>WNFD01002161.1_pt1 | contig 19792 bp, 18 predicted proteins | sample 5400491 | NCBI WGS metagenome assembly WNFD01 (sample SAMN13153343, study PRJNA577476) | soil metagenome | isolation source: 120 cm saprolite under Douglas fir tree site 2 hole 2 replicate 2 | place: USA:California | collected 2015-04-18
TACCAGTCCGGCATTCCCGGCAACGGCAAGCCTTTCCCCGACGGCTCCAAGATGGCGAAGATCCATTGGAACCCGAAAAAGCACGAGACGTTCCCCAATACGATGGTGCCGGCAAGCCTGCATGACGTCGACTTCATGGTGAAGGATAGCAAGAGGTTCGCGGACAGCGGCGGATGGGGATGGGCCGCGTTCAAGTATGACGCCGCGTCCGATACGTTCACGCCCTTCACCATGGCCGACGAGCCGCCGCAGGGGAACGACGCCAAGTGCGGGCTCGCGTGCCACACGATCGTGAAGACAAGAGATTACGTTTTCACGGACTACGGGAAGCGGTGAACGGGAACAGCCCAAAACCCGTTCTCGAGCGGCACGATCTCGGCGTCCCCGGACGCGAGGTCGTCCAGGTGCGCGTCGACTTCGACTCCGGAACGGCGTTCGGCAAGCACACGCCCACGTGGATTCGATCGTTGGAGACAATTCCTGGGTAAAGTCTGGGTAAACGAAAGGGGTTAGCGGCTGCGACGTCCGCTAACCCCTCGTCATTGATGGTTGCGGGGGCTGGATTTGAACCAGCGACCTTTGGGTTATGAGTTGGTTCAGGTCCACGGAACCCCGCGCTGTTACACATCGAGCCGTTGCAGATCCCAGCGGATCATTGCATGATCCGCAACCCAGGCGCAACCTCCCCGCGAACGCACTCCCCCGCCCCCGGCCGACCCCAGGCAGTCCCTGGGCCGGCCCCCGTGAGAAGAGGTCCGGAGAGAAAGACGAACTCACCCAAGATCCTGGAACCCTCGCAGGAGTCAACGAATACTCAGCCATCACACCCATTCTTGCTCACGCCGGCGTCTTCGCCTAGCCTGTCGTCGATCGCAGCGCGGTTCTAAGGGGCAAGAAGCAGGGAGGGGCCGATGCGTCGGCGTGCAAAGCCCGCGAAGGCTAAGGTCGAAGCCAAGCTCCCTGCTGCGCGCAAGTCGCGGAACAACCAAGGCTCTAAGGTCCGTGACCTGGAGAAGCGCCTGCGGCGCGAGACGGCACGGCGCGAGCGTGCAGAGCGCGCGCTCTTGGAGACGTTGGATCGGCAGAGGGCAACGGGCGAGATCCTGCAGGTCATCAGTCGCTCGTCGGCCAATGCCCAGCCGGTGTTTGACGCCATCGTCAATGCCGCCGCGCGACTCCTGCGGACAGACGGCGGGATCCTCACCCGAATCGTCGGCGATCTGATTGAGCTGGCGGCGTTCACGAGCAGTGGCCCGTCGGGCGATGAGGTCTTGAAGGCTGGATTCCCGGTTTCCGTTCATGGCTCCGGATCGATGCAAGCCATCACCGTCCGGGACCAAGCGCCCTTCGTGAGTGCCGATTTCGTAACGGATGGGCGGTTGAATGAAGGGACCCGCAGCCGTCTCCGCGCCCGTGGATTTCGAAGCGGCGTCGCGGTCCCGCTGCTGCAGCAAGGCATCCCGATCGGAGCGATCTCCATCACTCGTCGTGATCCGGGTGCATTCACCCCCGACGAGATCGCCCTGCTCCAGACCTTCGCCGACCAGGCCGTCATCGCGATCGAGAACGTGCGCCTGTTCACGGAATTGCAAGAGAAGAATCGGGCATTGACGCACGCCCATGCGCAGGTGACGGAAGCACTCGAACAGCAGACCGCGACTGCCGAGGTCTTGAAGGTGATAAGTCGCTCGACGTTCGACCTTCAGCCGGTACTCGACACCCTCATCGAGAACGCGGCTCGACTGTGCGCGTCACAGCGTGGGGTAATCATGAGACGGGACGGCGACTCGTATCACGGAGTCGCCTTCTACAACGTCTCCCCTGAGCTCACCGATTTCATCAAGCGCCATCCCATCACGCCCGGACGCCACAGCATTACGGCGAGGGTCGCGCTCGAGCGACGGACGATTCATGTTGCGGACCTCCAGGCAGATCCTGAGTATCGTTACGCGCTGCGAGACGCTGACCCTATTCGCACGGAACTTGGCGTTCCGATATTCCGAGGCGACGACATCGTTGGCGTCATCATCCTCCACAAACTCGAAGTCCAGCCGTTCACTGACACGCAGATCGAGTTGGTCGAGACGTTCGCCGACCAGGCCGTCATCGCCATCGAGAACGTGCGGCTGTTCAAGGAGCTCCAGGAGCGTAACCGAGACCTCACTGAGGCCCTGGAGCAGCAGACGGCGACGAGCGAGATTCTGCGGGTCATCTCCAGCTCGCCGACGGACGTCCAGCCGGTGTTCGACACGATCGTCAGGAGTACCGTGAAGTTGTGCGACGGACTCTTCAGCGCGCTCTACCGGTTCGACGGCGAGCTGATCCACCATGTCGCCCAGCACAACTACACCCCCGAAGCCCTCGAGGCGGTGCATCGCGTATTCCCGGCGCGCCCAACCCGGGCCCTGGGGACAGGGCGGGCGATCCTCGAGCGCGCGGTGGTCCACATACCCGATGTCGAGGGTGATCCGGAGTACCTGAATCAAGCGCTGACCCGCGCGATCGGCTTTCGAAGCGGCCTCTTCGTCCCAATGCGGCGGGAGGGCGCTCCCATCGGCGTCATCGTGGTGGCGCGCGCCGATCCCGGGCCGTTCTCAGATAGCGAGATCGCCCTTCTGCAGACGTTTGCCGACCAGGCCGTCATCGCCATCGAGAACGTCCGGCTGTTCACCGAGCTGCAAGAGAAGAACCGCGATCTCACCGAAGCGCTCGATCAGCAAACCGCGACGAGCGAGATCCTGCGGGTCATCGGAAGCTCGCCTACCGACGTGCAGCCGGTCTTCGACACGATCGCTCGAAGCGGCGTCAGCGTGTGCGCCGCCCTGGGCTGCGCGGTGTTCGTCGTGGACGGGGATATGCTCCGAGTGGCCGCAACGCACGGAGTCCGGCCCGAACGAGTGGCGCGGTTCAACGCGGAGTACCCGAAACCGCTCGCTGCTGCCGACGACGACGCCGCGCGAATCATCCTCGAGCGCAGTGTTTTTCATCTCGCGGATATCGAGCACAACCCGAACGCGACCGCCAAGGACATCGAGAACGCGCGGCTGGCGGGGTACAGGACCCGCCTGATGGTTCCGATGGTCCGCGGCACGACTGCCCTTGGTCTGATCGCCGTCACAAGAGAAGCCCCGACACCGTTCTCGGATCAACAGGTCGAACTGCTCAAAACGTTTGCCGATCAGGCTGTGATCGCCATTGAGAATGTACGGCTGTTCAAGGAGCTGGGAGCACGTAACAATGAGCTGCGAGTCACCCTCGAGCAACAGACGGCGACCAGTGAGCTACTCAAGGTCATCGGCCGGTCCACCTTCGATCTCAAGCCGGTGTTCGAGACGCTGGCCGAGAACGCGGTCAGGCTGTGCGAAGCCGAACATGCGTTCATCTTCGGCTTTGACGGGCAGGTTCTGCGCAGCGTGGCCACCTACAACATCCCCCCCGCGCTCAAGGCATTCGTCGAAGCGAATCCTATCCGGCCCGGACGCGAGAGCGGCGCGGCGCGCGCTGCGATGGAGCGGCGAACCGTCCACATCGAGGATATTCAGACCGAGGCCGAGTACACCTACGGGGTGACCCAGGTGGGTCCCATGCGGACCCTGCTGGCGATTCCCATGCTCCGGGCCGACGCGCTGCTGGGAGTGATCGTCATCACCAGACCCGAGGTCCGGCTGTTTACGGACGGTCAAATCGCCCTGATGGAGACCTTCGCTGACCAGGCTGCCATCGCCATTGAGAACGCCCGGCTCTTTCGCGAGATCGAGCACAAGAGCCGCCAGCTCGAAGTCGCCAGCCAGCACAAGAGCGAGTTCCTCGCCAACATGTCGCACGAGCTGCGGACCCCGCTCAACGCCATCATCGGCTTCTCCGAGGTCCTGACGGAGCGCATGTTCGGAGAGCTGAACGAGAAGCAGGACGAGTACCTGAAGGACATCTACGCGTCTGGCCAGCACTTGCTCTCGCTGATCAACGACATCCTCGATCTCTCGAAGATCGAGGCGGGGCGCATGGAGCTCGAAGTGACGGACTTCCACCTGCCGGCGGCGCTCGACAACGCCCTGACCCTGGTCCGCGAGCGGGCGGCGCGACGGGGAATCGCCCTGCAGACGAATGTCGATGAGCGGCTGGGCGAGATTCAGGCCGACGAGCGGAAGATCCGACAGGTCGTCTTGAACCTGCTGTCGAATGCGATCAAGTTCACGCCGGAGGGCGGGCGGATAGAAGTCGGGGCAGTGCCAAGAGACGGGTCTGTGGAGGTGTCAGTCAGCGACACCGGGATCGGCATTGCGCCGGAAGACCAGGAGGCGGTGTTCGAGGAGTTCCGCCAAGTCGGGACGGCAGAGAAGAAAGCGGAGGGGACGGGGCTGGGGCTGACTCTCTGTCGGAAGTTCGTCGAGTTGCACGGCGGCAAAATCGGGGTGACGAGCGAGGTGGGCGTGGGCTCGACATTCACGTTCACGATCCCGGTGCGACGTGGCGAATGAGGAGACTTCATTGCGGGTGGTGATTACCGCGAGATGGACATGCGATTCTGGCTGGAGCGGGCGGAGGCGGAGATCACGCAGACAGGTTGACAGTCAGAGGAGGCGCGCTGCGGTGAGGCTCTTCGCACTACTCCTCGCTCGAATCTAACCATCAGGGGCGTGCACGCCATGAAGATTGTCATTCTGGGCGCAGGTGCCCTGGGGTCGATTATCGCCGGCCATCTGGCGCGGGCCGGCGAAGAGGTGACCATCATCGCGCGTGGGGAGCGCGCGGCATACTTACAGCAGCACGGGATCACCCTCACCGGACTGGCGGACTTCACCGTGCCGGTCGCCGTGGCCACCCAACCGCAGATGGTGCGCGAGGCTGACGTTCTAGTGGTAGCCGTGAAGACCTATGACACTGCACCTGCGCTGGAAAGCGTCAGCCATCTCAAGGTGGGCAGCGTCCTGTCGATCCAGAATGGCGTGCTGAAGGATGAACAGTTGGCGCGCACCTTCGGCTGGGACAAAACCTTGGGAGCAGCGGCCTTTCTGAGCGGTGGAGTGACACCTGCGGGCCCAGTGCGCTTTACAGTCAATGAGTATCTGGTCCTTGGCGAGCTTCCCGCGGGCATTTCCGCACGTGTCCAGACCTTTGTGGCCGCTTTGGTCAATGCCGGTATCCGTGCCGACGCGGTGCCGCAAATTCAGACCGTGGAGTGGTCCAAATACGCGTTGTTCATGAGCTGGATGGCGCCGGCCGTGCTGACGCGTCTAGAGTCGTACAAGTTTCAAACCCACCCCGACACGGCGGCGGTCGTGGCGCGGCTCGTGCGGGAGACCGGCCTGTTAGCTGCCAAACTCGGCATTCCCCTCGAAGATCGAGACCCGCTGCCCATTAAGACCTTGTGCGATGTGCCACTGGCCGAGGCGGTGGCCACGATCCGTCACTTTGGGACGGTGATGGAGGCCCGGGCTCCCGCCCACAAGCTGTCGACCCTCCAGGATCTAGAACGGGGCCGGCGGCTCGAAGTCGAGGAGACCCTAGGGTATGCCGTGCGGACAGGCGCGGAATTGGGGATTCCCCTTCCCACCATGGACACCTGTTATCGACTCATCGCAGGCATCAACCGGTCCCTTCAGTGAGTAACGCGTGACAGATCGAGGGACCGTCCTGAACGTCGGTGACGTGGTCCGTCGACTTGGCCGCATTCCCGCGAGGTCGTCGCTCGGGACTTCAGGAACGAGAACGATGACGGCACCATCACCCTGCTGCATGTGAAATGACGGAACCGTCGCGACCTCGGCCGTGGCGCTCACCCGTAGGGAGTCACAGTGGGGGACGATCGCCACACTGAGCGCCTTCGCGGTCTTGACGTTGCACGCTCAAGGCGAAGAGCGAGCGGGTCGGTGAACATCGATCTTTTCTCCGACATCAATGACCATGAGGTCCTCTCCGACCTCCACGCGCCCTGCGTAGTTCTTTCGCGTCGGCGGTATCAGATCTTGTTCGCTCGCGTCGGGTTGGACGATGTGTGAATAGACAGCGAGCCTCGGTTTCGTATTGGCGAAGACTTCCCCGGCTTGTTCTGGGGTCACATGGTGGGCGATCACCGATTTGGCCCGCTCGGGTCGCATTCCCGCACGTTGAAACGATTCAGGTGACGCGACTTCATGGACGAGAAGGTCGACGCCCTGCGCGTGCCGAACGAGATTCTGCGACACCCGCGTGTCCCCAGACAGCACGACGGACCGACCACCGTAATCGACCCGGTAGCCGAATGCGGGCCACGCGGGCGAATGATCGACCTCGAACGCCGTGATCTTTAGCCCACCCCTCTCCAACGCGACCCCTTCATTGATGTCCTCGGCGAAGAGCAAGACACCGTTGGGCGCCGCCCGGTCGTCGTACAGCCGGATCCGGATGTCGAAGTCGAAGGCTTCTTCCAGCTTCGACATCATCTTCTGCGTTCCTCTGGGTCCCCAAACGCGAAGCGGCCGGTCGCGCCCTGGACCCACGAGCCAGCCCGTCAACCAGAGATCGGGAAAGCCCACGACGTGATCCGAATGGAGGTGTGTCAGGAACACACCGTCGACGTCCTGCCAACGTACCTTGAGCTGGGCAAGGCGTTGCATCGCGCCTCTGCCGGCGTCGAACAGAAATTTCTGCCCCCCAGCCGCGATCAAGATGCTCGGCCCGAATCGGTTCATAGCCGGCACCGGCGTGCCGGTCCCGAGGAGGGTGACTTTGATCTCCTGGGCGTGCGCCGCGGCGGGAAGGAGCGCGATCATGACACCAAGCATCAGCATCTCGCGGAGCGTCTTCATCGAGCAGTCTCCTACGTGATTCGGGATGACCTCAGATTCGTCACGCCGCCGCCGGCGACAGGTGCCGGCTTACCACCGCGGCGATCTTCCGCCAGCCGTCCGATCCTGCGCAACTTGACCTGCCCGCTCGCCACGAGGCTGAAGAGCAAAACGACGGCGGCATCTTCGCTCGGCAACGAGCCCTGCGTCTTCACGCGGCGGCCGCGCCGTGCTGGTGCGCATAGTGGCCTTCGGCTAGACTCCCCGGCAGCCGTCCTCAACCGAGGTGCCCATGCGCCTGATCGGGCTCGCGGTCTTGATCATAGTCGTGTCGCTCGTCGCACCATTTGACCCGCTTGCAGGCGAGGGTACGAAGGGGTGGTATCTATTGGAACCCCCGGTCGATGAGACATCAAATGTCCTGTTTGGCATTTTGAATCAAGCGCCCCTGACCCAATGGAATCGCATTGCGACATATGACACTGAGGCCGCGTGTGAGTACAAACGAAATGAAGCGGTCCAGGCCAGCCGGGATGAAACACTACGTTTGTCGAAGACATCGCCGCTGCCAAAGCTAGAGATCTTCAAAGGAGCTTACCGCGACAGTGGCCTCGCAAACGCTAGTATCTGTGTCCAATCGGCGACATGACCCTGATTGACCGACGAGCGTTCATCACGATGTTGGGTGGGAGCATCCTTGCCGCGCCGCTCGCCGCTGGGGCGCAGCCAACCAGGACCCCCCGGGTCGGCATTCTCTTCAACGCGAGCCCGACGACGGTGACTCTGCAACTAGAGGCGTACCGTCGAGGTCTGCGTGAGCTGGGCTGGATCGAGGGCCAGACCGTGATGATCGAATACCGCTGGGCTGAAGGGAACCCCGATCGGCTTCCGGCCCTCGTCGCCGAGCTCGTCCAGGTCAAGGTCGATGTCATCGTCCTGTCCGGTACAGCAGCGATCCGCGCCGCCCGACGGGCGACCAGCACGATTCCCATTGTCTTCGTCATGCTGGCTGACCCGATCGCCTCAGGATTCGTGCAGAGCCTCGCGCGGCCCGGCGGAAACATGACCGGATTGGCCTCCCAGTTCGAGGAGCTGATCACCAAGCAGCTTCAGCTGCTGAAGGAGGCCGTGCCCAAGGCCTCTCGAGTCGCGCTTCTCTACCACCCCGAGAGCCCGTCGACTGTCCTGAGCGAGGCGGAGACAGCCGCGCGGAGGCTCGGCCTCACCGCGCGCACCCTCAAGGTTGCCGGTCCGGCCGAGTTCGAGAGCGCCTTCAAAACTGTGCGGAGCGAGCGCGGGGAGGCCATCCACCTGCTGCCCTCCCCGTTCTTCAGCGCGCACCGCCGGAAACTGATCGAGCTCGCCACCAGGTACCGTCTGCCCGCGGTCTACGAATTCAAGAACTACGTGGAGGACGGCGGGCTCATGTCTTATGGCCCGAGCATCAACGAGATGTACGGGCGCACGGCGGGCTACGTGGATCGGATCCTGAAGGGGGCCAAGCCCGGCGACCTGCCGATCGAGCGCCCGACGAAGTTCGAGCTCGTCATCAACCTCAAGACGGCCAAGGCGCTCGGTCTCACGATTCCGCAGTCGTTGCTGGTGCGTGCGGATGAGGTGATCCAGTAGCGCGTGCTCGTGCGGCGTGGTGCTGGTGCGCATAGTGGCCTTCGGCTAGACTCCCCGGCAGTCGTCCTCCACCGAGGTGCCCATGCGGCTGATCGGGCTCGCGGTCGTTCTCTCTCTCAGCCTCACTCTTGCGCCGCTCGCTGGCGAGGCGCAGCAGCAGACTGAGAGGGTGTATCGGATCGGGTACCTCGGAAACGCGTCCGCTTCGGCTCAAGCGAAGCGGGTCGAATCACTGCGGGCGGGCCTGCGTGATCTGGGCTACATGGAGGGGAAGAACATTGTCATCGAGTTCAGATGGGCCGAGGGGCGGCTTGATCGGCTCCCCGACTTGGCGGCCGAGCTGGTGCGTCTCAAGGTTGACGTCCTCGTAACCGGTGGGACACCGGGAACCCTTGCGGCCAAGCAAGCCACCACAACGATACCAATCGTCATGGTGGGCATTGGCGACGCTGTTGCCACGGGCGTCGTCGCCAGCCTCGCGCGGCCGGGCGGGAACGTCACCGGATCAACCGATTCTGTCCCGGAACTCATGGCGAAACTGCTCGAGCTGCTCAAGGAGATCATGCCGCGCACCCGGCGCGTCGCCGTCCTCGTTAATCCGGACAATCCCCCAAGGGGGGCGCCGACGTTCAAAGCAATGGAGAGTACTGCCGGATCATTGAAAGTCGAACTTCAAAAATTCGACGCACGTGGACCGAGCGAGTTCGAGAGCGCTTTTTCAAGGATGGCCAAGAGTCGCGTTGACGCGGTCGTGGTGCCCAGCGACGTTCTATTTAACTACAACGTTGCGGCGGTCGCCGATCTTGCGGCGAAGAAGCGGCTCCCCTCTGCCGGAGTCAAGGCATTCGCGGAAGCGGGCGGCTTGATAGGCTACGGGCTGAATTTTCCCGAAATGGATCGCCGCGCGGCCTATTTTGTGGACAAGATCCTCAAGGGTGTGAAGCCCGAGGATTTGCCCGTCCAGCAGCCCACCAAGTTCGAGCTGGTGATCAACATGAAGACCGCCAGGGCGCTCGGGCTCACGATCCCGCCGACGGTGCTGTTGCGGGCGGATCAGGTGATCCAGTAGCGCGTGCTGGCTCGCGAGCCCTCCGCCCGTGACTGACCGCCTCGGACGCCTGCTCCTTGTCACGCTGGAAGCGGCCCGCATAGGCGCTGTGCTGGTGCGTGTCATAACGTTCGGCTAGACTCCCGGCAGCCGTCCTCAACCGAGGTGCCCATGCGGCTGATCGGGCTCGCGCTAGTTCTCGCTGTCAGTCTGATTCTTGCGCCAGTCTGCGCTGATGCGCAGCAGCGCACCAACCTGCCTCGCATTATGGTGTTCAGCTTGTCTTCACCCCCCGACCACGTCCGTGCCTTTGAGGAGGGCCTGCGGGCGCTCGGATATACACCCGGCACGACAATCGTCGTCGACCAGCGTTCCGCGGAGGGGCGCGCGGCTACACTGCCGGCCCTGGCGAGAGAAGTTGTAGCGCTGCACCCGCAGGTCATCGTCGCGATCGGGACTACAGCCGCAATCGCCGCGCAGCAGGCGACGAAGGACCTCCCAATCGTCGCCGTTACAGGAGACATTGTCGCCGCCGGGCTTGTGGGAAACCTGGCACGGCCGGAAGGAAACGTCACCGGTCTCTCGTTCTTCGGTGGGGACCTTATGCTGAAGCGGTTCGACCTGCTCATGGAGCTTGCCCCACAGATCCGTCGGCTCGCCGTACTCTTTCAGTCTCCGCTGACCCCGGCCACTACCAAAGCACTCCCCGCACTTCGTACCGCCGCCGGGAAGAGAGGCGTCGAAGTCCGGGACGTGCCCATCGTGCGGGTTGAGGACGTGAAGGCGGCCTTCGCGAAGTTGCGCGGGTCAACTGTCGACGGCCTCCTTCTCCAGCAGTCACCTATGCTCGATGCGCGCGCCGAGGAGATAGGTCGACTCGCGGCCCAGCATCGCCTCATCGCGATGCTGCCGTGGAAGGAATACGTGCAGACCGGAGGCCTCGTCGCATACGTGCCCGATATCCTGGCCCTCTGGCGACGCGCGGCCACCTACGTCGATCGCATCCTTCGCGGCGCGAAGCCTGGCGATCTACCGATCGAGCAGCCGACGCGCTTCGAACTCGTGATCAACCTCAAGGCCGCCAAGGCGCTCGGGCTGACGATCCCGCAGACGTTGCTTCTCCAGGCAGATCAGGTGATCGAATAGCCCGTGCCGGCCCGCGAGCCTCTGACCACGTGACTGACCGCCTCGGCCGCCTGCTCCTCGTCACGCTGGAAGCGGCGCGCGTGGCCGACCTGCCCGTGCTCGGGGCGCTCCGCTCGTGGCTGAACTCCTGGCGCGGTATCGGCGACGCGTAGACTGACTACATCAGCCCCTACCTGGAGGTACCATGACGGTCTGCGTGGAGTGATGTCCGGAACCACTACGGTACAACGTGGTGGGAATAGGGAGCCGCTGGTTTGGGTCTGGACCTGGGCCCTCATCAGCTGCGCGGCCCTCATAGTGGCCGTCATCTTCCCCAACATGCTCTTGTTTGTTCGCTGGCCGGGCACACACCCAAACGTCTTCCTTCTAGGGGTAGCCACCTTCAGTCTCATAACAGCCCCTGGGCTGCTCGGACTCCTCGTGGCGGTCTTTACACCCTCTCGCGTCGCATCGTGGTTGGCGCGGCACTTCACCCTGGCGCTCATCATCTACGCTATGTTCCTACTCGGATACGCCATGTTCCTGCTCGGACTTCAAGGCACCGGGGTGTTGCCCTCAGGAAGACGCTGAGGGATGGCTAGACCACGGCCCGAGAAGAAGCCCGCTCCTGCCGCACCCTCCACCACCCGCATCCTGCCGATGCAGCTTCGGATCGGTGACCGTCTCGTCGATGAGACCGGGGAATGGGAGGTCATAGGCCCGCTGTACAGATCACCAGGCGGCAAGACCGCGCACGTTCGCGTCCAAGGGGTCGGCCAGCCTGCCGTCACCGATCTACGGACCTGGGGCGCTCACGAGCGCATCGCCGTGAGGCGAGTGACCACCGAGGAGGGCAAGCGATGATGCGACTCGCACGAAGGGCCACACTGCTCGTCGCGTTTTCCCTGCTCATCTCGGCCGCGACGGCCTTCGCCGAGTGCGCGTGGGTGTTGTGGGAGCAGATCAATACCCAGCCGTGGTCAATGAAAGATGGATTCGCGGACACGGATTCGTGTCAACGCGCATTACGAAGCGGCGTTAGGAAATCGGTGTCGCGCTATCCGGGCTCCGAAGACAGCGGCGGTAACAGCGCCGTCATTAAAAAGGCGAGTGGGCGATTCACACTTACGTTCGCCTGCCTCCCCGACACCGTGGACCCGCGCGGGCCGAAGGGGAAGTAAGTTATTGTTGTCGGATTGCGGACGAATTCGGGGAACAAGCCCGGAGGAGCGCAACGGCGTTCGAGGGGCTGCTGCATCGTGCAGGTCACGAGCACCCGTGCTCCACGTGCGGCACGCCGGTCCTCTGCCGCTGCCGCGTGCGTCACGTGCCCTCGAAGCTGCTCTGCCAGGCTTGCACCGAGCGGTTGCAGAAATGATGTAGACCAGCCATCACGAGCGCGCCGAGCCGAAGTGGAAATGAACGACACCGACGCTCGCCTCGGGCATCCCTGGCTCCGCATCAACCGAGTCCTGCGCGCGATGCTGCATGAGCGCTGGAGCGCGGAGGCGTGGCCCCAGGTCAAGGCCGAGTTCAAGAAGGCCCTCGCGCTGAGGAGTCAGATCCGGGGCGCGGGCTGGTTCAACTAGCAGTCGTGGCCAGACGACCCGAGAAGAAGCCCGAGCCGGCGTCGGCGCCGCCGACCACGCGCCGCGTCTTACCGATGGATCTTCAGGTCGGCGACCGCCTCTCAGACGAGACCGGTGAGTGGGAAGTGGTCGGGCGGCCCTACACGACGGCCGGCGGCAAGAACGCGCGTGTTCGCGTCCAGAGGGTCGGCCAGCCCGCCGTCAGCGAGCTACGTACCTGGGGCGCCCACGAGCGCATCACTGTGAAACGGACATGACCTGGCGCACGCTCTTCCTCGACGTCCGCTCCGGCCTCTTCGTCCCGCGCCTCCTCACCTGGGACCCGTTCTTCACCCTTCGAGCAGGAGACGATGATCGGCCACTCCTCCGGCGTTGTGTTTGACCCCACTCGCCATTGCCACACCACCCGGCCCTTCCCATCGGCCATCTTCGGACCCAGGCCCTTAGCCCGCGCGGGACATGGAAAAAGGACGCTTTCAAAGTCTTCCAGCGGGACTTGAATCGCGTCGTTCCTCGAATCTCTCTCATAAGCCAGACCTATATTGACTTTTTTCACCAGCCTTTCCTGATCGTCAAAGATGGCGGTCATGTCGGCTCCGCGCGCGTCCTGATCACGTCTTCTGGGAAGCTGCTGAGGGGAGTCCCGGATTTGACGGAGAAGATGCTCGTGACGCTCTCGCGCCGCGTCCGCGGCGCCGGAGATTCACGCACCTTGACTCGTCATCTCAAGACGCGCACTGTTCGGCTCAGATCAGACAGTTCTCCGGGGAGGCCATGCCGAAGACGATTCAGCACAAGGTAAGCTTCCGTGCGTCGCCCGAGACGCTCTTCAACATCTACTTGAGTTCGCGGAAGCACGCTGCGGCCACGGGGGCGAAGGCAGCGATGAGCCGCAAGGTGGGCGGGCGGTTTCTGGCCCATGCTGGTCACATCCGCGGGCGGAATCTCGCAATCGTGCCGAAGCTCCTGATCGTGCAGTCATGGCGCGGCGCGGACTGGCGGAAAGGCAATCTCGATTCAATCCTGGTGCTGGTCTTCAGCCGCATTCGGGGTGGGGGGCGGATTTCGATGGTGCATTCGAATGTCCCGGATGCGCACGCGGCGAGCATCAACCGGGGTTGGGAGGAACATTACTGGAGGCTGCGTGGGCATACGACTCTGGCTGGAGGTCGTCATGAGTGAGAATCGTCGACTCGTGGTCGCGATCGCGATCGTCCTCACCGTCGGCCTCACCGGCGCCAGCGGCGCAGCGCCCTCGGGTCCGCCCGTGCGGATCGGCGGAACACTGGCGTTGACCGGGCCGCTCGCCGCGACGGCGCTCCTGCACAAGATCGCGGGGGAGATCTACATCGACGAGATGAACCGGGGCACCGGGCTGCTCGGCCGCCCCGTCAAATGGGTCCTTCTCGACGATCAATCCAAGGCGGAGGTGACCCGGAGCCTCTACGAGCGCCTGATCACCGTCGACAAGGTCGATTTGCTCATGGGCCCGTACGCGACGAACGCGATCCTCGCCGCCATGGCGGTGGCCCAGCGCTATCAGAAGATGCTCGTTCACCACACCTTCGGCATTCCGTATCTCGCGAAGTACGAGATGCACTTCCCGACGGCGGCTTGGGGACCCGAGCCTAATCGCACCACGCCGAGCATGGTCTTCGATGCGCTCGCCTCGACCGCGAATCCTCCGAAGACTATCGCGATCGTCACCAGCAAGTTCTCGTCCGCGCAGTACCAGTCGGCCGGGGCACGAGACGTAGCGGCGCAGCGGGGACTGAAGGTCGCCCTCTATCTCGAGTACGAGTTCGGCACCCGTGACTTCGGGCCCATCGCTGCGCGGATCAAGGACGCGAACGCAGACCTTCTGTGGGTCGGTGCCCTCGGCCTCGACGGCAACCAGATCCTAGAGGCGCTGAAGAAGCTCGACTACACGCCACCACGGCACTTCCACCTGTTCCCGGCCCCGGGCCCCCTTGCGGTGACGCCGGACGGCAAGCTCGCCCTCTCGTTCACACAGTTCGAGGAGCACCCGCCCTTCACATCGAACCCCACGACGGCCCGGCTGGTCAGCCTCTTCCACGAGCGCGCTGTGAAGGCCAACCTTCCTTATCCTTACGTGGACACCCAGCCGGCCAATTCGTTCGCGGCGTGGCAGGTGCTCGAGGCGGCGGTAAACGCCACAAAGAGCCTCGACGACAAGGTGCTTGCGCAATGGCTCAAGAAGAACCGCGTGGACACGGTCCTCGGTAAGCTCCACTTCGATGGGCCGAACAACTACGGAGACGACCTGACGAAGATCAAGCAGGTTCAGGACGGCAAATGGGTGGTCGTGTGGCCAAGAGAGTTCGCGGCCCCGGGTGCCCGACTGCTGGCCCCCTGACCACGGGTGCGCCTCGAGCCACCGAAACGATCACGGAGGGGAACATGCGACGCATCGCTATCGGCATCGCCTTGGCAGTCGGGCTCGGCCGGTCGCCCTCTCGGAGATACACTGTGCCAGCCTCCGCGCGCGTGTCTGGATGACGTGCTCGTGCGTCGCTGTGCTGGTGCGAGTCGTGGCGGTCGGCTAGACTCCTAACGTGGTGGGTTACGACGCCAACGCGAGACGGCGGACTAGCGCGGTGACCGTCGTCCTTAGCCCGATCGGGGAAGTCATCACGGTCCATCCAGGAACGCCTTGGTCGCGAGATTGGAGTCAAGCCTAACATCGCGGTAGCCAATCGCTGCCGTGCTCAGCCGGCACGCGAGCCGTGGCGACATCAGCCGATTCGCTCGGGGTGCAGGATATGGCGATTTGGGCGAACACTGACTGGGGCGAGCCGGCCGATGGACGGTCGGCTCAATGGCGAGCCGTCAAGGGGGGCGGCGATCCATATCGTGAATCCCGGCCCAGGAGAAGGGGAGATTCCGGATGAGAACTCGGTACGCCGTCGCAGTGGCCGTCGTGATCGGCTTCGGACTCGGCGCCGTCGCCGTCCAGATTCTTCATGCTCAAGCCAAGCCGCCCGTCTACTACATCGCGGAGATCGACGTGACGAACCTGGACGCCTACACTAAGGAATACGCCCCGAAAGCTCAGGCGTTGATCAAAGCATCGGGCGGTCGCCTCCTTGCCGCAGGACAGAATGTAACTTCGATCGAGGGAGCGCCGCCGAAGCCGCGCGTTGCCGTGCAGGTCTGGGACAGCATGGAAAAAATTCGAGCCTGGCGCAATTCAGCAGAGTTCAAGGAGATCCGGAAGATCGGCGAGAAGTACGCCAAGTTCCGTTCCTTCACGGTCGAGGGCCTTCCGCAGTAGCCCACGCGGAGTGTCCGACGCGGCACGAGCAAGGCCGCCATCTGCGGCGGCCTTGTCTGACGCGTGCGCGCGGCCTCGATGTTTCTCTCGCGACAACACCTGAACGCCAGTCGTCACATATCAGGCCACGGGCTCGAAGATGTGGGCAAGGCGACCATCTGGGCATATCGCCCGATCCCATCCATCCGATGCGCATGTGCGCGGACCATAGCTCCAGAGGACGAGCCAGTCACGTCGTCGGTCCGGCTCATCGGTCTGCTGATGAGGTCAGCAAAACTTCGTCCTTGACGCGCGGTTGCCGTCGCGGTAGAGAGCCGACATCCGTCAGCGGCCGCTTCGGTTGAGGAGGGTGCCCATGGACACATTCCGTCCGCGGCTCCGCCGAGGGTTGACGCGTCGAGATTTGCTGAAAGCTGGCCTCGTGACCGGGGCCACGCTGTCCGCCGACCCCCTGCTGGCACCGCGTCGCGTCGGGGCCCAGCAGCCGAAGCGTGGAGGCATCCTCCGCGTGCGCGGCTACGATCCGCCCCACTTCGATCCCCATCTCACCCTGAACTTCAAGATGAGCACGACGCTCAGCTTCGTCTACAGCAAGCTCGTGCGCTTCAAGGTTGGCTCCGGAGTGCCGCCGGGCGTCTTCACGGTGGAGCCCGATCTGGCTGAGCGCTGGGAACAGCCGGACGACACGACATACGTCTTCTACCTGCGCAAAGGTATTCGCTGGCAGAACGCGCCGCCCGTCAACGGGCGCGAGCTGACGGCCGAGGACATCAAGTTCACGTTCGAGCGCTTCCTCGCGGAGAAGGCGAATCCGCACCGCTACCTGCTCGACGCCGTGGACCGCGTCGAGGCCATGGATCGCTACACCGTGAGGTTCCGATTGAAAGACCCGTTCGTCTGGCTCCCGCACGTGCTCGCCAGTCCGTGGGCCAGCTGGATCGTCGCCCGCGAGGCGGTGGAGAAATACGGCGACCTCAAGCGGCCCGAGGCGGCTATCGGCACCGGCCCCTTTCTCCTGGTCCGCTACGAACCGAACGTGAAGACGGTCTCCCGGCGTCACCCCGACTATTTTCGGGCGGGCCAACCGTGGGTGGACGGGGTGGACTGGCTGGTCATGGAAGACGACGCGGCCGCGCTCGCGGCCTATCGCACGGGGCAGCTCGACGCTGGTCCTTGGCACTTCTGGACGGTCCGCCAGGCGGACGTCGATTCGATCAAGAAGAGCCATCCCCAGCTCGTCTACCAGGACTTCCTGTCCAGCGTGACCCAGGTGATCTACATGCGGACCGACAAGCCCCCGTTCAACGACCTGCGGGTGCGGCGCGCGATCTCACACGCGGTCGACCGGCAGGCGATCATCGACTCCGTCTTCCTCAAGGGGGAGCCAACGCCCGCGGTTGCGCGCGGGTTGACCGAGTGGTCGCTCCGGATCGATCAGCTCGGTCCCGGCGCCCAGTACTACCGTCACGATCCGAAGGAGGCCAGGCGGCTCCTGGCCGAGGCGGGCTTCCCCCAGGGCTTGAAAACCCAACTGACGACGACCAGTGGGCTCGGCTCCGACCTCGTCGACGCCGTTCAGCTGGCCCAGCGCCAGCTCAAGCAGAGCGGCATCGAGACGGAGTTGAAGCTCCAGGAGTTCGGCGCCTACGCGTCGACGACGTTGGTGGGAAAGTTCGAAGGCATGGTGATGGCTCCGTTAGGCATCGCCTGGGAACCCCATAGTCCCCTCTACGGCTTGTACATGCCCGAGCAGCCGCGGAACTCGAGCCACGTCAGCGATCCGAAGATCATCGCGATGGTGAAGGAGCAGATGCGCGTCAAGGACATCGAGACACGTCGGCGGCTGGTCTTCGACATCCAGCGCTACGCCGCCGAGCAGCACTACTACGTCTATCTTTACTCCGTGGGACTCATGGGGTCCTGGCAGCCGTACGTGAAGAACTACGCGCCGAGCCCGAGCTTCGACTACGGTAACCGCGCCGCATCCCTCTGGCTCGACCGGTAAGCGCGGTGCCACGACCGGCCGCGGGTTCACGGCGTCCGTTGGTCACGGCACCTCGCGGAGTCGGCGTGTCCAAGACGCCTTAGAAGCTGAGGAGTCTTGGCCCGAGGGCATTCCTTGCATCCTCCACCGAGGTGCCCATGCGGCTGATCGGGCTCGTCATTCTCGCTTTCTCCCTCATTCTTGCGCCGCTCGCCGCCGAGGCGCAGCGCTCGGGCCGGATCCCGCGGATCGGATACCTCAGCAACGGGAACCCGGCGAAGGTGTCCACGGAACGGGAGGCGTTCCGCCGAGGCCTGCGCGAGCTGGGCTGGGTCGAGGGCCAGAACGTGACGATCGAGTATCGCTGGGCGGAAGGGAACCCTGACCGGTTCCCGGCCCTCGTCGCAGAGTTCGTGCAGCTCAAGGTCGATGTCATCGTGCTGTCCGGTCCACCCGCGCTCCACGCCGCGCGGAGGGCGACCAGCACGATTCCCGTCGTCTTTGTCGTGCTGGCCGACCCGATCGCCGCGGGGCTCGTGACGAGCCTAGCGCGCCCGGGCGGGAACCTCACTGGACTCGCCTCCCAGTTCGAGGAGCTGATCACCAAACAGCTTCAGCTGCTGAAGGAGGCTGTACCCACGGTCTCTCGGGTCGCGCTTCTGCATCACCGCGAGAGCTGGCCTGCGGTCGTGAGCGCGGCAGAGACGGCGGCGCGGAGCCTCGCTCTCGCGGCGAGAACTCTTGAGGTCGAGGGGGTCGAGTTCGAGAACGCCTTCAGGACGGCACGGAGGGAGCCCGTCGGGGCCATCCACGTGCTGCCCAGTCCCATCTTCTATGCGCACCGCGGACGACTGATCGAGCTCGCCGCCAGGTACCGCCTGCCCGCAGTCTATGAATTAAAGCCCTTCGTGGAGGACGGCGGGCTCATATCCTACGGTCCGAACATCAACGAGATGTTCCGACGCCAGGCGAGCTACGTCGACCGGATCCTGAAGGGCGCCAAGGCCGGCGACCTGCCGATCGAGCGCCCGACGACGTTCGAGCTGGTGATCAATCTCAAGACCGCGAAGACGTTGGGCCTGACGATCCCGCACTCCCTGCTGCTGCGGGCGGATCAGGTGATCGAGTGACAGTCCAAGCGTTCTACGACCGACTGGCACCTCTGTATCACCTCGTCTACGAGGATTGGGAAGCGAGCGTCGGTCGTCAGGGTGAGATGCTCGCTTCGCTCATTGCCGAGCATTGGGGGCCGGGCGCGCACACCGTGCTCGACGCCGCGCTTGGCATTGGCACGCAAGCGCTCGGGCTGCTCGCGAACGGCTTCGGCGTTACCGGCTCGGATATCTCCGTCGGGGCCGTAGCCCGCGCCCGACGAGAGGCGGCGGTGCGTCGCTTCCCGCTCGTCAGTCTGATCGCCGACTTCCGGGCGCTGCCAGTGCGGTCGTCGAGCTTCGATGTGGTACTCGTCTGTGACAATTCTCTGCCGCACCTGGATACGGTGGAAGACATCCGAACTGCGCTGGCGGAATGTTTCCGTTGCGTGCGGCCGGGCGGCGGATGCTTGATAGCGGGGGCTGGATTTGAACCAGCGACCTTTGGGTTATGAGGGGAAATCCGAGCATCACAGCAACCAAGACGAGCCGACTCAGACCAATGACGACGAAGATTTACTCAACGGCGACGTTGGAGACTCTTGGCTCATTTCGGTCGCTTTACTTCATAGTTGATTCATAGGCGTCGACCGCCGGACCCGCTGATTGAGAGTCGGCCTCCGAAACGTACTAGGAAGCACTTCTCGCAGAACGCGATTGTGCACCTGATCGACGCCGGGCAGTTCCTGGCATAGCCTTCAAATCAGCCCGTAGGCTTTGAGCTGCCTGGCGGTGCTGGAAGCCAAGACTTTGACGACGGTGATGGTAGGGATCGCAAGGAGCATCCCGACCAGGCCAAACAGGATGGCTCCTCCCAGGACCCCGATCACCACCACGAGCGGGTGAAGGTTGACCGCGCCACCGAGGACGACGGGCTCATAGACAACGTTTTTGAGCACCTCGGCGAGGGCCACCGCCACGATGACCCAGATCGCGAAGTTCTCGCTGCTCACCATCGGCAACAGCGGACGGATGTCCTCCGCCAGCAGCGCATAGGCCAGCCCACTCAGCAATGCCGCCGCGAAGCCCAGGTACGGAACCACGTTGCTCGTGCCCGTGAAGATCCCGATCGCGATCGTCCATCGGAGAGGAACGCCGATGATGGTCAGTAACAACACCACGGTCAGGCCGAGCAAGCAGCACTCGAGGAAGAGGCCGCGCACGTAGTCGCCCAGCGCACGGTCGAGATCCGCGAGTACGTTGA
>WNFD01008809.1_pt1 | contig 19790 bp, 14 predicted proteins | sample 5400491 | NCBI WGS metagenome assembly WNFD01 (sample SAMN13153343, study PRJNA577476) | soil metagenome | isolation source: 120 cm saprolite under Douglas fir tree site 2 hole 2 replicate 2 | place: USA:California | collected 2015-04-18
GTGTCGAAAGACTCGGTAGCCTGGCCAATTCAAGATTTTCGTGAATTCGTTGTCGCGCATTCCTCCGAGTCTAGCCGAACAGCCCCATCACGGAAACCCGCTCTAGTATTGGGCCTCTACAAATTCTCGCTCAGAGCCGTTTTTAGTAGGAGAAGAAATTGGTTGGGTGGCACGGCGGGCACCAGAGATGACCATCACTTCTGAGAAGGCTCGCGGATGAAATGGTAATTCCTTGGTTTTAGACCGGATAAGCTTTGCGTTTCTCCGCTCGGCCACCGGATCTGTAAGTCAATCGATTCAGGCGCTTGTTTGCCGAGACCAAAGAGGACGCGCTTGTCATGAGAAGACAGGTAACTCGACCCTCCGGTGATCCAGCGCACCAGCTTGCGGTTCCCGGCCTGAAGGATGAGTTTTGCTCCAATCGCATCGCGGTTGCTCTTCGTGCCCGCTAATTGAAATCCGATCCAGGAATTCCCTGCGCCCACATTGTTGTGCAGCAGAACAGGGCGCGAATTCAAACAAGTGAAAATCAGGTCCGTGGCCCCGTCATTATCGTAATCGCCGACGGCAAGTCCGCGGCCGCTATAAACCTTCTGGAATGCTTCTCCCGCGCTGGCGCGCATGTTTTCTAGCACACCCTGGCCGTTATTGCGGAGAAGCAGCAGCGGTTGTTTGTATTTCACGTCGCCGCGGGACATCTCAATGACTTGATTCAAGTGACCGTTGATGATGGCCAGGTCGAGGTTTCCATCGTTGTCATAGTCGAGGAAATGGGCGCCCCAGCCGACGTAGGACTCCGAGGACATCCCCAGCATCCACGCCCATGCCCGCCTTGGCGACGCCATTTTCATCGAAGGAGATTTCCGCTTCGTCACCCCGGTCCACAAACGTTCCATCGTGCTTGTTGATGAGAAGGAGGTTCGGTGAGGCGTCGCGAGCCACAAATAAGTCAGGCCATCCGTCGTCATCCACGTCAATAGCCACCGCGCCCAGAGCGCGCCCGATGAACTTGTCCACGCCGGAGGAATGGCTCACGTCGGTGAACGTGCCGTTGCCGTTGTTGTGATACAGCGTCAGCGGCATGCCCCTATAGACTTTCTGATCGCAGTACGTACGAATGCCGTTAAATTCGCATACTTTCGGGTTTTCGAAGGAGAGCTGGGTGTAATTGCAAACCAGCAGGTCAACGTATCCGTCCCGGTCGTAGTCAAACCAAACCGCACACGCGGACCATCTTCCTTCATTTTTCACACCGGCCTTTTCGGTGACATCCGTAAACGTGCCGTCGCCGTTATTGTGAAAGAGCGCGGCTCTCGGTGTTCCGGTCACGTACAGATCGGCGGCAAGCGGTCTACACCGGCTTTAGCCGCGACTTCCTCGAACTTTCCATTTCCCAGGTTGTGATAAAGAGCATTTCGAACCGGCCCCGGGCTTTTCCCGTTGGGGGTCTCGCCGCCGTTCACAAGAAAAATATCCAGGAGCCCATCACCGTCATAATCGACAAAGGCCACACCGCCGCCCGCGGCTTCGATCATGAACCGGTCGGGTGACTCGCCGTTGAACTGTTTCCAGGTGATTCCGGCAGCGTCAGTCACATCGGTAAAAATCTCCACCGAGCTTCCCGAGGCCGCCAGGGTGAGAAGACATGGCGGTATAACCAGGCAAACTAGCGCCGCCGTCTTGGGCAAGAGCAGGCGATACCGCCACCTGGAGAAAACGCTCATGCGGGTTCCTCTCAAGGATGGCGCGTCCCAATCGCGGCGTTGACGTCTGTGCTCTGTTCTTCCTGGGCTTTCAACTTGCGGTGAAACTGCGTCTCCTTTTCGGCCTCTTCCTCGCGCCCCGCACGGCGGTACAGGCGAGCAAGAACGAGATGCACCTTGGAGAGTTCCGGGTCGAGTCTTGCGGCGGTCTGCAGCTCCGTCAATGCTTCGCCGTACTTGTTTTCTTTCATGGCGAGGTTGCCAAGCTGAAAGTGCGTCTCCGCGTCGGAGTCATCCAAGGCTTCGGATTTTTTCAGAAGGCTCTTGATTCTGGCGTCCTGCGCCGCGTCTCGTTCCCTCGGCGCGTTCAGAAGAAAAAGCGCATATTTGAGGAGGAAAAACGCGTTGTCTGGAAACCTGCGAGCGCCCTCTTCGAATGATTTTGCCGCTTCGTCAGTATGATCCATGTTCCATTGGGTTAAGGCGAGACCGAGAGCCGCCTTGGGATCATTCGAATCAAGCTCGACAGCTTTCGTATACGACTTCAGCGCTTCGGTGAGCAGATACATCTTCAACTCAGCGGAGCCCTCGAGGCTACATACGCGACTCGAGTAGGGAAATCTCTTTATCGCTTCCTGGGCAACTTCGATGGCGGTTGCATAGTTCTTTTTCTCGATCAATGCTTCGCCGAGATCCAGGAAGTGGGTCGGATTGGACGGCTCCAGGTTAATGGCTTTCTCAAAGGCCTGCATCATCTCCGGAAGGCGACCCTGCTTTGCGTAATTCCATCCGAGCAGTCCGTAAGCATCAGGTGTTCCGTGACCGTAGCCGATCGAAGCCAACAGTGTTTTCTCACTCTGTTCGTAGAGTTTCGCGCTGAACTGAGCGAGGGCGAGGTTGTAGTTCACTGCGGCGGGATCGGGGTAGGTTGTTTGGATAGAGAGGAACATCTTCCCCGCGATCTCATAATCCTTGAATTCGGCGGCAATCCGTCCTCCCTGAAATGCCGCCTCGGGACCGGAAGGGTGGCCGACAAGCATTTGCACTGTACTTCGCGCTTTCTCTGTTTCACCGAGGTGATAGTGCGCACGGGCGAGAGAGGCGATCGCTTCGGGCCGCTGCCGAACGAGGGGAAGAACAGCGCTGAGCAACTTGGCAGCGCGCTGGTGATTCCCCCCATCCTCAGAGACCATCCCCAGCAGCAACATGGCCAGAGTGTCATCGGGCTTCGCTTTCAGAACGATTTCCAGGTTTTTCTGAGCCTCCTCAATCCGTCCGAGCTGCCAATAGCTCATGGCGAGGTCTCGCCGAGTCTCGACGTCGCGGGGGTTCTGCTTTAGCGCGCTCTCAAAGTACGGCACAGCCTCAGCCTGCTTGTTCTCCATTGCAAGTACAGAAGCGAGCCGGTGCAGATACGTAACATTAGCGGGAGCGTGCCGGATAGCCTCTCGCAGGTCCGCTTCTTGTTTAATCAAGTCGTTGTCCTGCAGATCTTTAAATGTAACTTGGGAAGTGACGGAATTGGTCGCGCAAAGAGACGCAAGGGTAGTGGTAATTCCGACGCAATTCACTGCAAAGAAGATAACAAGAACCGGGACCGCGGTTGCTCGGAAGGTATTTCCGAAAGTCATTCTTGCAAACCTACCAGAAGGTCCCTTCTATGATAACTTCACCCCGAAATGCAGCACGCATGTAATTCCATTGGACTCTTTGTTCGCCGTATCGTGGGCGGGTTGGAAGCAAGAAAGGGAGGCGGAGCGCCGCCCCCCTTCCCGTCCCGTTTAAGACGATTGGTAAATCGTTTAGAAGTTAAACCGTGCCATCAACTCGAACACACGACCAGAGAGAGCACTCGTCGCTTGACCGAACTGCGGATTTGTGATGTTTGTGCTGGAGCTGTTAAAAGCGAAGGGCGAGAGATTGAGCTTATTGAAGATATTGAATGCGTTGGCCTTGATTTCGAATCCCGCGTTTTCGCCCAGCAGCGGCATCCTCGGCAGACCAAATCTCTTGCCAAAAGACATGTCAATCCCCGTGTAGCGGGGACCCCGGAATGAGTTGCGGCCGACGCCCGGAGGCGGCGGAACCGTGAACCCGCCGGCGGGAGGAGTAGGTGGAGCGGTAAAATATTTCAGTCCACCACCTGGGAAATTTCCTCCGAGCTGCTGGAATTTGCTTGTACTGTAGTCTGTTCCTGCCCCTCCGAGATAGGCGGCCGGGCGCACCGGGCATACACCACCCAAGTTAGTCACCGAGATGCAGCCGGGTCCCGAATACACGGGAGTCCAGGGGAAGCCGGAGTTCAGCGTCACGATGGTGCTGAGTTTCCATCCTCCTGCGGCGGTGTGGAGCCAGTCATGCCGGTTCCTAGCAAATGGCAACTCATACAGTACGAATCCCGTGAGCGAATGCTTCACGTCGTAGTCCGAGGGACCACGCTCGGTGTTCTGATTGAAAGGGAAAGTCTGTTGGTCGCCACAATTTTCATCGTACGAGCAGAAGTCAATGCTCTTGCTGTAACGATAATTTACATTGAAGTCTAACCCGTTCGAAAGCCGGCGCGAAATCCGAGCGATCAAGGCATTGAAGCCGGAATTGACGTCGGACTGAGTCAGCCTGATGCTCCCGATCAGCGAGTTATGGGGAAAGAATAGCTGGTAGTTTACTGTTCGCGGAAGCTTCCTGCTCTGGCTGCCCTGATAACCCAAAGCAACGGTCCAATTGTGGCTGAGGTCATATTGAGTCTCGAGCGAATAGTGGTAGGTATATGGGGTTCGCAGGTCTTGGACCGGACCGGCCAGATTTGGTGTAGCTTGATTCAGGAATTGACCCCCGTTTGGAAATCCGGTATTCGGATCAAAAGTCAATTTGGTAAGCGGATTTGCCGGGTAACCGAAGAACGAGTAGGGTCCTCCCGAACTGACTGCGTAAACCAGTTGAGACGATGTCAAGGCGGTTGCAACGAAGGAGGGTGGGTTGGCATCTGCGTTCACAAGCTTATCTTCGCCGATCTTGGTATAAGCAACACCGAATCCACCGCGCCAAACCATCCTGTCATGCCATTCGTGGCTGAAGGTAGACTTGGGGCTCCACGCAAATCCAAGTTGCGGTCCAAAATTGTTGCGATCGGGTTGCGAGAGATTTCCTCCTTGGACGATTTTCGCATTGAGGAGAGTGTCGGCGCCCTGTCCAAGGACCACGTGGCTGAGCTGGCCAAACTTGTCATGAAGCGGGGTCCAATAATCGTAGCGCAATCCAAAGGACAGCGTCAGGTTTGGCCGTGCCTTCCAGTTGTCTTGTCCGAAAACGCCATAACCGTTCACGCGCACATATTTGGCGAAGGCCGTGAGTTGGCCCGTCTTGGGATCAAAATTGGCCGAGTTCTGGTCGTTCGGAGCGTCGTTGATAAAGCTCCAGAGGTTGGTGAAATTGTAGAACGGATGGGCCCCCCCCGCGTTTTTGTCGTTGTTTTGTTCTTTAGTGAACTCACCACCGAACTTCAGAACGTGGCTGTTGCGCACTTTGCTTAGCGTGTCTCGAACTGTGTAGGTCGCTTCATGGAAAATTCCCGGGGGATTGAAAAAACCAGCTGATAGACTGCTGTTGTCGGAGTTCATAGGAATCGGGATGTTGTCCGTGGGCAGTCCCCACGGGGCCTGGGGGTTGCCCTTCAGCTCGTCAAAGTACCAGTGCAGTACGTTTACCCGAGCCTCGTTGATAGTGGTGGCGTTGATTGTTCGTGTCCAGAGCAGCGTCGCCACGTCGTGCTGAGCGTCGGTGTTGAAAGTATTGTATTGGCGCCCGTCTACCCAGCCGCCCGGCAGGAATGTTTTCAAGAAGGGCGAACGAAAAATACTGAAGGCAACTGTATCTTTGCTTGATATGTTGTAGTCCAGGCGCCCATTGAACTGTGTGGCGTTTATGCTGTCAGGCTTGCCCGAGTATTCGATTCGCATAAGATCGGGAACACCGTCGAAGCCTCCACCGATGGAAAGACAACCGGGCTCATTAGCAGGACACGTGGTTGGGTTGGGGACCGCCGTACCCTTTGATCCCGTTGGGCTGCCTACGTCCACGCCTCCGGAAACATCCCTGCAGAAATTCGTGTCTGTTATGCCCAGAATAGCGCAGGTGGAGGGCAATGCCTTTGTATTTAGGAATCCCGAGCCCTTGACGGCGAAGAGTTGCGCGGCGATCGTGCCTGATTGCAAGCTACTGATAAATTGTGGCGTTTCGACCCAGTCCCGCGAACGGTTGGTGCCACCCGTTCTCATGTGTTCAAAGGAGAAGAACGCGAATACCTTGTTCTTCCAAATCGGTCCACCGAGGCTGCCGAGATACTCGCGAGAGAGAATGTTATCGCGGGCGTTGTCCGTTGTGGGCGTGCAGCCGGGTCCACACCACCGTTGAGTTGCGTTCAGACCCGGGCTGTGCAATCTAAAAACGGCGCTGCCATGGAAATTGTTGGTGCCGTTCTGTGTGATGGTTTCGATGATGGCGCCGGCATTATGTCCATTCTCTGCAGAGTAAGGACTTACTTCCACCTTCACTTCCTTCACCGATTCTTCGTTGGGTGTCAGGACTGTGGCGCCGCCATGCCTTTGGCTATTCGTGCTGATGCCATCCAGAGTGTAGCCATTGGCATCAACTCGCTGGCCTCCGGCACTGACTTGCACTGAATTCTCAGTCTGGAAGATGCCAAAGATCGATCCTCCCGTGCCAGCATAGTTTGGAAAATTTGCCGCGCTTCCGTTCGACGTGCGCGCTCCAAGGCCAAATACGCCGGGCGTGAGCCGCAAGAGCTCGAACGGGTCTCCCCTGAATTGCGGCAGTTCTTGCACTTCTTCTTTTGTGACGGTGCCACTAATCGAGGCGTCCTCCGTCTGAAGCGTTGGGAGCGTGTCTCCGTTAACAGTAATTTGCTCCGTCACGGCTCCCGGTTCGAGGACCACGTTTACGCCAGTCGTTTCCTCGGCGTTGATTCGGACGTCCTTGATCACCTTGGCCTTGAAACCGGCCAAAGAAGCACTAACCGTGTACAACCCAGGTCCAAGATGGGCAATACTGTAGAATCCGGCATCGTCGACCATGGCATCCTGCGACGCGCCGGTCTCCTGATTTGTTACGGTAATGTTGGCGCCCTTAACCACGGCCCCCGTTGAATCCGTCACTGTCCCTTGAATACCCGCGCGAAACTGGGCGTGAGCCGCAGCAGCGAAGAAAACGGCGCAGGCCAACGACAAAATCGCGCGAAGAGAAAGCTTGGATAGGCTCATGACATGCTCCTTCACCCCAAAAGAATTCGCGAAATGGCCTAGCACCCTCAGCTAAATCGGTTAACTACATTATTGGCGGGGAGTATAGCCAGCTGAAATTTGAATGTCAACGATTGTTAATTCGGATGGCCGTTCTTCCGAGGGCTGTTTCAGCGGGCCTTCAGAGAAGCGCGTTCGGCGTTGCCGGCCAACTGTCTTCGATCGCCACGAATTCCGGACGAGCTGGAAATGGCGTGGTACGGCGTGGTTATGTTAATGACTCTTGGAATCGTTCGGGTATAGGATGGCTCCATTCCGAATGGAGGACGACGATGGCTAGAAAAAGCAAGCTCACGCGAGTTGCGGTGGGAATTGGGACGGCGATGGGCAAAGCGGATCGCGGAGTTCAAAAGGTCGCGAAAGCAGGATCGCTGGCTAAAAGAGAGCTCGATGATATATCGAAGCAAGTCGATGCCCTCAAGCGCCAATTACAGAAAACTGCAAAGCGCCTGAAACGCGCCCTGAGTTAGATTGGAAATGCAATTCTTGGAATAGGAACGGCAGTTGGTTTAGCGCATCACACAGGCATCGCGAGCAGTCTTGATTTGATTCCGGTCAGTTCCGGGCAATCCACTTCCCCAACTTCGCTCCACCACAGAAGAACGATGCTCCTTTCATTTTCGAGGCTCCGTTTGAAAATGTACCTCTGCATTCGAAATTCGTGACGCCACGAAAAGAAGCACCACAATGTCATGCCAGCGGTCAGTCGTCCTCTTTTTCGGGCTTCGAATTTGTTCCGGGAGCTTCAGTTAGTTTTGTTGCTTGCGCGGTTCGAATGAGATAGCTCACCAAATCATCCAGTTCACCACGGCCCAGGATAGAGCCGTAATCCGAAGGCATCAGCGATTTTGGCTGATATTCGAGATGCTCGAGGTCCGATTTGGCGAGCAGATGGAAGGTTCCATCGAGCGACTGCAATTGCAGTGAAAAATTATCTTCGTTGCGGGCGATACCCGTAAATTGGCGGCCTTCCCGGGTGGTCGCAAGCACGGTTCTGGACCGCGAGTCCAGGTCCTTATCGGGATCGGTAATCGCGCTTCGAATTTCCTCTATCGAAACATTCGAGCCGTAAGAGGACAGATCGGCTCCGAGAAATCCACCCGAGCCGCTGATCGTGTGACAGTTCGCGCAGCCCGCCTTTCCGAAGAAAAGCGACTTGCCTCTTTCGGGATCGCCCGGAATAGAAGCAACCTTGCTTCCTCCCTGAAGAATTCGCAAATAGCCCATCACGGCCTTGAGCTTCGGCACGCCCAGCGCGCTAAACGCGGGCATCCCCGCCGCCGGGATTCCCGCCTGCAGGATGCGCAGAGTGTCCGCGTCGGACAATTGCTGAACTTCAGCGCGTGTGGCGACATTGGGCCCGCGCTCGCCACCTTGCCCGTCCAGGCCGTGGCAGGTGGCACAAATCGATTCGAACATTCTGCGGCCACCCGCCGCGGCAGAACGGCCAAGCCGATTTTTTCTCGCGGCAGGATTTCCCCTCTGCGCCGCGGCAGGAACCAGCAATGCGCAAGCAGCAAAGAGTGCTGCAACAATCGCTGCGCAGAAAAAGCGGTGCGAGGAATGCAAGATGAAAGTTGCCTTCTTGCTAGCCCCGGTATGCGGACGGATGGCGAACATTTGGTTCGTGGCGGCAGATACCGCTTTGTCGCGCTCCCTGTGAAATTTCAGCACTCTGAGTAGCGCGTGTCAACCTGTTCCTCCGCGGCGAAATTCGAATAGGGCTCTCTCGGAATTAGCGTTCCCGCGATTGGAGCCCCTGGTTTCGAGTATGCGAGCCTCTACCGCGGGTGCAAAACAGTGTTAGAGTCCGCGCTGCAGACCGACTTCCTGGAGGAGTCCATGAGCAGATTCGTTCGTTTTCCTCGCCGCGCGCTTGCCTGCGGAACATTTCTCGCTGTAGCCCTTTTCCTCGTGGGAGTTGCGGGTTGGGCCTGGCCACATTCCGCGAAACCAACGCAAGAAGCTGCGAAGCCGAACGACGATGCTTCATTGCTGGATGGATTCCGGCATGTCGAAGCCGCTTCCGTTTCGGATGCGCTGGAACAGATCAGCGGACGCAAGATGTACATGTCGCATCGCATGCGTCCGATTTTCCCGACGAAATTTTCCGGATTTGCAGTTACGGTGATGCTGAAGAAAGAAAGCAATCATGATCCGGACGCGCTCAAAGGGATGCTTGCGGCGATCGACCAGGGGTCGGCGAATTCCGTCTACGTCATGGTGGTCGAAGACGGCGCCGACATTGCAGGGATGGGCGGCCTGATGGGAACGGCCATGGCATCGCGCGATTTTTCGGGCGCTGTGATCGATGGGGGAGTACGGGACACCGCCTATCTGCAGAAAATTGGCTTCCCCGTGTATGCCTTGGGAATCGTGCCGTCCACTTCCGTCAGCCACTATCGCTTCGCGGGAGCGAACATTCCGGTCGTGTGTGACGGGGTCGCGGTGAATCCCGCGGATATTATTGTGGCGGATGCCGATGGCGTGGTGGTGGTTCCTCGCGCGACGGCGGCGCAAGTCCTTGCGCTGGCGCAGGAGATGGACTTCAAAGAGCACTCCATGTATGCGTGGATCGAAAAGCTCAAGTCTATCCAGGAAGCGGTGAAGAAGTTTGGGCGTCTCTAGGACAACGTAAGCGAGATTGATTCGATTTAAACACTGAGATTCGGGCTGGAACTTGGAAGCGGGCTGTAGTATAGACACTTTTACAATATGGTTGATACTTTTATGTTTCGGGCGAATGCACGGGATTTCTTCGTGCTGGTGCGCGCATTCTCGCTTGTAGGTGCTGTGCTTTGTGCCAGCTTCTTTCCGCGGCAAACGCGGGCACAAACGCCGAGTTCATCTGCTTGCCGCATCGAAAACAAGAACTTTGAGGGCTGGCGCGCCGAAGAGATGAGCAATGCGTGGGTGAAAGTCACGATCGTGCCGCAGCTCGGCGGAGGCAAAAGGGCGCTGGATAAATTATGGCGGCGACAAGATTTGGCCGATGCCGGAGGGAACGCAGGACGAGCAACATTGGGCTGGTCCCGTCTCGGACGCGCTCGACGACGGAGACTACTCTTTTAAGATTCTCTCTCAGGATTCCACGTGCAAAGTGAGGCTGGACGGGCCGCCTGATCCGAACACGGGGCTGCAATACGCTCGAGAAATCAGCATCGGCGGGAATTCGCCGGAGATTTCGTTCCACGCGGTGATGAAAAACATCACCGGTCACGCAATTCGGTGGTCGGTGCAATCGGTCACGCAATACGACACGGCGGAAGCTGGAAAGCCCGGAGAGTTCAATCATGAGTTCTGGGCCTTCACGCCCGCAAACCAACACAGCGCATACTTCCGTCAGTATCAGGTTCGCTCCGGCCTTGCCGATGATCCTTCCTTTGCGGTGAAAAACGATCTGTTCACACTGCACTGGCAGTATTTGCAGAGCGAAGTGTGGGTGGATTCGCCGGGGGATTGGCTCGCGGTGATCGACGGCTCGGCGCGTTACGCCATGGTGGAGCGGTTTCCTTATTTCGAAGGAGCGGAGTATCCAGGCAAAGCAACGGTGATTTTCTACAAGAACGGTCCTTCGCTGGAGCTGGACGACAAAGGGATTCCCTACGTCACGACTGCGAAGCCGGAAGACCGGCTGCACTACATGGAAGCCGAGGTGAACAGCCCGATGGTGCGGCTGCAGCCCGGGGAGACGTACGCGCTGGACACGCATTGGTTTCCAACGCGGATGGGGAAAGAATTTAAGACGGTGACGGATGCCGGCGTGGTGGGGAGCTCGTTGGAGGTTTCCTCCACGGCCAGCGGTATTCTGCTCTCCGGGATTTTTGGCGTTTTCGTGCCGGGCAAGCTGGAGGCGCGGCTTTTCGACAGGCATGGAGCGCCGATTGCGAACATTCCGTTGCAAACCGTGATTCCTTCGGAAATAGTAGAACTGCGCGTGGAACTCAAAGTTCCCGCGCAAACCGCGCGAGTTTCTCTTCACGTGATGGATACGCAGGGAAACGACCAAGGTTCGCTCGGAGAAGCCCGGGTCTCCGCAACGGACAGGAGTTCGTAAGAAGATGCAGTTCGGTCAAGGGGCGCTCTGGATGACAGTCGTCTGCGGATTCCTGCCGGCCGCGCAGGCGCAAGAGGCAGGCAGCGTTTCCGTTTCCACTTCGATCCAAGTGACTTCAGAAGCATTGGCTGCGCAGCCCGTGGGGGCGAATTGGCTTTCCTACAATGGGGATTACACGGGCCGGCGCTTCAGCAGCCTCGAGCAGATCAATCTGAAGAATGCCGAGCAACTGCGCGCGCAATGGGTATTCCACGCGCCCAATTCGAATAGCCTGGAAGTCACGCCGGTGGTGTTCGATGGCCTCATGTTTGTCACTTCCGCGAACGATGCCTATGCGCTCGATGCGCAAACCGGCCGAGTCATTTGGCATTACTCGCGGCCGGTCACCGAAGGGCTGATCGACGACGCCTCGCAGCATCACAATCGCGGCGTGGGGATTCTAGGCTCGCGCATCTATATGGAAACGGACAATGCCCATTTGCTCTGCCTGGATGCGCGGTCCGGACATCTGCTGTGGGACGTTCCTTACGCCGAGGGAAACAAGAATTACGGAGCGACGAGCGCGCCGCTGGTGGTCAAGGACAAAGTGCTGGTGGGAACGTCCGGGGGCGACGACGGAGTGCGCGGATTCGTGGCTGCCTATGATACCGAGACGGGGAAACTTCGGTGGCGATTCTGGACGATTCCCGGGCCAGGCGAGTTTGGCTCCGCGAGCTGGCCCGGCGAACTGTACAAGCGCGGCGGCGGCACCACCTGGATGCCCGGCACGTACGATCCGGAACTCAACACGATTTATTGGGGCACCAGCAATCCCGCTCCGGATTTCGATGGCGGCCCGCGCCCGGGTGATGACCTCTATACCGACTGCGTGCTGGCGTTGGACCCCGATACGGGAAAGCTCAAGTGGTATTTTCAATTTACTCCCCACGACCTCTTTGACTACGACGCGACGGAAACTCCCGTTCTGGTCGATGCGAGCTACCAGGGTCAGCCGAGAAAGCTGCTCGTGGAGGCGAATCGCAACGGTTATTTATACGTGCTGGACCGCACCAACGGAAAATTTCTGTCTGCTTTTCCTTTCGTAGAAAAACTGAATTGGGCAAAGGGAATCGACGCGCAGGGCCGGCCGGTTCGAACCGGCGTGCAACCCACGGGGGAGGGCATGCGCACCTGTCCCGGATTCACCGGAGCTACCAACTGGTACTCGCCTTCTTACAATCCCTCGACTCGCCTTTTCTATTTCCTTGCGGAGGAAAACTGCGATCTCTTCTTTTTGAAGCCGGAGGAGTTTTCCGAAGGCAAGACGTATTACTCGACGGGAGCGCGGCACAGCCCGGGCGATCAAAGGCAGAAGATTCTGCTCGCCTACAATCTCGAATCCGACAAACCGGCGTGGCGATTTCCCCAGGTGGGTTCGGGGCATTCCGCGGGTGGAACGATGACCACCGCGGGCGGCCTTGTCTTTTTTGGCGATGATGCGCAATCCTTCGAGGCTGTGGACGCGCAAACGGGCAAGCCGCTGTGGCACTTTAACACCGGCCAAGGTATGCATGCTTCGCCGATGAGCTACGCAGTGAACGGGAAGCAATACGTGGCGATCGCCGCGGGGAGCGACATTTTCAGTTTTGGTTTGCCTTAGGGAACGATCGAATTCAAATTTCAATTACTCGAAGGAGGAATGCGAAATGTTTTTCACTCTGAGCACAAGAAGGAGTTTTGCCGCTCGACTGGCCGCGCTTTTGCCGGGCCTCGGCTTTGCAGGAATGGCGGCTGCGACTCCGGCGCCGGCCGCGCAGAACACCGGCGGCGTGCAGAAACTGGACGGCGATGGAAAACCTGCCGGCAAAGGGTTCATCACTCCGCTGATCATTCACAATGGGTTGATCTATATTGCCGGGCAAGGCGCTCATTCACGCGGCGACAAATCCGACGCCGGCAAAACTCCTACCATCGAGATGCACACCCACATGGTGATGGAAGGCGTGAAGGCCACCGTTGAAGCGGGCGGCGGCACCATGGACAGCATTCTGCAACTCACCGTGTTTTTGGCAAAGCTGGACTATTACGACGGCATGAACTCGGTGTTCAAGACTTACTTTCCGAACGGAGGGCCCGCTCGCACTACTGTGGCTGTCGCTGGATTACCCGGCGAGTCGCTGGTGGAAATTAACTGCATCGCTGCGGTGGTACGCGACGCTAAGAAGGGGGCGTAGCACGATGGCATTCAAAGATCGCTGGAATCGCAGAACATTTCTGGGCACTCTCGGAGCGCTGGTAGGGACGATTTTCAGCGGACGCAAGGCGTTTGCCCTACCATCTGCCGCGGGTGGCAAGGCCGCTTCCGTCTCCGGCTTTGGTGCAACCGGAAACGTTTACGAAGAATTAGGCGTAACCACGGTCATCAACGGGCAGGGAACCATGACCGTGTTGGGTGGCTCCCTGATGCGTCCCGAAGTCGAAGCCGTGATGGCGTTGGCGGGCCGCCACTTTGTCAGTGTCCCGGAGCTCGAAGTCGCCGCCGGCAAGCGCATTGCAGAAATGCTCAAGCTGCCGGAGGGATACGGCGCCATCGTCACCTCGGGGGCCGCCGCAGCGATGCAGTCGGGGCTCGCGGGCATCCTCACGGGTGACAATCCGAAGTTCATCGAGCAGTTGCCGGATTTAACGGGCATGAAATCGGAAGTCATCATTCAAAAGTCACATCGCAATCCTTTCGACCATCAGTTGCGCTCCACCGGCGTGAGGCTCGTGGTCATCGAATCGCGCGACGATCTGAAAAAAGCCATCACCCCGCAGACGGCGATGATGCACTTCTCAAACTTCGCTGATACGGAAGGGCAGATCAAAGTCGAAGAATGGGTCAAGCTGGCGCATGAAAATCAGATTCCCGCGTTCATCGACGCCGCGGCAGATACGCCCCCCGTCTCGCACTTGTGGGATTACGCAAACATGGGCTACGACCTCATCGCCTTCAGCGGTGGAAAAGCGATTCGCGGGCCGCAATGCGCGGGTCTGCTCGTCGGGAAGAAAGATCTGGTCGCCTACGCCCTGCTGAACAATAGTCCGCACGAAGACACCCTCGGCCGCAGCCAGAAAGTGGGGAAAGAGGAAATCATCGGGATGGTCAAGGCTCTGGAATCTTATTTGAAGGAAGATCACGAGGCGCTGAACAAGGAATGGCAGCGGCGTCTGGATTTCATCTCCGGCCAAGTGACAAAGATTCCCGGGGTGACAACTTCGTTCCCCGCCCCGGAAATCGCGAACCATGTCCCCCACATGCACATCAAGTGGGATGCGGCGCGCATTGCGTTGACACCGCGCGAAGCGGGCGCTGCTCTGCGCAGCGCAACACCGTCCATCGTTCTTTCATCGGGAGAGCATGGTGAAGCCTTGTCGATGAATTCCTTCATGTTGCAGCCAGGGGAAGAAAAGATCATCGCCCGGGAATTGGTGAAGGTCTTGAAGTCGCACGCAGCGTGATCGAATCGGGACTGTTGTCCGCGAGATCGATGAAGCCGAATTCCTGGAGCCGGCGCATGTCCATCCTCTGTCCGCACCGAGGGAGTCTGCATGGCTGAACGTGCGGAGAGCCGCGTGCGCTGGTTCCTGGTATTTGCGCTATTTATTTTGAGTGCGGTTGCTTACCTCGACCGCGTCAATATCTCCATCGCGGGGAGCTCCATCGCCGCCGAGTATCATCTGAGCAACGTTCAGCTTGGTTGGATATTCAGCGCCTTTCTGGTGGGCTACGCGCTCTTTCAGACGCCCGGCGGATGGCTCGCCGACCGGCTGGGTCCGCGGCGGGTGCTCACGGCGGGAGTTTTGTGGTGGGGAATCTTTACCGCGCTGACCGCTGTCGTTTCTGCAAAAATCGCCTTCGCCGTACTTTTGTTTGCGGCGGTGCGATTTCTTCTTGGCGCCGGCGAAGCGATTATTTATCCGGCATCCAATCAATTCGTTTCGCGCTGGATTCCATCGGCGGAGCGGGGAATCGCGAACGGTTTGATTTTCGCCGGCGTCGGCGTGGGAGCTGGCGCTACGCCAATTCTGATCACCCACGTCATGGTCCGCTACGGCTGGCGCTGGTCCTTCTGGATGAGCGCCATCATCGGATTGATTGCCGGCACAGTCTGGTATTTCGTGGCGCGCGACACGCCCGAAGAGCACTCGCACGTTTCCACCCCGGAACTGAAGCACATTCAGGCTGGGCGAACTGCCAAATCTGCATTGGACTGCCGAATTCCTTGGAGCACCATCTTTCGAAGCAAGGAAGTGCTGGCGCTGACCCTCAGCTATTTCAGCTTCGGCTATGTCGCTTGGATTTTCTTCAGCTGGTTCTTCATCTATCTCGCCAAGGTGCGCGGATTAGACCTGAAGGTGAGCGCCTTTTACACCACGCTGCCTTTTCTGGCGATGGCCGCGTGCAGCCCCGTGGGCGGGGCGATCAGCGACAAGCTCACGAAGCTCTACGGAAAACGCGCCGGACGATGCGGGATCGCCGTTTTCGGGCTCCTCTTGACGTCTGTCTTTCTGGCATTTGGTTCGCAAGTGCAAAGCGCGCGGCTGGCCAGTGTCGTTCTTGCCGGCGGCGCGGGTGCGCTTTATCTTTCGCAAAGCTCTTTCTGGTCGGTAACTGCGGATATCGCTGGTGGATCTTCAGGCTCCGTTTCGGGTTTCATGAATATGGGCAATCAATTTGGAGGAGCCCTCACCGCTTCACTCACACCTGCAATCGCGTCTCGCTTTGGCTGGACCACTTCCTTTTGTGTCGCCGCGGGCTTGTCGGTGCTTGGTGCCGTAGCCTGGCTGCTTGTCGATCCCGAACGCGCTCTGGCGCCCGCAACGAAATTGTCGCCATCACCAGAAAAGACTTGAATCCGAGGAAGATCAAGCCAAGTGCGCCAACCTTGGATGGCGCGGCATCAACGACCTAAAATTTGAATGTGATGTAGAAAAAACTTGATTACATGGGCGCATTGCAGCCCGTAAGATTCCCCTGTATACTTTTTGCCATGTCATTGAGCCTTCATGAGTCCCAGAGGAACGCACATATCTGTTGTATGTGTTGTACACCCCTGTCCTCTGGCACCGGGAGGCTATTGATCTAGGAACCGTAACCTAGCCTAGCTGCAGTGAAGCCCACCGCCAGAGTCGATTGGCAGGTGGGTTTTTTGTTTTTGGGCCGCATCTTTTTTCAGAATTTGAAAGGAAAGGCATGACACAGGCAATTCCCGAACTGCTTCCCGCAGCCGGCCGACGCACGGGATGGAGCAAGGAGGTAGCAACTTCTGCATTCAAGAGGCTCAACCATCTACAAGCCCTGGAGGCAGAAAGCATCTACATTCTCCGCGAAGCAGCGGCGGAATTTGCCCGGCCGGTGATGCTGTATTCCATCGGCAAGGACTCATCGGTGATGTTGCGCTTGGCGCAAAAAGCTTTTTTCCCCGGGAAAATCCCGTTTCCTTTGCTGCACGTGGACACCAGCTACAAATTTCCCGAGATGATCGAGTTTCGCGATTCGAAGGCGAAAGAAACCGGCGCCGAGCTGATCGTCCACCAAAACCGCGAAGCGCTTGAGCAAGGAGCAAATCCCTTTGTACTCGGGACCCAGAAATGCTGCGGATTGCTGAAGACCAAGGCGCTACTGGACGCGCTGGCGGCGGGCGGCTTTAATGCCGCATTTGGCGGCGCACGGCGTGACGAAGAGAAATCGCGGGCAAAGGAACGCATCTATTCCTTTCGCGATTCTCACGGACAGTGGGACCCCAAGAATCAGCGCCCGGAGTTGTGGAACATCTTTAACTCGCGAATCGACAAAACGGAAAGCATTCGCGTGTTTCCACTGTCAAATTGGACCGAACTGGACGTTTGGCTTTACATCCACGCCGAAAAGATTCCCATCGTGCCGCTTTACTACGCACGTGAGCGCAAGGTGGTGTTGCGAAACGGCTCCATCGTGTTGATCTACTCCAAAGACCAACTTCTTCCCGGAGAGAAAACCGAATTTGTGAAATGCCGGATGCGTTCGCTCGGTTGCATGCCCTGCACAGGTGCGATCCGCTCCGAGGCGGATACCGTTCCGAAGATTATCGAGGAGATGATTTCCTTCCGCCGCTCGGAACGTGAAAACCGCGCCATCGATCACGACGAAGAAGGCTCGATGGAGATTAAGAAGCGGGAGGGCTACTTCTGATGCTGTCCGCACTCGACACCGGCTTCCAAGACGGTTTCCTGAGTTTTCTCGATCGGGATATCAACAAGGAACTGCTTCGTTTCACTACCGCCGGAAGCGTAGATGACGGCAAGTCCACACTGATCGGCAGACTGCTGCACGACTCTAAAGCCGTCTACGAGGACCAACTCGCCTCTGTGAAGAAAAGCAAGATCAACCGCTCGGGAGGACCGATTGATTTTTCCTTGCTGACGGATGGGCTGCGAGCTGAGCGCGAACAAGGAATCACCATTGATGTCGCCTACCGGTATTTCAGCACCTCTCGAAGGAAGTTCATCATCGCAGACACACCTGGCCACGAGGAGTACACCAGGAACATGGCGACGGGTGCTTCGACGGCGGACCTCGCGGTGATCCTCGTCGACGCCACCAAGGGCTTGCTCCCGCAAACCCGGCGCCACACGCACATCGCTTCGTTGCTGGGTATTCCGAACTTGCTTGTGGCGATCAACAAGTTGGACCTGGTGGATTGCAGGGAGGACGTGTTTCTCCGCCTGCAGGAGCATTTTCTCGCTCTTGCCGAGCGGCTGGAGTTTCCGGCCGCGCAATGCATTCCCATTAGCGCACTCGGCGGAGACAACGTGGCGGTCCGGAGCGGCAGGATGCCCTGGTATTCGGGGCCAACGTTGCTGGAACATCTGGAAACCGTGGATATCCGTCCGTCCGTCAATGGCGATGAGGTGCGCTTTCCCATTCAGTACGTGATTCGGCCAGACGCGAGTTTTCGCGGATTTGCGGGGCAAGTCGCGGGCGGCATCCTGCGTCCAGGGGACCCAGTGCTTGCGTTGCCGTCCAGGCAGAAAACCCGGGTCCGCTCGATTGTTACGTATGACGGGGAGCTACGAGAAGCCGGCCCCTCAAAGTCGGTGACGGTAGAGCTGGAGGATGAAATTGATCTGAGCCGCGGCGACATGCTCGTCTCCCCCAGTGCGCCCCCGCAAGTCTCACGCCGCTTGGAAGCGATGGTGGTCTGGTTCGATCCCCGCCCACTCGAATTGAATCGCGTGTATCTCGTGAAGCATGCCGGGCGTCAAGTCAAAGCAAAGGCAACACAGATTCGTTATCGCGTGGATGTAAATACTTTGGCCCATCTGCCCGCACACCAACTGGAGATGAACGGCATCGCAGCTGTCGAGTTCGAGACCAACGAATCACTCTTCTTTGATTCGTACCGTCGCAACCGGACAACCGGCAGTTTCATTTTGATTGACCCCCTAGCTAATGCCACGGTCGGCGCCGCAATGATCTGCCAAGACCAGCATCAACCGCAGCGAACGGTTGAGTCTGAAGATGCGGGAACTGCAAGCGTTGCCGCTGGCCAGGGAGCAGTCACTCTCCTGGAACGACAGCAGCGCCACGGACATCGCCCTGGAATTCTCTTGATAGAGGGCCGCGAGGCTCTCGCGAAACAACTGGAACGATCCTTGTTCGAGCGAGGATTCGAAGTGCTCGTTCTGGAGGGCGACACACTGTCATCCGAAGTCCTCCCCCTACTCTTAAAACCGCTCTGGTCCGCGGGGCTGCTGGTCATCTATTCCTGCCAGTCAATCGCGCAGGCGGACCGGGATGCGATTGAGGCGTTAGCAGCAGATTACGCATTCGATTTAGCAGCCCTACACCTGTCGGCTGACGACCGCGAAGCCGTCAGGCAAGTTTTAGCGCTTACGAAGTCACTCTACACGGAAATCCGATCTGAGAATCAGAGAACGGTGAATTGAAATGCAGCCTAATGTGAATCTGGAGAACGTTGAAGCGCTTGGCGCAGAGGAAGTCTTGAGTGTAGTTCTGAGCGCCGGCCCGGGACCGCGTGCGTGTGTGACGTGCAGCTTCCAGGCGGAGGACATGATCGTGCTCCGCATGCTGAAAGCGCGTCTGCCGGAAATTCCCGTTTTGTTTCTGGATACCGGTTATCACTTCGCCGAGACATACCAATATCGCGATCGCATGACGAAGGAGTGGGCGCTCAACCTGACCAACGTGCTTCCAAAAAATACCGTGGAACAACAGGAATCCTTGCTTGGAATTCTCCATCGCACGGATCCCACACAGTGCTGCCAGCTGCGCAAAGTGGAACCCCTGATGGAGGCTCTCGGCCACTTCGAGATCTGGTTTACCGGCCTGCGCAGAGAGCAGTCGCCAACGCGAAAAAATCTCAAGAAAGTGGAGCAGCATCGCTTGCCGGGCGGCGAGACCCTCCTGAAGGTGAGTCCTCTCGCAGATTGGACGTGGGCGCAAGTGTGGGAATACACAGGGGCGAACGGCCTCAGCTATCTTCCGCAGTACGACGAAGGATACGCGAGCATCGGCTGCCAGCCGTGCACGGCCATTCCAGATGACCCCAACAATCCCAGATCCGGCCGCTGGAACGGCAAAAAACTGGAATGCGGAATCCACACTTTCTCGGAGCGCGCGGAATGATCCACCTCTTGCTAGGGTTCTTCATCGCTTTGGCTGTGGGACTGACGGGGGTCGGCGGGGGGAGC
>WNFD01004636.1_pt1 | contig 19789 bp, 16 predicted proteins | sample 5400491 | NCBI WGS metagenome assembly WNFD01 (sample SAMN13153343, study PRJNA577476) | soil metagenome | isolation source: 120 cm saprolite under Douglas fir tree site 2 hole 2 replicate 2 | place: USA:California | collected 2015-04-18
GTCTTATGTCAAAATCAAGACAACCAGACTATCCCATTTCGAGCTTGTGAACTGGGGCACCCTCTTATACCAGTTAATCAGAAAGTTGTAAATGATTTTTCCATTCACAAACTGGGTGAAATTGACATCATTACTGGTTCTAACATGTCCGGCAAAAGCACCTTTCTCAGAACATTAGGGATAAATCTTTGCCTTGCGTATGCTGGAGGACCAGTCAATGCAAGTCTCTTTCAGACTTCTCTTTTCAGAGTGTACACGTGTATTAGAATTAACGACTCCGTGACCGAAGGCTATTCTTACTTCTATGCCGAGGTCAAACGCCTTAGAGTGCTATTGACAGAAGTTGAATCTGATAACAAAATGCCACTTTTCTTCCTGATAGATGAGATATTTAAGGGCACGAACAACCGCGAGAGGCGCATTGGCAGTGAATCCTACATTTCCGCACTTGTTGGTCAAAACTGTCTCGGAGTCATTTCAACACACGACCTGGAACTGGTAACATTGGAGGAAAAGTTACTCGACATCAGGAATTATCATTTCAAAGAAGATGTTCTAGATGGACACATGGTATTTGATTATCAATTGCGCGAAGGCCCATGCCCTACCACAAATGCGCTGAAGATCATGCAGTTGGAGGGGTTACCTGTGGATATGAAAGATCAGAAAGACGAATGACATCTGCCATTCAAGACTTGCATTCGCGTCATTTTATCAGCTAAAATAACTGGGAAACGATATCTGAAAGTACCCCGAAAAGAATACAAATGAGGAGAAACTCATGGACGATACCGAACTTTTGAAACACATAACAGAGCTAGTGAACGAGGAACACGAACTGATGAATAAGGCAGAAGGTATTGGTTTGGATGATGCTCAAAATGCCCGAATGAAGAATCTCGAGGTCAGCCTGGATCAATGCTGGGATCTATTGCGCCAACGACGTGCCCGGCGGCACGCAGGCCTGAACCCAGATGAAGCTCAGGTACGTGACCCAAAGATAGTCGAGCACTACCAGCAGTAATTAAAAAACCATACTTTTCAGTAGTGTATGCCTTTCGTAGACTGTGAGGGCGGGAGCAAGTCCCGCCCGTCATTATGCCTCGTCCAGCACAAATCCAAACTTGCCACCGATGGGTCTGTGCTTGCGTCTCTAAGCGAATGTGAACATCTCTTCCTTCTCGCGCACGAACCAGATCATCCTGACAGCTCTCAAACACTATGGCATGATTGTAGCCGACAACGTCAGTAGCTGGTATATCTGATGAACTTCTACAACTAGATGCTCTTTGCCAGTATTACCACTATCGGATGGACCAGGAAGGAAAAAAGAAGAGAGAAGCGCTGCAATCAGGCCAATCAATAGTAAGATCACAACCAGAATTGGCAATAACTTTTTCAGCCGCGAATCAGAGGCTTTTTCCGCACTCCTGGTTTCGTCATCTAAAGCAGGCTTTACTGGCGAAGAAGACTTATCTTGGAGCGTTTCGGGTAGCGTTGGTTTGCTACTGAGATACTGCGAGGCAGTAGACAGCATAGAATCCCCAGTTTCTTCCCCAATGGGAGACCATTCTACAGGCTCCGTTGACCAGTAGATATGTGATGAAGCACCTTCATGCTCCTGCATTGAGTTTGTCTTGCGCGCCAAAGTTATATCCGAATCATTCGTTTCTTCAGGAGGATTTCCAGCGGTCGAAGTCTGGTTATAAGGCGGCTCAAAGATAGGCGGTGGAGGGTAGGATTGCCCTAATGGAAGAGCAGGAGTAATAGGAGGCATAGAAGAAGACTGAGCCAGGTAAGCAGGCACAGGAGTCTTGGGATTACCGCTAATGGTAGATATCTGATTTGGTGAAAGTTGGCGTGTTACCGGTGTAACAGCTGTAGCGACAGGGGAAGCAACAGGAGCAACGCTTATCGCTACCGCCAGCGCATTGCTAAATTCCTCCGCTGAAGCAAAGCGATCGTCCGAGCGTTTCTGCAATGCCATATGCAGTACACCATCAACAGCATCCGAAATGTTCGGATCCAACGAACGTGCCGAGGGAGCTTGCTGTCGAACATGTTTGAGTAATACTTCGACAGGAGTTTGTCCAGTAAAAGGAGGTTCTCCCGTAAGCATGCGGAACAATAGTACACTAAGCGAGTAGATATCGCTGGCTCGTCTCAAGATCCCTAATGATTGTTCTGGCGCAGCATATTCGGCTGAACCCCAACCAATCCGCGTGAGCGATTGCTGGCTATCATCATACCCTCGCACAAAACCAAAATCGGAAAGTAGCATCCGGCCATCTGCTGCGACAAAAATATTAGTTGGCTTGATGTTGCCATGTATCACGTCATGCTCATGTGCAAATTGAACTGCGCTGCACAACTGCTGCATAATTGGTAGGGCTTGCATCGCGGAGAACTTCCCACCTACACGTCTCAAGAGTTCCTCAAGCGTACCGGTTGTCACAAGCGGCGTAACAGAGTAAAGCAGGCCCTCACCTTCACCAAATTCAAGAAACGGCAGGATATTTGGGTGCTCAAATTGACTTATTTTTTCTGCCCCAGTCATAAAATATTCACGGAAGGATTCGCTCTGAGCATACCCAGGACGGAACACCTTCACTGCTACCTCATAATTTCCCTCTCCAGTCTGGCGAGCACGATACACATCTGCTACTCCTCCTCGACTGATACATTGTAGCAGGAGATATTCACTCAACATTACGCCTTCAAGAAGATCAGACATGCGACACCCCACAACGATACGTCTCAGTTGGTAGATTCGGTGACAGATAGATCCCAACAAATTCTGGTATAGTGATACATCGAACTAAACGAGGAGTGATTTGATTTTGGGAGACATAACGGAACATGACAGCAAAAAGAGGGGTATCAATTCGATACGGAAATTAAAAGTACTATGCCAGAAAGAACGCAGAAAACTGCTCACAAGTGTACCCGCAGTTGCTCCAATTCTTCGGCTTTCGGAATAGCAGCAGTTCCGCTAAGCGCCGTTGTTGAAAGGCCACCACAGATTGTGCCACAGCGTAATGCGTCATCAAGTGAATAACCCTTTAATATCCCATAAATAAATCCACCATTAAATGCATCACCGGCCCCTGTAGAATCGATCACGTCTTTAACAGGTAGGGCAGAACAATATGTGAGTTGCCCCCGCTGGCAAGCCACGACACCTCGCGCACCCATCTTCACAATGGCAGTCGGCACCATTTTCGACAATAGACGTACAGCTTCTTCCGGTGCCTGTTTACCTGTTATAACAGCCGCCTCCGCTAGATTAGGCATAAGAAAAGTACCATATTTAAGAATTGCTGACATAGATGACTCTCCCAAATCATTGGGATACCAACCAACATCTAAAAAAATAGGAAGTTCTCTATGTTCAATAAGCACTTGAAGCAATGGTTGCATCGCTGAGTAAGCATACATAAATACCGCATCGAAATCATCCACAGCAAGCGCTTGTTTTAGAGATAGCATTAGCTCATCGACATCCCATGCTGCCTGGGGGCTGTCATAAGGTGATATCCTCTCAATCTTTTGTGTTGACAGATTGGGGTGTGCATCGGCATATGAGACAAACCCTCGTTCTCCTTCGTATGCCAGGCTCACAGTTACTGTGCGCAATGGATAATCACGCATCAAAATGAAGTCACTGCAGATGCCTGCCTTTTCGATCTCCTCGAGTATAAAGCGGCTAGCGAAGTCATTTCCCAATTCGCACAATATGCCAACACGCATTCCGAGGCGAGTAAGCGTTGCAGCAGTATTGAATACTGCGCCAACACTGATGGCAAAGTTAGCAACATACATTTCCTGCCCCAGTACAGGCCAGTGGGGCATTCCACCAAAGATGATATCTAGACATGGAGAACCAATAACCAGTACATCTAGATGTGACTTCTTCAACGCAGCTATCCTCTACTAGCAAATTGAAAGACCTATATGGAAGTGTTAATCATGCTAATGCAGTAAAGAAGCAATGTCAAGATAGAAGATATAGCATGCTATATTTTAAGGCCCCGTTTGGTGTTCTGTTTTTGTCTTAAGCTTCCTCGCCAGGATGTACCCGCAAGTATTCGTAGCAACAGCAGGGCCGATACCAGCATCCAGAAGCAGAAAGACAGGTCTTGCCCAAGAAAGGAGCTATCGACCTGCCCCTGGACCACACCCGCAATCATCGCTGCGCCAACACCAATTGTCATCCACCACATAGAAGAATCGCGCGCTGTCCCACTTTTATGAAGAGAAATGAGGATGCGTACAAAGAGCCAGAAGAAAAGCGCCAGCACACCAATAAACGCCAATAAGCCAAAGAGACCCATACTTACCCATACATGAAGGAATATGTTATGAGGATGCGAGAGTGTCGGTTCATCTTGTAGACCAGTTGAAGCACCCGTAAAAGGGCTTTGTAAAATCCAGTAATGATGAACTTGAGCGGGATCAACACACACTGCATTCGGGCTGTAGTAACACAACCAGTTCTCCATACCAATGCCAAACCACAGGTGATCACGAATCATCCTAAGTGCACTTAGCCAGAGAAAGAGACGCTTTGTAAGCGTACTGATCCCGTAAATATTTTGATGGCCAGCAACAAAGAAATTTAGGATAGGTTTATGGAAAACTAGTACAACAACACCTAGTACAACAATTCCAATCAAACCGCCCACAAGCAACCGCTTACGGTTTCGGATTGAAAGGGCAAGTATAAAAAGTAAAGCAACACCGATTGCCAGCCAGGCTCCACGTGATTGACTCAAATAGAGCACCAGGAGCATTGGCAAAGAGATCACGATTGCACTAATAAGTATCCACCTCGATCCCCGTATACTGGTAGCTGTCCACGCTTTGACGAGTATCAAAGCCAGCCCGATAGGCAATACATAATCAAAGAACAGTCCTATACTATTTGCGCTTCCATACATAGCATGGACACGCCGTATGCCATCCGATTCCAGTACAAGTTGACTCCTGAAAATGAAATACTGTGCATTTCCAAGTACAGCCACAATCAGTCCTGATATCAGCATAGCGAGCAGCAATCGAGCTACATCCTGGCGAGTGCGCAGACAAAACATCGCCAGTAGTACATAGAGAACCGGTTCGAGTACCTCCTCACGATATGCCCGTAGTGCCACCCTTTGTGAATATGCAATGGAAACAGAGATGCCCGCCGCTATTATGAAAACAAGGATAGGGAGAGCAAATGGCCCAAGACGATCCCGCAGTTCACGCCACGACAGGTAATAACGCCAATTTCCCCGTTGCTGCAAAAATTGTAACAATGCCACCGCTACGCAAGTCAACAGAGCAATCTCAACAATGCTGAAGGAGTAGTGGCTAATCACTGTTTTCTGTTGCAGATAGTAAGGAAGACCCAGGGGTATCAGAGCTACTGCAAATGGCAAACGATACCAACAAAGCACTGCAAAGATCAACAAAAACGGCAAGGAGATCAGAGGGTTAAGTTGAAAAAGCTGTCCTGTACCAAGGTTTGTATTGCCGATAACATAATAGAGTGCCATCGACAGAACTAGAGCAGCCTCTATGATACGATCATGCCAGAATGGGGTAAAGCCTTTTAAAATTCGAGAAGTAGTCCTTGGCGGGCTGTCAGAGGCGTGTGAATCGCTCTCTTGCGTATCATTTGCATCCTCTGTGATCGCTACATTCTTCGTAGTATCCTCAGGTAATTGCCGTAGGAGACTCTGACTGTTCATCTATGGCACTTCGCTATTCTGCATACAATGCATAAAAATATAGATTTGGATACGAATCACTATTGGTAAAAGTCACGGTGTGAGTATAGCAAAATGGAATCGGTTCGTCTATAGTACGCGGCTAGCTTGCTCAAGGCTTTCGAGAACTCCTCTCTTCACCTCCCCTGAAAAAAAGAAAAAATGTGAGGGCCCGCGCAATTGTATCTCCCAGATGTACGGCCCCAGACCCTGCCAAGTGGCAACCGTCCACTGGAATCCTGCTCTATTCGACTTTCGCGTTCATGTAAAATCTGGCAGAGCAGCTTTCCAAGGAAAGCTGCTCTGCCAGATTTTTAGGGTAATCGCAATGCTCGTTAGTGAGGATCTACCTGGTCAATTCAGTTACGAACTGGTGGAAGACATGCGTGTGGTGATCAATATCCTCCTGAGTATGTTGGATTGAGACGGTCCACTGATCATCAAAGCCTGGAGGGAAAAGGATACCGCGATTTGCGAGGAAAAGCCAGTAAGCATACGAGACATCCATGTCGATGTCCCACCAGGCACGATAGTTACGCGCGCGTTCAAAACGGAACATAGCACAACCTTTCGCGCCAATCTGGGCAACATGCATCGGCAAATCGAACTCCTCGATAATTCCTATGTAGGACTCACCAAGTTGTTTCGAGAGACTATTGGCATGAGCATGAGCTTCTGGTGTGAAGATCTGTGTAAGTGTCACCAATCCCGAACGCATGGACATAGGATTACCATTAAACGTGCCCAGGTGCAATACTTCACTGTGGTTGATCCTGCGCATGATCTCCGCACGTCCACCAAACGCGCCAATCGGCATACCGCCACCAATGGACTTCGCCAGGCAGATCAAGTCCGGTTTCACCGGATAGATTTCTGTGATACCACCTGGAGCAACGGTCACACCCGTTTTAACTTCGTCGAAGATTAGCAATACTCCATGCCGGTGGGTAATGTCTCGCACAGTTTGGAGATATCCGTCATCTGGCAGTATTATGCCAACATTCATCAAGACCGCCTCGGTAATGACTCCTGCCACTTCGCCTTCATGCTCGGTCAGGATGCGATCTAAAGCTTCCGGATCGTTGTAAGGGGCAATAATAGTGTTTTGTTTGATATCAGTAGGAATGCCTTTTGAAGCCGGAACTGTATGTGGTCGATCTGCTGGTCCAGCAGCCTCAACCGAAGGTTTGGTACTCATCAGTACAGTATCATGATGTCCATGATACGAACCCTCGATCTTCACTATCTTATTGCGACCAACATGTGCGCGTGCCAGGCGAATGGCATCCATCGTCGCTTCTGTTCCAGAATTACAGAAACGCACCTGCTCGATTGGCGCAAACCGTCGCACCATCTCCTCTGCCAGGTACACCACATCGGGAGAGGGCAAAGAATAGAGACTGCCTTTGCCAAGCTGTTCACGCAAAGCCTCTACCAAAATCGGGTGAGAGTGACCAACGAGCAGACTTCCAAAAGCGAGATGAAAATCGACATACTCATTCCCATCGATATCCCAAATACGGCTACCAACAGCGCGATCCACGAAAAGAGGATACGGGGGAACTGCCTGAAATGAACTGGAAACGCCCATTGGCAATGAGGATTCCGCGCGTTTATGAATTTTTTGCGAACCAGGAGTACGCCTGCGAAATTCCGCCTCTTCTCGTGCGACGATCTCTTCTACATGCTTACGATTAATTGTGATTGGTTCCCGAAGCATACAAGCTCCTTTCTTGATATAGGAGGAACAGATTCAACAAGACCAACAGTTCTCTTTGAAAATTGTGTCGTTCCAGACATACAGAATCAATCTATTGTCTGATACATACAATTATAACCTGAAGCCGGAGATTTGGCAATTATTCGGAGCAAAAACGATAAATTTATACGAATTTCGCCATAAAGTGCTGGTTTTTATAACGAAATTCGTAATACCGATCCCTATGCGCCCCTTTGAATTTGCTTGTTGCCTGTGAATGTGGAGGTAGAAGAGGTAGCAGGTTTGCCACTATCAGGTTTGCGTGTCATCCATGCAAAGATGCCACCTGCAATTAGCAAGTAAGTTATATAGAACAGGCCTTGTAAGATGGTGGGTGCCTCAGAGTAACCAATGATTCCATGCAGAAGGTCACCAAGAACGCTGTTTTCGCTGAGGATATGTGAAGTATTCCAGAGGGGAGCCGTACCAAAGCTAAGCCAGCCTAGCTGCTGCATATTTTGCACCGCATCTGAAAGGAGGCCTGCTGCAAAGAAGAGCAAGAGTATACCCATTATGCGGAAAAAGATACGGTAATCGAGTCGATAACCTAACTTATAAATCAGTACGCACAATCCCACAGCGGATAACATCCCTAGCAATGCGCCGGTGAGTAACAGAACAGCGTTGGTTTGAAATGCGAAAGCGAGTGTGAAAAACGCGCTCTCTAACCCTTCGCGCCCAACTGTAGTGAAAGCGAGTAGGCCAAGCGCAAAGCCAGAACCGGCAGCACCAGCTTTGGCCGTAATTTCGCGTTTCATGGAGCGACTATGCTTTTGCATCAAGAACGTCATAGTAGTCAGGAGCACAACTGCCACCAGGTATGTAATCGTCTCGAAGATAGTCTGGAAAGTTGTATTTGCGTATTCATGCACGAACACATAAAGAGCTAATCCACCAAGGAGCGAACCTAGAACCGCTAGACCGACACCTATCCAAACAGCGCGAGCCTTTCCCATTTGATCGAGTTGACGCAGCGCAGCAAAGAGGATACTTACAATCAGACTTGCTTCCAGCCCTTCACGGAGGAAAAGAACGAACGTTGCTATCATGTATGACCTTCTCAATAAATAAATTTTGTTTTAACCGCCACTTCAATTCCTACTAATTCACTCTGATATTAGCATACCCTAATATCAAAAGTCAAGATGAAGACTATCTCAATATCACAAAAATGGCACAGACGTTAACGTGTTACCCAGATTTTGGCTGCGACTGCTTTACTAATACACACCTCACTCTCTTTTACCTGTAAGCAGACATTCTCCTTTTCTTCATGCTCTTCTTCATCAAGTGCATGCACCGTCAACCGGGTTCCTGGTGTTAACCCTTTTTCGTGCAGGTAGAGGATTAACGCTTCTTCATCTTCAACAACCTCCGAAATACAGAATATTGTAGCTTTCTCGCCAACAGCAATCGTTGATAGACGCACAGCACCCTGGTCTTTCAGATATGTGCGTGCATTTGCAACTGCGCCAGGGATTGGATTACCATGAGGGCAGGTTGTTGGATTGTTCAGGCTAGCAATTACGCGTTCCTCGACTGCACCTGAAATAAAATGCTCAAGACGGCAAGCTTCTTCGTGTACCTGGTGCCATTGCATACCCAACATATCAACCAGGAAACGCTCGGTAAGGCGATGCCTTCGTAAAACAGCTTCAGCCGCCTGAAAACCCGCTTCAGTGAGTATCACCTGTCGTTTGCTATCCATTTCAATAAAACCATCTCGCACAAGACGTTTGAGCATTTCTGTTACGGTTGGAGCAGAGACATGAAATTTTTCTGCCAGCCTGGCACCAATCACTACCTCATCCTCCGCGTACATGTTGTAGATTGTCTCCAGGTATTCTTCAACAGTTGCACTCAGCGACTCATCAGTTTTCAAAGCGCTACCCCTCTATTGTGACTTATTCCTACCATTTTACTTGGATTTTAGCACTTGTTGAATTCAACAGTCAAGAATCTTACCATCAAGCATCTCCATCACTCGAGAAACATTCATATATCCTCCCATATTCCAGTAGGAATGAAAGTAAAGCACTTGGAAAAGCCTTTAAACACATAATTACCATTGATCTTATAAGATCAGTATATTATAATATTATGTATATCTTATTGCAGGAGAATCTCTGATGAACACTGATCTGAATGCCAGTGAGGTTGCTTACAATGATGTTGGGTTGCAGAAAGCGGTGACGCCGATCAATCGCGACTCTCCAGTTCCTCTCCATCATCAAGTGCGGAATTATCTGCTTGGTTGTATTGAACGCGGGGATTTGCAGCCAGGCCACAAACTCTTGCAGGAACGCGAGTATGCAGCCCGCTTCGGGATTAGTCTCGCACCCGTCCGACAAGCGATCCTCGATCTCGTCAAAGAGGGTTACCTATATCGTGTACCAGGCCGCGGGACGTTCGTGCGCGAACAAAAAGTCGAAGAGAAGATCAGCATCCTTTCAAGCTTCACAGAGAGTATGCGCGCCAAGGGTCTCAATGCAGTTTTGCGTGTGATCGAGCTGCGTGTAGGCAAGGCTCCTGCCGCTATCAGAGCAATGCTTGGAGCAGAAGACCAGCAGTTTGTTTTTCTCCAACGTGTCGCTCTGGTCGAAGGGGAGGCCATAGCTCTGCTCTCTTCCTACTTGCCAGCACGGCTCGTGCCAGGGTTGGAGAACAGAGACCTCAATGGCCAATCACTCTACAAAACGCTGGAAGAGCGCTACAGTATCGTGCTGGCACGAGCCGAAAGCACCATCGAAGTCGTGCGTTGTCGTGGTACTCAGTCAACTATCCTTGGCATTCCTCAGGGAACGCCAATGCTACAAGTGGAGGGTAAGACCTATGACGTAACAGACCAGTTCGTGGAATTTGCGCAGGTGCTCTATCGAGCCGACCGTTTCCGTTTTACTATTGAAAGTTTCCGGCGGGATGATCGCGTCTTGCACCTGATCGGCGCGCCGGACAGTGAGGAGGGCTTCTGATTATGGAAAAGGCTTCTTCAGCCATCGAAGGCAAAATGTTTCTGCGTAATGCGACCGGACTACGGCGTGAAGTGTCGCTGCTTGACGCTTTCATCATGAACACCTTCGGCATGAACATTGCCGTTGGTGCTGTTTTTTTGTTCCTGCAGGCCCCCGCGTTTTTCCCCAATGGCAACATGCTGGTTGCAGTGATTATCGGTACGCTCGTGATGGCGTTCACGCTCTTGTGGGTCTACTCGACCTTTGCGGCCGCCATGCCTCGCTCAGGCGGTGATTACGTATACGTCAGTCGTGCTTTACATCCTTTTTTTGGATGGTTGATGGGATGGAGCCAGGGTATGTGGCTCATCTTCTTCTGGATCGGATTTAACGCCTGGTTTGCTCTGACCTTTGCCGTACCAATCGCGCTTACCACGATCGGGGCTGTTACCGGGCAAAGCGGCTGGATTGATTTCAGTAACAATTTACTGGCCTCGTTTTCCATATTAGGTATCACTACACAGTGGTGGGTTCTCATCATCGGTCTGCTGATCAATATCGGTTTCGCCGTGCTGCTAATCCTGGGTGGCCAGAGCTTCTGGCGATGGCAAAAGGTATTCTTTCTCTTTGCCGGTGGGAGTATCATCCTGGCGTTCCTGCTCCTGTTGTTTGGTGGCGGTCGTATCCCAGGGGCATGGGACAGCTTTGCCATTCAGCACAAGGGGCTGATGTTCAATCAAATAATCCCGGCAGCGGTGAAGAACGGCTATACCTTGCCTGGTGGCTTTAGCCTGGCCGATACGTTGCTCATGCTGCCCTGGGTGTTTTTCGTGGTGGGGTACGCGCAGGGATCTGCCCAGATCGGCGGCGAGGTCAAACATGCGGCGCGTTCGCAGTATTTCGCGATGGTCGGTGGAGTGTTGCTGAATGGAGCAATGCTGGCGCTGCTCGTGATCGTCTTTACGCAAGCCGTTGGCATAGACTGGATTGGCAGTGTTGGGTATCTCTCTATTAACAATCCTGCCCTGCTCAACTTGCCAGGCACCCTCTCACCGAGCTACAACTTCATCGTGAGTTTGCTTACTGGCAACGTGCTCGTTCCGCTGATCATTGGGATCGGCTTTGTGTTCTGGGCATTGTTGGGAACCCCCCTTTCCGAACTTCAGGCCACACGCTACATGTTGGCCTGGGCAGTTGATCGCATGGTTCCGGCACCGTTAGGTGATGTCAGCGAGCGTTTTCACTCTCCGGTCAAAGCTATCGTCTTCTGTACCGTGACTGGGACACTTGCACTGATTGCACTGTTAGCCTTTCCACAGGCTAGCCTACTCGGAGCTCTGCTGGCGCAGATCGCTGCCTTTATTCTGGTATCGATCGCCGGGATTGTTTTCCCCTTTCGACTGCGACACGTGTGGGAATCAGCAGGCGGCCACAGGCTTTTTGGTATTCCAACTGTCACACTTGCCGGAATAGGCGGGGTGATTGTCCTCGGTAGTCTCATGCTGATGTTCATCTTTAACAGCACGATCAATACAAATTTCGGAGTGACAGCAAGATTGTCTCTCTCATTCATGATCGGAGTGATTGTGGTAGGGATCATCTGGTATATTGCTGCCTACTTCTTGAATCGCAACCAGGGCGTTGATATCAGTCTAGCCTATCGTGAGATTCCACCAGAATAAGACTCGACACATGGAGATGGATACGAAGGAGTAAAACGAGACGTAAATGGTATCTACAACTCGCCCACGAGTGATCGTGGTAGGCAACCTGACTATCGACGATGTGGTACTGCCAGATGGTACAACTCACATGTCCAGTGTAGGAGGCAATAGCCTGTATACTGCACTTGGTGTACGATTCTGGCAGCCCAGTGTAGGTTTGGTAACGCGCAGGGGTGATGATTTTCCACAAGACCTTACGGCCATGCTCAACTCCCTCGGTGTTTCAGCCGATGGGGTAGTTGACATTCCGGGACCTACCGTTCGCAACTGGGTAGTGTATGAGACCAACGGCGATCGACACTGGATCTACCGCACGCCGAAAGAGCGGTCACGGGAGGTGGCTGTACAGGCAGGTGACCTACCAGTCGCGTGGCTGGAAGTGGAACCCCCGCCTGTCGTGCATATTACAGCCATGCCGTTGGACGCGGCAGAAGCTATCGTAGACAGGATACGGAAAATCAGTCCTCACGCTATCATAACACTGGACACCCATGAGGATTATGTTGTCGACTACCGGCAGCGATTGCGAGCACTGGCAGGAAGGGTAGATGCCTTCCTGCCAAGCCGCTCGGAGTTAGCAGACCTGGTGGGATATGACGAACCGCTCCGCGCTCTTTCAGAGCTCTCGAGCCTTCTTACACCGATCATCGTGATCAAGATGGGAGCAGAAGGTGTGCTAGCCTGGGAAAAAGCCACGGGGACATTGCATGCGGTCGGTGTAGGCCCGGGACCGGTGGTCGATGTGACCGGAGCTGGTGATGCATTTTGCGGTGGATTTGCTGCCGGATTGTCTTTAGGATATAGCTCGGTAGAAGCAGCTCAACGTGGCACCATTTCTGCCTCCTTTGCGGTTGCAGGCTTCAGTTCCATGTACCTGACTCGTGTTGATCCTACCGAAGTGCAGACTTGCATCCTAAGAGATCCTCCAATCGTTCGTCTCTTACCTCTACCCACTCGTCTCTCAGAAGTCAAGGTTCCAGGAGCGGATCGAGGAATCAGTAGCGCAGTTGATATGATGCGCGAAGAAATCGCTCTGATCCCAAAGCTGCTGGCAGAACAGCATGAGGCGCTAGCCGAACCGCTCGGTATTCTGGCCCAGGGGCTACATGACGGCGGCATCGAACATCTGTACCTTGTCGGGTGCGGGGATTCGGCCTTTGCGGGTGCAGCAACCGTTCTCGCCTTCCAGAAACATGCTGGCATTCGTGCGGAAGGGATACATGCGCTTGAAATGGCTCGCTATCGCGTGCGCTACCTGCCAGGACGCAGCACTGTAGTATGTATCTCCTTTTCCGGTAGGGTTGGCAGAACCATCGAGGCGGCGAAACAAGCGCGGAGATTTGGCCACCGGGTACTTGTCATTACAGGCAATCCGGAATCGCCATTAGCGAAGGAAGCGACCGATGTCGTTGTGCTGTCTGTCCCGACGTTGGGGTATTCGCCCGGAACAAGCACATACCTTGCCATGCTAGCCGCGCTGCTTGATCTCGCAGTTGCCTGGGGCAATGTACGTGGAGTCGATACTGCCAGAGTGCATGCACTGCTGCGGAATGTCCCCGGTCTTGCCGAACAGACACTTAAAGCGGCGAATGCCGAACAGACACTTAAAGCAGCGAATGAGCCTGCACAACGAGTGGCGGAACAGTTTGGCAGGCATGATTGGGTGACTTTTCTGGGTGCCGGGCCTAACCTGGCATCAGCCCACTTCGGGGCTGCTAAATTATTCGAGGGGCCGCAGAAGCTGGGTGTGGCCACCAACATCGAAGAGTGGGCGCACGAGGAGTATTTTGTAAGCGGCGCAGGGACACCAGTCTTCCTCATCGCTCCCTCCGGCGCCTCGTTCGACCGCGCCGGCGAGATTCTCTCCGAGCTGAACTTCATCGGGGCCAACCCGGTGTTCGTCAGTGACACGATACCGTCGATCACGCCTGGGAGGTTTCTTCCCCTGGCACCGGGCTTGCCAGAGGAGTTCTCACCACTCCTGGCTGCGCTACCACTCAACTTGTTTGCCTTCCATCTGACGCGCGCGAGCGGTCAGGCGCGTTTTGCGTTTCCCAGCGCGGATGCGGCCCAGGAGCACTACGAGACAATACACCGGGTCACAGAGGGAGAACCGGCATGAACGACACTATACAAGCGAACGAGAGCGAATTACCCCCAAAGGTCGGGCTTGAGATCGGTGTCATGGGCTCGGCACGGCTCACTGAAAAGGACGACTGGTGGGCACAAGCCCATCAACTGGGTGCGTTGCTGGCAGGAAAAGGCTTTGTGATCGTAACCGGCGGGTACGGCGGTCTCATGGCAGCGGTCAGCCGTGGAGCATACGAGCTGGGAGGTAGGGTAGTCGGGTTACCTATGCAGCACTGGACAAATGTGAAGCCTAATCAGTGGAATGCTGACCTTCGCTGGTCAAGCAACTATGGGTCGCGTCTGAATCATCTTCTGAGTTGTGACGGGGTCATAGCACTACCGGGGGGTGTTGGAACGCTTTCTGAGATGGCAATCGTCTGGGCGGCGATTCAGACTGAAGGACGCGCTTTGCCACTGGTCTTGCTAGGTGATTGCTGGTCCCCGATCATTCAATCTATGCGCGAAAACTTGATCTTAAGCGATGGGGACCTCAACCTCTTGCGTTTTGCAGCAAGTCCAGAAGAAGCCGTGCGCGAGATACAGAGAGGATTGCAAGAGAAACGGATAGGTTCAGGGCCGTATGGATAATATCTATTCTGTTGGCACTTGATCAGAGAAATGTATCTTTAAGGGAGTTCTACCTTGAGTTTCAAATCGTTTTATGCCTCTGATATCCATGGCTCAGAAATGCTATGGCGAAAATTTATCAACGCTGCTGGTTTTTACGGAGTCGAAGTGTTGATAATGGGTGGGGATATCGCCGGTAAAGCGGTGGTTCCGATTGTGCAACGGAATACGGCCTTTTATGCCCCGGCAGTCACCGGCGAACAGGCATTTGCAGAAGACCAGTTGCCTGCTCTCGAGCGTCGCATTCGCGACCTCGGCCTGTACCCATATCAAATGACTGAGGAGAAGCTAACGGCAGTAGAGCATGACCAGGGAGCGATAGATGCACTCTTTCTTCAGATTATGAGGGAGACGCTGGAACGCTGGCTCAATTTAGCTGATGAGCGGTTACGAGGCAAAGGAGTGCGACTCTACGTCATGCTAGGTAACGACGACGAGCCTGTGCTGCGTGAAGTGTTAGCAAGTTCACCGCTCGTGGTGGATCCTGAGGACCGCATCGTCGAACTGGGTGAGGGTTTCCAGATGCTCTCTTGCGGCTTTTCGAACCCGACTCCCTGGCATTCGCCGCGGGAGATGCCGGAGGAGGAACTAGAGCGCCATATTGAGCATAGTGTGAGTCAACTAACTGATCCTGCAAGGTCGGTCTTCAATCTGCATGTTCCTCCTATTCGCACAGCTATCGATACAGCACCTGTGATCGATGAGAATCTGAGCCCGGTTATTCAGGGAGGCTCTATACTTATGGGACCTGCCGGGTCGGAAGCGGTACGCGCTGTGATCGAGAAATACCAGCCTCTGATTGCACTGCATGGTCATATTCATGAGTCTCGAGGTACGTCTAAGATCGGGAAGACCGTGTGCATCAATCCGGGGAGTGCGTATGGCGAGGGAGTCTTACACGGTGCACTCTTTGAACTGGACAAAAGAAAGGGCCTGAAGCGTTATCAACTGATATCAGGATAGTAGCTGAACTATCATTCTTAAACCCTGTTTGCGCTCTACGCGTTGTGGCTCCTGGTTGGGAAAGTAAAAATAGCATGTAAAAGTCAAGGGTCAAGTCCCAAAACACTTGACAGACCACAAAAGCCTTAGTATACTTTCCACATAGACAACTAAATACCTTAAAGCATCGAACAGGAAGAGTATACGACCTGCCGAGGTTGTAGAGAGTCGGAGTTGGTGAAAACCGGCACCAAGCAGTCGTAGAATGGGCCTGGGAGCAATGAGCGAACGTTCTTGCATGAATTAGTAGCACTCATTCGGAACGTCCCCCGTTACTGAGGACAGGATATCACAGTGTATCCGGCAAAGAGGGATTAGCTATAATTAGAGAGTTTAGCTAATCTGAATCAGGGTGGTACCACGAAAGCGTCACTTACGCCTCTCGTCCCTTGTATGGGAAGAGCGGCGTTTTTTTATTGTTCATTTTTTCAAACAACGATGGAGGTATAGGATGCCAGTTGAAACGAACCAAAACGTAAAATCAGAGCCATTTGCTTCTAATGCAAACACACCGGTGAAAAAACGCGTCTTTTCCGGCATACAGCCGACCGGTAATCTTCACCTTGGAAACTACCTGGGAGCCTTGCGTAACTGGGAGGAAACTCAGGCAATGTATGACAACATATTCTGCATTGTTGATCTACATGCGATCACATTACCTATCGATCCAAAGGAATTGCGCCATAGCATTCGCCAGCTCGCTGCGCTCTACCTGGCCACTGGTCTCGATACGCGCTATTGCAAGCTGTTTGTCCAGTCACATGTTCATGAGCATGCCGAGATCAGTTGGATTTTGGAATGCTTTACACCGATGGGTTGGCTGAACCGCATGACCCAGTTCAAATCCAAAGCAGGCGAGCATCCAGAATCGATCGGAACCGGTTTCTTTTGTTATCCAGCGTTGATGGCTGGCGACATCTTGCTGTATCAGACAAACTACGTGCCAGTCGGTGATGATCAGAGGCAGCATGTCGAGTTCACACGAGACCTGGCGCAGCGCTTTAACTCGCTTTATGGGCAAGAGGTGTTCACGATTCCTGAGGCGCAGATTCGCGAGGTGGGAGCACGCATCATGGCGCTTGACAACCCGACAAATAAGATGAGCAAAAGCGACCCGAATCCTAACTCTCGCATCAATCTGCTTGATGATCCCAAAACAATCAAGCACAAGATCGATCGAGCCACTACGGATTCGTTGCGCCTGGTCGCTTTCGATCCAGAACGTCCTGGCATTACCAATCTGCTAATCATCTACCAACTGCTGACGGGACAGTCACAGCTGGAAATCGAAGCGGAGTTTGCGGGCAAGGGCTATGGCGACTTTAAAGCTGCGCTTACCGAAAGTTTAGTAGCGACCCTGGAACCCATTCAGAGGCGCTATTATGAGCTGATGAACGACCCAGCCACCCTTGAGAATATTCTCAAGCAAGGGGCTGAACAAGCGCAACCAATAGCAGCAGTCACCTTGCAACATGTCAAAGATGTAATAGGATTGGGTTAGATTATGTTATATCCAACACTTGATGAAATCAGGCAGTTGCGAGACGCGGAAATGACAGCAAGGGCCGATACCCGCAAGCCCTTGCTGCCCATCTGCTGCGACATTCTTGCCGATATGGAGACACCCGTCTCAGCCTACTGTAAAATCGCCTCGGGTCCATACAGTTTCTTACTGGAGAGTGTTGTAGGTGGGGAGCATATAGCTCGATACTCATTTATTGGCATTGATCCCTATCTGGTAATGATACTTGATGGCAATACAGCCACATTACAGCGGGCAGAATCTGAAAGAGATGCATGTATTGAAGAGGTTTTATGCTCTGATCCGCTGGCGTTCATTCAAGCTGAGTTAGACCAGTACTACCTCGTCAATCCCATAGGAATCGCGCATGATGAACTGCCAAGCTTCCATGGTGGTGCGGTCGGTTACCTGGCTTATGAGACAGCAGCACGCTTCGAGCATTTGCCCGTTCCAGAAAAAAATGCGTTGGGATTACCGCTGGCAATCTTTTGCTTTACCGAGACTGTACTGGTTTTTGACCATCTAAAACACCGTGTGAGAATCGTTACACACCTTCACCTCGACACGCCTGATCTACAAGCAGAATATAGGCGTGTGCTCGCAATCATCGAAGATATCCAGCAGCGCCTTCAGCAGACACCCCATTTACCAGAAGAGCCAGCCACCAAATCCGATTCTGTCGCATTACGGGTAAAATCAAACCGCACACCGGCTGAATTTGAGTCAATGGTGTGCAAGGCAAAAGAATACATTCGCGCAGGTGATATCTTCCAGGTAGTACTTTCACAACGCTTGAGCCGTCACGTCAATGCAGCACCTTTTACTGTGTATCGCGCTCTACGTTCCATTAATCCTTCGCCATATATGTTCTTTCTTGATTTTCAGGATCTCCACATCATTGGCGCTTCACCCGAATTGCTGGTGCGCGTCGAGGATGGGGAAGTTACTATACACCCTATCGCTGGAACTCGTAGAAGAGGTGAAGATCCACAAAGTGATCAACAACTCGCTGACGAGTTGAAGAACGACCCCAAAGAGCGCGCTGAACATGTGATGCTGGTTGATCTTGGACGCAATGATGTAGGGCGAGTCAGTATCCCGGGTAGCGTCAAGGTGAGTCAGTTCATGGAAATCGAACGCTATTCCCACGTTATGCACCTTGTCTCCGACGTCACAGGTCAGCTTCGCCCTGAGCTCACTTCCTATGATGCCCTGCGAGCAGGGTTTCCCGCCGGTACAGTCTCAGGAGCACCAAAGATTCGTGCTATGGAGATCATTAGTGAATTGGAGGGAGAGCAACGAGGCATATATGCTGGAGCTGTTGGCTACTTCAGCCATTCAGGCAATCTGGATACTGCTATCACCCTACGTACCATGGTCATCCAGAATGGCCGCGCTTATATACAAGCAGGAGGAGGCATCGTCGCCGATTCCAGCCCTGCTGAAGAGTACCAGGAGAGCATGAATAAGGCAAAAGCACTTTTACGCGCCCTTGATGAAGCCGAAAATATTTCTAAAGAGCGGAGAGAGACGCATGCTTTTATTAATCGATAATTACGATAGCTTCACCTACAATCTCTATCAATACCTGTCGGAGCTGGGGGCCGATGTACAAGTACGGAGGAACGACCAGGTAAGTATATGTGAAATCGAGTCGATGAGCCCTGATCATATTGTCATATCCCCAGGGCCATGTACCCCATCAGAGGCGGGCCTTTCCTGCCAGATTATCGAGGCATTTGGACCAAACACTCCCGTGTTAGGCGTTTGTCTTGGCCATCAAGCCATCGGACAAACCTATGGTGGGCGGGTTCTGCAAGCACCAGAGCCAATGCATGGTAAAACCTCATTGATGTACCATGGAGGGCAGGGAGTCTTTCGCAATCTCCCGCTCCCCTTTGAAGCTAATCGTTATCATAGCCTCATCGTTGAGCGCTCAACTCTCCCGGCCGAACTGGAGATCACTGCCGAGACGGCGGACGGTTTAATCATGGGAATTCGGCATTGTACTTACCCTGTAGAGGGGGTACAGTTTCACCCTGAGTCAATCATGACTCCTATTGGAAAAGATTTGCTACGTAATTTTTTAACATTTTCATTGCATCTGACCTGAGTGCGAAGCACTAGAAGCGTAGTGCCTCTCGTTCCGACTGACCGCGCAGCGGTAGCTCTCCTTTCGTCTCACCTGACCCGTAGGGTAGGTGCGAAGCACCGTTGGTGAGACGGATAGGTGCCAGCGCAGCAGCGTTGGAGGAACGGGCAAGAACCGTCGTTGGTCAGATGGGTAAGGACCGAGTATTGAGCCGAGAGGAAAAAGAAAT
>WNFD01002163.1_pt1 | contig 19786 bp, 17 predicted proteins | sample 5400491 | NCBI WGS metagenome assembly WNFD01 (sample SAMN13153343, study PRJNA577476) | soil metagenome | isolation source: 120 cm saprolite under Douglas fir tree site 2 hole 2 replicate 2 | place: USA:California | collected 2015-04-18
CGATGGCGCGCCATTCATCCTCCGTAACGGTGCAGAGACTCGCGCTGTGCCGTCCCACTTATAGCTACGCAAGAGCGGGGAATTATGTTCCCCGAGCAGCCTTGGCAGAGCGCGGGCCGGCGAGCGAAAGAGTTTCGTTGAGAGAGCCCTGGCGATATCCCTCAAGGTCCAGGGCAACATAAGTGAAGCCTGCCGCTTTTAGACGGTGCGCCATCGCGGCCGCCATTTGTGGAGAAAGGGCGCGAGGCATTTCGTCCGGGGATATTTCCACGCGCGCAAGCTTGTCGTGGAGCCGCACGCGGAATTGGCGGAATCCAAGCGCACGCAGCGCCGCTTCACCGCGCTCGACGAGTCCAAGACGCTCCGGTGTCACTTCCGTGCCGTAAGGCAATCGCGAAGCGAGGCAAGCGGAGGCCGGGCGGTCCCAGGTTGGCAAACCGGCGCGGCGCGAAAGAAGCCGAATTTCCGCTTTGCTCAGGCCGACATCAAGAAGGGGCGCCAGGACCTGGTGTTCCGTGGCGGCACGATGGCCGGGGCGAAAATCGAGCGTGTCGTCGGCGTTTACACCATAGGCGACAGCAGCAAAACCTCGCACCTTGGCCAAATCGTCCAGCACCGAAAACAGTTCGTCCTTGCAGAAATAGCAGCGGTCGGCCGCGTTCGCTCGGTAAGCGGGATTATCCATTTCGTGCGTTTCGATGAATTCATGCCGCAAGCCCACCTTGCTGACAAATTCCTCCACGATGGCGCGATCGTGAGCAGAGTAACTCGGCGAGAGCGCGGTGACCGAGAGAGCGCTGGCGCGCAATGCTTCGTGGGCCGCCCAGGCGAGATACGCGGAGTCCGCGCCACCGGAGAGCGCGACGATGAGCGAGGGAAATTCGGCGAGCCGCGCGAGCAAGAGATTTTCTCTTTCTTCGGCGGGCGCTGCATTGCCCTCTGCATGACGAATATGAATGAGCTCTTTCATCTCAGTGCTGAGTATATCTCAGAGTGTGGCTGGCATCGCAGATTACGCCGCATAAGAAGTCACTTGAAATCCAGAAGCACATCCACCGTGCCCTTGACCGCATCCGTTTGCAGCCAATGGCCGACGCTCTCGTAGTGCACCGGCAGTTCGCCGAAGACCTGTTCCTGGTGCGTTTGCAGCTTGGCCAGAACCTCCTCGAACTTTGCTTTGTCGAAAATGTCACCCGAAGCGATCGGCCATGCCGCGTGAAGCTTTCGTTCGGCAGCAGGGGAAATTCCGGTGAGAATCATTTTGCCGAAGCGGTACTGCGGCCCTTCTTGAATGCTCACTGCATAGGAAACCGTATGCGCCTGGCCGTCATAGGCAGGAACTGGATCAAGCTTGGCCTCGAGGTAGCCGCGATGGGCGTATTCATCGCGAGCGCGATCCCAGCCTGCTTCGATTTGCATGCCATCCGCGATGTCACCGCGCTTGATCCCGAGCATGCCGTTCAGCGTGAATTCTGATACGAGCGTGTTTCCCGTCCAATGGATTTCCTTCCAGCGATAGACTTCACCCGGCACCACCGGCACATAAACTGGAATTTGCGAGGGCAGCTTTTGGTTGGGATCGCCCGTAAGGCGGACCTCTGGGGGTCCCAACTTCACACGCAGGAATCCCTGCTGCAAATAAATGGGCTTTATTGCTTCGGAGAGAAACAGATCGATGGTCAATCGCGAATAGGGCTTTCCGAGTATCTCGGATAGATGTTGCTGGACGGCTTTGGAGTTCAGAAGGGCGGGATCACCGAATTCCAACTTCGCGATTTGAAGCGCGGCGCCTTCGATTCGGAATTCCTGCACGTTGCCTTCGCCAACCGGATTCGCGATGACCGTGTGCTCGAGCGAACCCTGGAGTCCGTGCGAAGAAAGCAACTCCTTCACAGCGTCACCGGCTTGATCTACCGCGGCGCCGGCTTCGGGGAGTGTCCCGTCGAAGAAGGAAAGCTTGCTGCGAATGGCATCGCCCAGCGCCGAATCCGAGAGCCATGGAATGTTATCGAAGTAGACGGGGATTCGAGGAGATTCCTCCACATGATAAGTTACCACGACGCCGGCGAACTTGGTCTGGAAGTTGTAACTTACTTTGGCAAAGAGGCCGCTTTGAACGAGCTTGTCGGCGGCGGTTTGCAAATCATTCCGGGCGATCTGCGCGCCAGGAACCAAACCCGTTATAGCGATGACCTGTGCTTCGGTGAGGATTTTCTCGCCGTCGACGTGGATTTCGCGCAAGGGTGAGGTGGCGGCGTCGGGAGTCTGCGCCGAGGAAGGGAATCCCGCCGGCAACAAAAGAAGCAAGAGAGTGCAGAGTCCCGTTCGAAAATAGCGAAGCATGTTTCTATATTAGCGGAAAGAGGCTGGGCTACTCCACGGTGACGGATTTGGCGAGGTTGCGAGGCTGGTCGACGTCGCAGCCGCGGCGCACGGCGATGTGATACGCGAGCAATTGGAGAGGAATAATTTCCAGCAGCGGCACCAGCAACTCCGGCGCGGGCGGAAGCTCGATGATGTGATCGGAGGCTTCGCGGGCGAGATGATCACCGGTGGTGACGATGGAGATGACGATTCCGTCGCGGGCTTTGACTTCCTTGATGTTCGAAACACTTTTCTCGTAGCGAGTCATTGCCTCGGGATCGGACTCGTCGCGTGTCGCCAAAACCACGACCGGGAGATTTTCGTCGATCAGCGCGTTTGGCCCGTGCTTCATTTCGCCGGCGGGGTAACCCTCCGCATGAATGTAGGAAATCTCCTTGAGCTTCAGAGCCCCTTCGAGCGCGATGGGGTAGTGGATGCCTCTGCCCAGATAGAGAAAATCGGTATAACGGAAGAATTGCCGAGCCAGGTTTTCGTAGAATCCCGATTCATCCGCTTGTAGGACCGTTTCGATTTTGTGGGGGATGCGCGTGAATTCCTGCATCAGGGTTCTGGCGGCGGCTTCGCTAAGCTTGCCGCGAACCTGGCCGAGATAGGAAGCGAGCAGCAGCAGCGCAGTCAATTGTGAAGTGAAAGCCTTGGTGGAAGCGACACCGATTTCCGGCCCGGCGTGCGTCGGAATTGTACCGTTCGCCTCGCGCGTGATCATGGACCCGAATACATTGCAAATCGCCAATGAAGGTGAGCCCTTGAGCTTTGCTTCGCGCTGGGCCGCCAGCGTGTCCGCGGTTTCGCCGGATTGACTGATGCACACGGTCAGCGTCTTCGAATCCACGATAGGGTCGCGATAGCGGAATTCGCTTCCGTAATCGACTTCGACTTGAAGACGAGCCAGGCGCTCAATCATGAATTTTGCGGCCAGCCCAGCGTGCCAGCTCGTGCCACAGGCGACGATACGCACTTGCTGAAATTCGCGGAATTGCTGTTCCGTAATCGCCATCTCATCGAGAAAGACTTTTCCGGTGTCCTGCGAAATGCGGCCGAGCAGGGTATCGCGCACGGCGCGCGGCTGCTCAAAAATTTCCTTCTGCATGAAGTGCTTGTAGCCGCCCTTTTCCGCCATGATGGGGTCCCAGGCGACGTGGTGCGCGGGGCGTTCGACAGGGCGGCCGTCGTGGTCCATCACATGCACACCCTTTGCAGTGAGAACGGCGATGTCGCCGTCCGCCAGGAAAAACATTTCGCGAGTATGCTGGAGCAGGGCAGGGATGTCGCTGGCGACGAAATACTCTCCATCGCCGAGGCCAATCACCGAAGGCGGGCCGAGGCGAGCCGCAACAATCTTCTGTGGATCATTCGCGGAGAGGAAAACCAGCGCGTAGATGCCGCGCAATTCCTTCAACGAGCGGCGCACCGCTTCCTCGAGAGGAACACCGCCCTGCGAATTTTTCTCGACGAGGTGCGCGACGATTTCGGTGTCAGTTTCGGTGACGAACTTGTGGCCCTCCTTTTGCAGCTTTTCTTTTAGCTCGAGGTAGTTCTCGATGATTCCGTTATGCACGACGACGATCTGGCCGGTGCAGTCGCGATGCGGGTGGGCGTTCTCCTCGGTGGGGCGGCCATGGGTGGCCCAGCGCGTGTGGCCGATGCCGTATGTGCCCTCCAGGGGGGACTTGGCAATGACCTCTTCGAGATTGCGAAGCTTGCCCGGCGCGCGGCGAATTTCCAATTTGCCAGACTGCGGCACGACGGCGATGCCTGCGGAATCATAGCCGCGGTACTCCAGCTTGCGCAGGCCTTCGATGATGACAGGCACAACTTTTTTGGGCCCGATATAGCCGACTATTCCGCACATGCGCGGCGTCTCCTCAGAGAGTTTTTAGCAGCGTAGCATGCTGGCGGCCTTACCAAGTTGAATTCCCGGGCGCGTGTCGCGAATCAGATTACTACCACACGGCGGAGCCTGCGGTGATCACAAGCTCGCCGGACTTGAGATTATCGCCCACATAAAGTGAAGGGCGGCTCAGTCAACTATCTCAAAGCGGTATTCTTCAATGACGGTGTTGGTGAGCACTTCTTTCGAGATGTGCTCGAGTTGCTTCTGTGCTTCCTCGCGGCTCCAGCCATCGAGATTCAGAACGAAAAATTTGCCCTGGCGGACGTCGCGCACGGCGGAATAGCCAAGCCCTGCGAGGGCGTGCTGTATCGTTTGCCCCTGGGGATCGAGTACCGTACGTTTTGGCATTACCCACACGTGCGCTTTCATGCGGTCAGTATAACATTGCCACCAACCGCTTCATGCTTTGCGCCTTTCACCCGCTGGCAGAAAGGCGTATTCAAAACCCATCTGGACAATTCTTGCCAGCTCCTCTTCGTGTAGACCCATGCGCGCGACGTTTTGATACTCTTCGTGAAGTGTGGTGTGAAACATGGCCGGGTCATCCGTAGAAAGCACGATCGGTATCCCGTGGCGCAGGAATTTAGGCAGAGGATGATCTTCGATACTTGCGTTCTCGCGATGGAGTTGCCGGGCGAGGGCGGCGGTTTTCAGATTGCTCCCCGGGCAAATCTCGAGCGGAATCTTTCGCTCTGCGAGCAAATCCATTAATTCCGAATCGTTGATTGCAGCGATGCCGTGGCCGATGCGCTCGGCACCAAGCAATTCGATGGCTTCGCGAATTTTCTCCGGGCCGCCAACCTCGCCGGCATGGATCAGGCGGCGCAGACCCATTTGCGCGGCGCGGTCGTACACGCGGCGAAATTCCTTTGTCGGGACGCTGAGCTCGTCGCCGCCGATGCCGAACGCCACGATCGCTTTCGAATTACAGCGCTTTGCGGATTCGACGACCTCCATCGCTGCGTCCGCGCCGAATTGGCGCCCCGCATCGAACACCCACCGGAATCGCAGCCCGCGGCTTTCGAACGGCTCGGTGGCACGGAGGAGGGCTTCGAAATTTGGTTCCGGCCGTTGCTTTCTCAGGAGCATCACGCCGATGGACAAGGTCACTTCTGTATAGACTACGCGCTGTGTGAGCAAATGTTCGGCAAGGTCGCGAGCGATGAGCGCGTAGTCTTGCGGCTCGCGCAAGAAAGAAGTGACCCATTTGAAGGCCTCGATGAATTCGGGGAAACTGCGGTAGGCGTAGCGCTGGCGTACTTCCTCTTCGCTCATGACGACGCCGTGACGGGCCGTTAATGCACAGACGGTTACGGGCTGGATGGAGCCTTCGAGATGAAGGTGCAGCTCCGCCTTAGGCAGGGAAGCAATCCGGTTGGAGAGCAAGGGGGGCGTCATCCGCGAAAAATCAGTGCGGCAATTGTGGCCGGCCGGCGTTGACCCACGCCGTAAGCCAGAAGGAGCCTACATCAGTTGCGGCGTCGGAGAGCTGGCGAATCAGAATTGCCGCAGCTTGATTGTAAAAGCGGTCGTAATACTCGTCGTTGAAGGAATTCTCCCGGTGACGCGCTTTGCGATCGGCCATGAGAATGGTTTCCAGCCAACTGTGCGAACCGAGGCATGCTTCAAACGCATGATCGGTAGGATCGCTGACAAAGACGGCGTCGTTCGGGCGCATGGGGAAGAAAGAAGAATAACGGTCGATAAGCGCCGTCGAGAAGCGCTCGTTGACACCCGGCTGGGCGCTCAGGCGACCGTCGAAATTATCCGTCGTGTTGAAGGGATCGTGGGCTTCCGCGACATAGTTCGCCAGGATGGCCGCGTCCAGTCTCGCTTCATCCCATTTGCCGGTCTTCATTGCTTCGGTTAGCTTCTCACTGTAAACGCCGATCTGCCAGGGAAGAAGGCCGTTGGCATCCAGTTTGGGTTTGCCGAATTTGGTTACTGCGGCTCTATAGTTGCGCGGCAAAGCCTCGAACGGGAACCGTCCATACTTGTCGAGAAGGATGAAATGGTTGTGCCGCTCCGCAGGAGTCTTGGAGATCGCATCGAGTGGATCGGTAACATGCTGCACCAGCAACCCGCGGTTTGATTCGAAAAATCCGCGAAACTCCAGCGGAAGTGTTTCTAAAGTGTCGATGGCTTTATTGACGACCAGCCTGTGCCCGTTCCTACCCCAGGCGAACGAATGATCGGGGAAGAATAGACAGAGTGAGGCACAGAGAACGAAGACGCCCGTCCGCTGCCACGACCAATGTAAGACAGCTCGCCACATCGCGCGATTCCCCTATGCCTGGTTTGCGGCACGCAAAGTGCTGCGCTTGCGTCCGTAGTTGTAGTAAATCACAAGTCCAATGGCCATCCACACGAAGAAGCGGATCCAATTCATGATGGGGAGGCCGGCCATTAGCAGGAGGCAGGTCAGAATCGTCAAGACCGGAGCAATGGGCCCTCCGGGTGCGCGAAAAGCTCGATAACGATTTGGTTCGCGGTAGCGGAGAATCAGCACGCCTCCCGCCACTAGCGCGAAAGCAAAAAGCGTTCCGATGTTCGAGAGATCAGCGAAGGTCCCGATATCGAGGAGACCCGCCGGAACGCCCACAACAAAGCCAGCCATCCAGGTGGAGAAATCCGGCGTTTGATAGCGCGGATGAACGCGGCCAAAGATCCTGGGAAAAAGGCCGTCGCGGGACATGGCAAACCATACGCGTGCCTGGCCGATCTGGAACACGAGCAGGGAAGAGATCATTCCCATGAGTGCGCCGATCAGAACCACCAGCCGCACGCTGGAGATGTGGAGCTTCTTGAGGGTGTTGACGACGGGCGCGGCATCATCGACCAGCGTCTCCCAGCGAACGAGTCCCGTGAGCACGACTACGACGGAGATATACAGCAAAGTGCAAACGACTAGAGTCGCGATGATGCCGATTGGCAAATCGCGCTGCGGCTTCTTGCATTCTTCCGCCGCCGTAGAAACGGAATCGAAACCGATGTAAGTGAAGAATACGATCGACCCGCCCGTTAGAATGCCCGGCCAGCCGTTGGGAGCAAAGGGATGCCAATTGGAGGTATGGATGAAGCGCGAGGCGAAAGAGACGAACACAAGGATGGCGATGATTTTCATCAGCACCATCACGTTATTGGTCTCTGCCGACTCACGGATACCGCGAACCAGGATGACTGTCAGGAGCATCACGATTATGAACGCCGGCCAGTTGAAGCCAAAATGCCATCCGGGGCCATAGAGTGCGTTGCCTTCGAGGTCGAAAAGTCCGCTGGGAAGGTAGGCGGGCGAAATCCAGCGGGGATTCGGATGGACACCGAACCAGTCCAGCAAGTTGACCAGGTGCTGCGAAAATCCGACGCTAACGGCCATGTTGCTCACGGCGTATTCCAGGATCAAGTCCCAACCGATGATCCAAGCGATGAGTTCTCCCATCGTGGCGTAGGTATAAGTGTACGCGCTCCCGGCGATAGGAATCATGGCGGCAAGCTCGGCGTAGCATACCGAGGCGAATCCGCAGGCGATAGCGACCAGGATAAAGGAGAGAGCGATCGCTGGGCCGGCGCCGGGGCGTCCAAATGAAGCCGAATGGTGTATGAGGTACTCGAGAAGTGGCGCGTTCAGGATGGACGAGGCTTGAAACTTCTGACCGGCAATCGCCGTGCCGATGATGGTAAAGATGCCGGAGCCGATAACTGCGCCGATGCCGAGCGACGTCAGACTCAGCCATCCAAGAGATTTTTTTAATCGGACTTCAGCGTTTTCCGAATCCGACAGCAGCTGGTCGATACTCTTGCAACGGAAGAGTTGTGATCCCACCCATGCGCTCCGATCGCATCCGGGCAAACCGGAAGCCTCGAATTACCCAGCGCGCCTTTGAGGAATGAACGCGCCTCAATGTACCCTGAGAAGCCCCATCACGCAACCGGTCGGCGCAAAGAGCCGGCGCGCCGTGTTCCAGAGTAGTATCTCACTTCACGCCTGTTCGAGTTGCGCGTACCGCTCAATAAACTTTTTCGTGCCGCGGCCGGGGAAGCTCACGGATACGCGGCGGTCTTCGTCGTCGCCCTCGACGCCAACGATGGTTCCGACGCCGAAGCTCGGATGACGAACTTTGCGTCCCAGCATGGGATCGGCATCGCCGCCTCGCTTAGCGGCAGGGTGCCCGAAGGAAGTCTTAGCAGGCTGGCGGCGCGGAGCTGCTTCCGCCTGTTTCGGTCCGCCGCGCGCACGACGCAGGAATTCTTCCGGCGAATACGAATACTCCGGGTCAGGCTCATACCGGCGCGTCTCGCCAATGTCCGCCATTGATCCGCGAACCGTGTCCACCAATTCGCTTGGAATTTCCGCAAGGAAGCGTGACGGCAGGGAAGCACGCAGTCGCTGCTCATTGCCGAAAATGCGCCGGTACACGGCGCGCGTCAGCGTGAGCGACTGCCGTGCCCGGGTCATGCCAACGTAAACGAGGCGGCGTTCCTCTTCGATTCCTTTTTCTTCGGTGATGGACCGGCTGTGAGGGCAAATGCCTTCTTCCATGCCGGTGAGGAACACGTGATCGAATTCCAGGCCCTTGGTGCTGTGCAAGGTGATGAGCGTCACGCCGGGCTTGCCTTCAAATTGATCTGCGTCACTCACGAGGGCAGCTGCATCCAGAAAATCGTTGAAGGTCTCGCCGGCTTCCATGCTTTCAGCGACGGCACGCGTGAGTTCTTCGAGATTTTCCATCCGTGCGACATCCTCGGGCGTGTTGCGGTCCTTCAGCATGCCCATGTAACCGGATTCCTCAAGCACCACATGCAGGAAATCTGCAGGTTCCTTGGTGGCAAGTGCATCCTGCAATTTGCGAATGAGTTCTTGGAACGCCCGCAAAGGAGTTATCGCGCGGCCTGCCGATGCACCGGACACAAATTTCTCGATGGCCGCCCAGAGCGGTGTTCCGTCAGTGCGTGCGGACTCGCGGAGCGTGTCCACGGTTGTCTTGCCGATCCCGCGCGGGGGCAGATTCAATACACGGAGCAGAGAGATATCGTCCTCGGGATGCATTGCCAGGCGCACATAGGCGAGTGCATCCTTCACTTCGGCGCGATTGTAGAAGCTGAATCCACCCACCAGCTTGTAGCGCAGGCCGCGTCGGCGGAATACCTCTTCGAAAGCGCGCGACTGGAAATTGGTGCGGTACTCGACTGCGCACGTCTGGTCCGAATCGTCATTCAGAATACGCTCGAGCTCACCGGCGACAAATTCCGCTTCGGCCTGCGCGTCGCGCGCCTCCAAATACTTTAGATTCGTTCCCTTACCCTTCTCCGCGCTCAGCGACTTGCCCAGTCGCTCGGGATTGTTGGCGACGACTGCGCCCGCGGCTTCGAGAATGTTCTGGGTCGAACGATAGTTGCGTTCCAGCTTGACGATTCGAGCCGCGGGAAAATCGCGGGAAAAACTCAGGAGAATAGAAACATCCGCGCCACGCCAACGATAGATCGATTGATCTTCATCGCCCACGACGCAAACGTTTTGCTTGGGTCCGGTCAGCAGGCGCATCAGCTCATACTGCACGCGGTTGGTGTCCTGATATTCGTCCACGTGAATGTATTGAAAGCGTGCTTGCCACTTTTCCCGTGTGGCCGTGGATTCACGCAGCAAACGCGCCGAGCGAAGAAGGAGATCGTCGAAATCCAGAGCCTTGCTGTCATGAAGAAGCTTTTCGTACGCAGCGAAAATGTCGGCGGTGCGGTGCCCATTTTGATCGAACGCTTCGGCGCGCAACTGTTCCGCAGTCTGGGCATGATTTTTCGCATAGCTGATTCGACTGAGAACATTCCTTGGTGTCAGGCTGTCGTCTTCGATTTGTAACTTCGTCATTGCCAGCTTGACGGCCGCGAGTTGATCGTCGTCATCGTAAATGGCAAAGTCGCGCGGGAGCCCGGCCGCGGCTGCCTCACGCCGCAGAAGGCGCGCGCAGAGCGAGTGAAACGTGGAAAGCCATGGCTGCGATGGAGGAACACCGGCGCGTAACAATAGGCTGGAGACGCGATTGCGCATCTCTTCCGCGGCTTTGTTGGTGAAAGTCACAGCGAGTATAGATTCAGCCGGAACTCCGTTGGCGATCAGGTTCGCCATCCGATAAGTGATTGCGCGCGTCTTTCCCGTGCCGGCGCCAGCGAGGATCAGCACTGGGCCTTCCGTGGATTCCACGGCAAGCCGTTGTTCAGGGTTTAATTCGTCAAGTAGAGCCAGCATTTGTCCGCAGTGTTGGAAGGAAGTGTGCACACGTCATGGTAGCCGACGGAGGCGAAGTGCGCAAACAGGCGAGACTTTCGCTCAATTGGAATGGCCTAATGTTCCGCGGACCGGGCCAAATCAATTTCAAAATACATGAGGCCATGACTCTTTTCGATGGCTACGATTTCCGGCACGTACAGATGCGCCGCATTCAAGAGATCGAATTGACTTCTAAGATTAAAATAGAGGAGCCCCTGCACGGTGCTGTGAGGCGCGACAATGCTGGCTTGCACGCTGGCGTCGTTCAAGCTTTTCTCCACTTCCATCCATTTCTTATCGTGTCCGATTTTCGGTCCCCCAAGAGGAATGGGAAGCCTTCTAACGATTACGTTATTCGATCCCGGATGTGTGATGACATCGGCCGCTTCATCTGACGTAAGAGGATAGAGCGACTGGTGGTCTTCCTCCGAGAGCGTGACGTTCAGGCGAATGCGCTCCAGATTGATCTTCATGCTCTCATCCGAATCATTTCGGAAAGCCACTTGGATGGCGACAATTCCAGCCGCGAAGGGCGACTTTTTCGGAAACTTCTCCTTGTAGAGTGCCGGGTCGGTCCACGGCCGGGCAGTAATGGTCATGCCCTCGTGGGATTCCAACGATGTGGTCTTGAGCGAAGACGGTTGCTGCGTGGCCCCCCGTTGAGCAGCAAGCACGGAGACGCCGAGAAAGGGAAGGATGAGGGTTAGTTTTCGCATCGGGTTATAATAGACTTTTCTCATCTCGACGCCTTCGATTCCTGGGGGTTGCGCAGGGTTGCCCTGCGTCGCGCGCCGCCTGCTTCCGGCGGAGTGACGACAGACCGGAGCCACGCTTAGTGTATTTCATTTATAGCTTTCTCATGGGCCTCGCGGCCCTTCTGCTCTTGCCGTACTGGCTTGTTCAGGGCCTGCGCCACGGGAAATATCTGTCGAACATCAAAGAGCGTCTGGGTTTCTCCTTTCCTGCGCTTGCCGAGCTGCCCGCGAAGCGTCCTGGCGCCATCTGGATTCACGCCGTAAGCGTCGGCGAAGCCCTCTCCGGTGTATCGCTCGCACGGCGTTTGAAGGAAGCCTTTCCAGGGCGGCCCTTGATCGTGTCTACGACCACGATGACAGGACAGGCGTTGGCGAAAGAACGCATGCCGTTTGCCGATGCCGTCATCTATTTCCCTATGGATTGGGCTTTCTGCGTTCGTCGCGCGCTCGATGCTGTGCGTCCGTCCGTTGTGCTTGTGCTGGAGACCGAGATCTGGCCTAATTTTCTGCGGGAAGTCGGACAGCGCAAGGTTCCCGTATTATTCGTCAGCGGACGGGTTTCTGACCGCTCCTTCGCGCGCTACCAGAGTTATCTGCGAGTGTTTGGCTTCTTCCTGGGTCCATTTCTGAAAAGCGCGCTGTCCAATGCCAGCGCTTTCCTCATGCAGAGCGAGAAAGATGCGGAGCGCGTCCGGGCCTTAGGCGCGCCGGCGGATCGTGTCCAGGTCAGCGGCAATTTGAAATACGACCTGGAGATTCCCGCGCCCACGCCGTTGTCGAATTGGCTTGCCACCGAGATCAAGCGCAGTGGCCGGTCGCCCATAATCGTTGCGGGTAGCGTCGTTGCGACGGAAGAGCCACACGCGCTCATCGCCTTTGGAACTTTGCAAGGCGAGTATCCAAAGGCTCTGCTCGTGCTTGCGCCGCGCAAGCCGGAGTGCTTTGATGACGCTGCGGAGTTCATCGATGAATCGCACCGCAAGTTCATCCGGCGGTCGCAATTGCCGATTCCAGAACCGGCCACGAAGCAATCGGATGGGAACTGCAACATCGGCACGATACCCGATGACGTCACCGTGCTTCTGCTCGACAGCATCGGTGAGCTTGGCTCGCTCTACGGGCTGGCCGACGGCGCCTTTGTCGGAGGCTCGCTCGTTTCCTCAGGCGGACATAATATTCTGGAACCGGCGGCCTTCGGTAAGATCCCCGTGTTTGGGCCATCGATGGAAAACTTTGCGGAAATTGCTTCGCGCTTCGTTTCCGCGGGGGCCGCGATCCAGGTCGAAAGCCCGGAAGACGTTGGCGTTGCGTGGATCGAATTGTTTCGCGATCCCGAGCGCTTGAAAAAAATGAGCGAGACGGCGCGCCACTTGATTGCGGACTCGCGCGGTGCGACCGCCCGAGCGGTGGCGGAAATAGCGAGGCGTTTGGACGGTGGCGGGCGATGAACGTTTCGCCGCGGACGCTTCTATGGCCGCTGTCTGTATTGTATGGCGCTGTGGTGCGCGTACGGGTCTGGCTTTACGCGCAGGGCTGGCTGAAGCAAAACCGGCTCAAAGGAACGGTCATCAGCGTAGGTAATCTTACCGTCGGAGGCACCGGCAAAACGCCAATGGTGATCTGGCTCGCTGAAAAGTTTCTCGCGGAAGGGAAGCGCGTTGCGATTCTAAGCCGTGGCTACCGAGGCGCGAACGGCACCAGTGACGAAATCGAATTGATGAAATTCCGCCTCCAGGGCCGCGTCTCTTTTGGTGTCGGCAAAGATCGCTTCGCGGAGGGCCACCGGCTCGAATCGCAGAAGGCCATCGACATTTTTCTGTTGGATGACGGTTTTCAGCATCTGCAGCTCGCGCGCGACTTGGACATTCTTTTGATGGATGTTTCTCGACCGCTTGCGGGAGAGTCTTTACTGCCGGCCGGCCGGCTTCGGGAACCGGTGGCAGCCATGAGCCGCGCAAACTTGATTATTTTTACTCGCGCGGAAACGGCATCTGGAACACTCGAGGCGATCGGGAAGCTCCATCAGTATCCGGTTTTCGCGGCATCGACTCGACTGCTTGGGTTCCGCAGGTTTGGCGGAGAGATCACTACTCTCTTCGCAAAAGAAATCGGTGCCGGTCCTTTTTTTGCATTTTGCGGTCTCGGCAATCCCAACGCATTTTTTCGAGATCTCGGAAATTGGGGCCTTGCGATTTGCGGCCAAGCCGTCTTTCCCGATCACCATCGCTATACACGGCGCGACGTCTTGGCGATCAAGGAGGCGGGAGAGCGCGTGGGTGCGAACTCGTTTCTCACGACCGAAAAGGATGAGCAGAATCTGGGTGGGCTTGCGTTCGATGAAGCGCCGCTCTTCGTCGCCGTAATCGATCTGGTGGTGACTCCAGAAGCTGATTTCCGAATTGTCCTTGATCGAACGCTGGCAGTAGGTGCAGGAGTGGTGGCGTGAAGATTCTAATACGCGCGACGAACTGGGTCGGGGACGCCATCATGGCGCTGCCGGCACTTCGCGCGGTGCGCAACCGTTTTCCTGAAGCGGAAATCGCGATCATCGCGAGGCCCTACGTCGTGGATATTTATCGCGATCAAAACATCTGCGATCAACTCATCCCTTACGATCCGAAAGGCTTGCACGCGGGGCTTTCGGGCCGTGAGCGGATAGCGGCGGAACTTCGCGTGCGGAAGTTCGACGTGGCCTTGCTGCTGCAAAATGCGTTCGATGCCGCGTGGCTGGCTTGGCGCGCGAATATTCCCGAACGCATCGGCTACGCACGTGACGGGCGCAGCTTTCTTTTAACAAAGGCCGTGCCTCTCCCGAGGGACGGAGAAATTTCCTCGCATGAAAAGTTTTATTATTTGGAGCTCCTTCGCCGCGCCGGTTGGCTGGATTCCGTACACGACGAATCGTTCATTGGCCTGCACATTCCAGAAGATAAGCGGCGGAGCGCCGATGAATTTCTTTGCAACTCCGGCGTGCGCAAGGACACGCTGCGAATTGCCATTGGGGCCGGCGCCTCATACGGATCGGCGAAGTGCTGGCCGCCTTCGCGGTTTGCAGAAGTGGCAAATCGGCTGCGATCCGAAGCGGATGCCGACGTCATACTCTTTGGGACTGCCGCCGAGGCAAGCGTCTCGACGGCCATCTCCGGCGAAATGCGCACCCCTCCCATTGATCTCACTGGGAAAACCGCAATTGCCGATCTGCCTGCGCTGCTATCGCAGTGTCATCTTTTCATCGGCAACGATTCCGGCGCGATGCACGTTGCCGCCGCCGTTGGCGTGCCCATCGTTGCGGTGTTTGGTCCGACCGACCCGGACGGAACGGCTCCCGTCACTCCGCGCTGCAGCATTGTTCAACAGAAACCCTACTGCAGTCCGTGTTTTCTCCGTCGCTGCCCGACCGATCATCGGTGCATGACCGCAATCACTGCCAACATGGTGGAAGCCGCTGCAAGACCCTGGCTGGCCTCTATCCAGGTGCAGCGTGCCTGAGCAGTCTCTGTTTCGACCGGCGGTATTCCTCGATCGCGACGGGACGATCGCCGAGGAAGTGGGCTACTTGAATCACGCTAGCCGTTTTCGCATGTTTCCGTTCGTCGCGGCAGCCATTCACCGGCTCAACGAGGCGGGCTTTCCCGTAATCGTCGTCACCAATCAGTCCGGCGTCGGCCGCGGTTACTTTCCGGAATCGCTCGTGCACACGGTGAACGAATTGATGTCGCAGCAACTTGCCAAGGCCGGCGCGAAGATCGACGCGATCTATTATTGCCCGCACACTTCCGCGGAAGGTTGTAACTGCCGCAAGCCCAGAACCGGCATGCTGGACCGCGCAGCGCGCGAGCACAGTCTGGATCTGCAGCGCTCCTTCGTAGTCGGCGATCGTTACGGCGATATGGAACTCGCTCGAAACGCCCGCGCGCGGGGCGCCCTCGTGCGCACTGGTTACGGTGAAGGTGAACTCGCCTGGCACGCTACGAAGTGGCCGGCGCAGCCCGACTTCGTCGCCGAGAGTCTAACCCAAGCGGCGGACTGGATCCTGAGGCAACAAAAATGAAGCGGCCGCGCGCGCAAGAGCCAGCGTCAACGTCAACATCCGTCGACCTTCTCGCCCTCCGCGAGTGCGTCGAGCAGTTCACCACAAAAACCATTGTTCTCCTGGGCGATTTCGTGGCTGATGAATTCCAATATGGCGAAATCTCCCGCGTCTCGCGCGAAGCGCCCGTCCTGATCCTCAAACATCGCGAAACTCACATTGTTCCCGGCGGCGGCGCCAACGCTGCAAACAACCTTGCGTCGCTCGGCGCGCGCGTCTTGCCCGTCACCGCAGTGGGCGATGACCCTGCGGGAGACGTGCTGATCGCGCATTTTCGCCGCCAGCGCGTCAATGTTTCCGGAATCCTTCGCGTGAAAGGCTGGGCGACACCTACCAAACGCCGCTTCCTCGCTGGCTGGGCGCACACCGTTGGACAACAGGTTCTGCGGGTCGATTACGAACCGAAATCCCCTCTGCCGGACGCCGTTCGAAAAAAGCTCCATCAATGGCTTTTGGCTGATCTGCGCCACGCTCACGCGCTCGCTGTTTCCGACTATGGCTTTGGCATAGCGACTCCGGACCTTGTCCAGCAGGCATCTGCCAAGCGCAAGCGCGCACTGCCCGTTACCCTTGACGTGCGCTATCAGCTGCATCGATATGCGAAGGCGGGCATTACTTCCGCGACGCCAAACGAGGCCGAGCTTGAGGCTGAACACCACACGGCCATCGGTCAGGATACGGGCGAGCTCACGCGGGCAGGCCGCGCAACTCTTTCGGAAATGAAATTGCAATCCCTTCTGGTCACCCGCGGACGGCACGGCGCAGCTCTTTTCGAGCCGGGTGATCGCTTCACGCAGATTCCCGTTTACGGCAGCGACCAAGCTGTGGACGTCACCGGCGCCGGCGACACCGTTCTTGCCGCGTACACCTTGGCGCTTGCCTGCGGGGCATCTCCTCTCGAAGCCGCGCACATCGCTAACATCGCCGGTGGCCTCGTAGTAATGAAACGCGGCACCGCTACCATCTCTCGCGAGGAACTTCTCGATGCCATCCGTGGCGAGGCATCCGGAGCCGCCTCTTAAGTTATGCGCGAGGCCGCCTCCAAAATCGTCGCGCGAGATGTTCTGGGCGAGAAGCTCGCGGAACACAAGCGGCACGGACGGACCATCGTTTTTGCCAATGGCTGCTTTGATACGCTACACGTCGGACACATTCGATATCTCGAAGGCGCCCGTCGCGAAGGCGACGTCCTCATTGTAGGCGTGAATACCGATTCCAGCGTCTGCAATCTGAAAGGGCCAGGCCGCCCCATCCTCCATGAAAATGCTCGCGCGCAATTAGTTGCCGCGCTTCGCTGCGTGGATTACGTTGTGCTCTTCGCCGAATCTACAGTGGAAGCCCTTTTGGAAGAATTGCGCCCGGATGTCCATGCTAAAGGCACTGACTACACCGTAGAGACTGTGCCGGAGCGTGAAGTCGCCAAGCGGCTCGGCATCCGCGTGGCGATCGTAGGTGACCCCAAGGATCACTCCACACGAGAATTCCTGGATTCCATTCGCAAGGGGCTGCATGTCTGAGCCGCGTTTCCTGGTCGTGCGTCTCGGATCTCTTGGAGACATCGTCCACACTTTTCCCGCCGTCGCTGGACTGCGCGAATCATTTCCGAAAGCAGAAATCGTATGGCTGACGCACCCCTGGTGGAAAGCACTGGTCGAGAGCAGCGAACTGCTAACAGAAATCTGGGAGACTGAGACTCGCTCGTACAAATCCTTGCGCGAAATCATCGGACGAATCCGCAAGCAGCCCTTCACGGCAGCAATCGATTATCAAGGGCTGTGGAAGTCCGCCGCGCTGCCGTTCTTGGGCGGTATTCCGCGCCGGATCGGATTCTCGTCGCAAACGATTCGCGAATTCGGCGTGCCCGTCCTTTACACTGATCGCGTCCGCTGCAGGCAAACTCACATCACCGATCAGAATGGAGAACTGTCACAACGCGCAGGAGCTCGCAACGGCATTGCGCCAGTGACGCTTTCGGTGCCGTCGATTCAAGAAGTGTTCATATTGCAGCTTCTGCGAGGATTTGCCATTGAGCGATACGTCGTATTGAGCCCGGGTGGCGGCTGGCGCTCGAAATGCTGGCCGCCGGATCGCTACGGCGCACTCTGCCAGAGGATCCGTGGCGCACTCGGACTGCGTTGTGTTGTGAATTATGGCCCCGGTGAAGAGGGTCTGGTCTCCGCGGTTAAAGCGGCCAGTGGCGCAGCCGACCCCGTCGCTTACAATGGTTCGCTCGCCCAACTCATGGCTCTTCTGCGCAATGCAGTCTGCATCGTCGGTGGAGATACGGGCCCGCTGCACTTGGCCGTCGCTCTTGGAACGCCTACCGTCGCTATCTTTGGCCCGACGGATCCGGCGAGGAATGGCCCCTATCGCACCGGCGACCGCTCTGGCAGCGCTTCTTCCTTAGACATCGTTCTTCGCAGTCCGCACGCGATGACCGCCTACAAACGAAGCGATCAAGTCGCTTCTTCCATTCTCGAGATTGATGTCGACACGGTTTTCGACGCTGTTCGCCGCCAAGTCGAGGTTCGCCGGTGAGTGCGGCCGGAAATTTTTTCGTTCGCTGGCGTGTACGCCTCGGTTATCCACTTGCGATAGCGGTTCTGTATTTTTCCCGGCCCACACCTCGCAGCATATTGCTTGGCGCTTTGGTGGGAGTCATTGGCCTCTGGGTGCGCGCTTATGCAGCCGGCTACCTTCACAAGCAGGAAGTCCTCACCGTCACCGGTCCCTACGCATATACCCGAAATCCACTCTATCTTGGCAGCGCCATTCTGGCTCTAGGGGCGGGAATTGCAGCGCACTCGTGGATCTCCGCCTTAATCCCGATTGCTTACTTCGCGGTGTTTTATTCCATCGTGATGCGGCAGGAGGCGAATGAGCTCCGCCTGCGCCACGGTGCATCTTTCGAAGAGTACGCATGCGCCGTCCCGCTTATTATTCCGCGTCTCACCGCCGCGAAACTAGCTGGAGTGTCTGCCGGTTCGTTCTCTTTCACTCAGTACAAGAAGAATCAAGAATGGCAGGCCGCGGTTGGTTTTCTATTTCTTCTCTTTGTCTTGCTGGCGATTTGGCGCCTCCGCCTGCACTGAGGCTGCCGCGTTTGCTGCACCTGGACACGCAACGAAGCAAGTGATCTCCAACCGCGTCCCGTCCGCCAGAACATGCACGGCGCCGTCTCTATCCGTCCTCAAGATCCGCACGCCCGCGTTCTCCAATCGTTCGAGGAGCTCGGCGTTGGGATGACCATAAGGATTTTCTTCGCCGGCCGAGATGATTCCGACACTTGGCCGTACGGCCGCGAGGAATTCAGGTATTGTCGAATTCTTGCTGCCGTGATGGCCGATCTTCAGCACATCGGCACGCATTGTTTCCGCCCTATTCTCGGAAAGAATTTCGCGCTCCACCTGTTTTTCGGCGTCTCCCGGCAGCAGGATCGTTTGGCTGTCGTAGTGCAAGCGCAGCACCAGAGAATCATTGTTCTTCGCCGAAGGCGCGACCTCTTCGAGAGCAATCTCCGGCCACAAAAAGTCGCCATCGACGCCATCCCAGTGAAAGGTCTTGCCGCGCAACTCGTGTTCGATGGGAATGTTTCGCTCGCGCGCCAGTTCTTCTAGTCTCGAGAGGGCCGGGATGGATACCTCACGCCCGATCCAAAGTCTCGCCACGCGAAAATTTTCCAGGATTGCAGAAAGGCCGCCAAGATGATCCTGGTGCGCGTGCGTCAGCGCGACGACGTCCAGCCTTTGAAATCCCCGCGACCACAGATACGGCGACACGGCTTCTTCGCCAGGGTCGACGCCATTGCGTTCTTCGTGCCCGGGAAAACCGCCAAACGCTCCACCGCCATCGATCAAAAGAGTTTTTCCACCGGGAGAAACGACAAACAGCGAATCGCCTTGGCCTACATCAAGGACCGTCAATTCCAGCCTGCCCTTTATCCACTTCTCCCCAAATGGATAGATGGCAATCGACAGCGCACAGGCAATGAATACGCTGCTCAATCCCAAGACGATGGTTCTCCGCAGCGGGTGCTTTAACCGCATCTCCGCCGCGAGCAGAATTGTGGCGACAAAAAACAACACAATCAGCCAGAACGGTGGCCCGGGAATCCGGTAACTCCACCTCGGAAAGTGCGCGAACCACTGGACAATATGCAAAAGGAGCGCAGTTAGCCAGGCTAGCGGAGCCGCAAACAATTTTCCAGCTGCTGGGAGAATTAACCCGCATGCTAAAGTCAGAAAGCCGAGTGGGACGACGACTCCCGTCAGTGGGACAGCCGCCAGGTTCACAAGCGGCGCCAACAATGGAATGCGATGAAAATCGCGCGCCATGAGCGGCAACATTCCGGCTTGTAGCACCAGCGTGAGCACCAGCAACTCCCACACGCGAAACGTCAG
>WNFD01002164.1_pt1 | contig 19784 bp, 17 predicted proteins | sample 5400491 | NCBI WGS metagenome assembly WNFD01 (sample SAMN13153343, study PRJNA577476) | soil metagenome | isolation source: 120 cm saprolite under Douglas fir tree site 2 hole 2 replicate 2 | place: USA:California | collected 2015-04-18
CGACCCAGGTCTGCGCGCCCGCCGGATACATCGCATCCGGCTCCGGGGCAAACACCAGGTCGACCGGCACGTCCGTCATCATCTCGCAATCGCGTTCGAAGGCGCGCGGATAGCGGCCGAAGTCCTCGTTGGGCGCGAACTGGGTGGGGTTCACGAAAATCGAAGCCACCACGACCTCGGCGCGCCGTCTGCCCTCGCGCATCAGGCTGAGATGTCCCTCGTGCAGGAACCCCATCGTGGGTATGAATGCGATTCGCTTGCCCGCGAGGCGGATCGCGTCGGAGCGGCACTGCATTTCTGCTGGCGTGGTTATGATTTTCACCTTCGGCTTCCTCTTTGGTCGCGATACCCGGTCAATTTCGCCGCGGACAAAAATGCGGGGCCACCGCGCATACCGGCACCCCGCATCAAACGTGCTCAATCAGAGCGCTCAAGCCGTTCGGGGTCCCGGTCCTTTCGAGATCCGGGCGCTAGCCCAAGCCTATGTCCACGATGCTCCGTTGCCGGAGTCTTCGCTGCCTCGTCTAAACGTCTCGCCGGGCTTAAGCCTCGACGGATGGCGATCTATTAGTACGATGTCGTTGCTTAGTAAAGGTGCTTGAGTAAAGACCAACCGGCGCTCGAACTGAAAGCTATCCGCGCCTGAGCAAAAGAACTGCCGGCCTGGTCCTATGGTTCCAATTTCGCCGCGCTCGGCTGCTGCGGCATCTCGACCGGCACCTGGAGGCGTTTGCCGCTGCGCAGGATGTTGAGATAGACGGTCTCGCCCGGCTGCGCGTCGCGCAACTGATCCTGGAAATCCATGAAGTTGCTGACCCGGTTGCCATCGACTCCGATGATCAGATCGTAGTTCTCGCCGACTTGCATGGTTTCGATCACCGGCACGGCTAGCACCGCCGGCGGAAACACCAGCGACGCCGCCACGGCCGCACCCTCGAGCACGTCGTGGGCCTGGCGATGGCCCGCCTGCACACCTGCGCGCTCGGCCGGACTGCCGGGCTGCAACGCAACCACCAGCAGCCCGTCGACCTCGCGGCCGCTTTTGGTCCGGCGCGCGCCTTCCTGCAGTTCAACGCCGAGCGGCGAGGTATTGACGCCCTCGTTCATGAACTCCTGAAGGCTGTGCAACTGCGGCTCATTGAGCGGCATCTGCTGATTCGCTTCGTAGTTGATGACCTGCGAGCCCTGGGAGCCCGCTGGAGGCTGGAGCGCCTGTTGCTGAGAGGCTGTCGGAATGACCGTAGTTCCCAGCGGCGCCTCGTCGGGAGCTATGCTCTGCTCGCCAGGCGCGGGAGCATCGATGGGTGTAGCCGTTGCGCCCGCCGCCGCTGCGGCGGCGGGTTCCGCGGGCGCGCCCGAGGCGGGCGCGCCCGGCGCAACCGGAGTCCATCCGGAAGACGTCGCCCCGGGCGGCGCGCCGTCGTTTATTAGAAAAGTTTTGGGGCCGCCGGCCGGCGCCGAGGCTTCAGCCGTCGCCGCCGCCGCGGGAGTCGCGGTGGCCGCCGCCGCCTCCGGTGGGGCCGGCGTGCCAGCCCCGCCCGAGGCGGGCGTTGCGGTAGCTGAGGCCGCGGCGACGGGAACCGCAGCAGCGCTCGACGCCGCGCCGCTCGCGTCGGCTGGCGCGACTGCGGGCGGGTCAGCCGGCGCAGCGGTCGCGTCGGCCGGTGGCGCGGGCAGCAGCGTGACTTCTTCTTCGTCGGCAGGCGTGGCGGCTGGCGTCGACGCCTCACGCGCCCACGCCTTGGACGCGGCGCCCAACGCGCCAATCGTAGCGGACGGGCCGACGGGCGCTTCGTCCTGGGCGCGCGCCGGGCTTATCGCGCCGAGCGCGATAAGCCCGGCCGCGAACGCCGACAACATCGCGGGGAACGTCGCGGCGCGGCGCGTCAGCGGCGAGCGCGCCGGCGCCGGTCTAGTTGAGGCTCCATCGGCTCTCATGCTCGACCACGCGTCCCTCGTTGCGGAGCTTTTTTAGATGCGAGCGCACTGAATTGGAGGCGGCGGCGTGCAGGTACTCGGGCACGTCGACGTAAATTTTCTTGACGATCTGCATCGGTTCGAGCGGTTCACCACCGGCCAGCGCCTCGAGCACCTGGCGTTCGCGCAGTTCGCGATGCGCGATGTACTCCTCGATTTTCTGCCGTGGATTGCGGATCACCGGGCCGTGCGCAGGGTAAATCAGCGCCAGGTCGAGTTCCAGCAGGCGGCGGAGCGAGGCCATGTATTGTCCGAGATCGCCGGTGTCGTCGGGAATCACCGTGGTGCCGGCGCCCAACACGACGTCACCGGTGAACAGCGCCCTTTCCTCTTCGAGATAGTAGCAAAGATGGTCGGGCGCATGGCCTGGCGTATGGATCGCACGGAGCGTTGCGCCCTCGGTCCGGACTATCGCGCCATCCTCGATCGCGCGAATCGGCGCGCCGGCGACTTCATCCTTTCCCGGCCATGGCTTCTTGAGCACTTCCAACTCGCCGAAGCGGCGATGCACCTGGGGGATGCCGCCGATATGGTCGGCGTGCGCATGAGTGCAGACCACGCGCTCGAGTTCGCCAGTGGAACTGACCTCGTTGAGTGCATGCGGCAGCAGCTCTTCGTAAATCGGCACGCCCGCGCCGGTGTCGAGCAGCATGGGCCGGCGTCCGATGCCGACGATATAGGTGTTGGTGCCCGGGCCGGTGAACGGGCCTGGGTTATGCCCCAGCACGGTCGCTACGCGATCGGAGTGCCGTGCAAAGTCGGGCAGCTTAAGCCCGATCATCGAATCGGTGACGACGCGTTGCGGCTTCGCCATCAGGCGTCTCTCGCGCCGCCCGGCGGATAGGGTGCGGGCGCGCGCCGGTTGCGTTCGAAGATGAGGCGCAATCCCTTCAGCGTCAGAAACTCGTCGACCACCTCGATCGTTTTCGATTCGGGCGCGATCAGGTCGGCCAGTCCGCCGGTCGCGATCACGTGCGCGTGCTCGCCCCGCTCCTGCTCGATACGGTCGACCAGTCCATCGACCAGCGCCGTGTAGCCGAAGATGAGCCCCGACTGGATCGCGCCGATAGTCGTGCGGCCCACAGCCTCGCGCGGTCGCACCAACTCGACCTCGTAGAGCTTGGCGGCGTGCTTGACCAGCGCGTCCATCGAGATTCCCAACCCCGGCGCGATCGCCCCGCCGACGTACTCGCCGCGCCCGGTGACGTAGTCGAAAGTGGTCGCCGTGCCGAAGTCGACCACGATACATGCGCTGGCGTAGCGATCGTAGGCCGCCACCGCGTCGACGATACGGTCGGCGCCGACCTCCTTGGGATTTTCGTAGAGGATCGGCATCCCGGTCTTGATCCCGGGACCGACGATCAACGGCTCGCGCTGGAAGTAACGATGCGCCAGGTCTTCCATCGTGCGGTTGAGCGGAGGCACCACGCACGCGATCGCCACGCCCTCGGGGCGCAGCGGCGGCTCCAGGCCGACGCTCTGTAGAAGTGCGCCGATCATCACCCCGTGCTCGTCGGTCGTGCGTTCGGCCTTGGTCGAGAGCCGCCAGTGATTGCGCAGGCGGTCGCCCTCGTAAATTCCGATCACCGTATCGGTGTTGCCAACGTCGATTGCTACCAGCATTGCGCTACCATCATGAGTGTTCCGGAGATTTCACGACGGTAAGCTAAAGTTCGCGCGGGCCTACCTGTGTCCAAATCCGCCGTGGAATCCGGGTGAAAAGCCTCCGTGAAAACCTCCGGCGAAACCTCCGTGAAATCCTCCAGCGAACCCCCCGGGGAAACCTCCCACGGTTCGCGGAACCCCGCGGGGCACAATCGAAGGCAACGGAACTACCCTGGGCATCGGCTGCGGCATCCAGGCCGGTGACGATGGCAGAGATCGCGTAGGAGCGAATCCCGATGCTGCCGGAACAGAAGTACCCGGGAGATAGTAGAGTCCCGGCGCTCCGACGATCACCGTTGGGGCCTGGACGATGCCGTAGTTGCCAAGCTCCTGCGCCTGCTGCTGTTCCTGGTAGTCCTGGGTGGATCCAATCGAAGGGCCTAGGCTGTCAGCGCTCTCCTGGTCAGCTCCGGCGGCGGCCTGCTGTTCCTGCGTCCCCGATTCGCCAGGCGTGGACCCGTCCACTGCCGATGCTTCATCCTGTTGGTTGGCGGCTGGGTCGTCGGCAGTTCCCGCGCTCGCATTCGAGGGATCGTCCGCAGTGCCGGCGACGGCGGTTGGAGACTCGCCAATACCGGGGTCGCTCAGATTCGGACAGTCTTCAGCGCAGGCGTCGGCTGGCTCGGACTTGTCCTTTGCTCGATATACCGGCGGAAGGACCAGAACGCTATCGACCCGCTCCCAGGAGGAGTCACCTTTGCTGGCGTCTTTACTGGCATCCTGGGCCTGCGACGTGCCGGCCATAACGACCGCGAACATCAGAGCGAACGTCACAGCCGCAATTGCGATCGCGGCGGTGGCGCGTCGCCTGACCGCGACCACGCCAGACCGTTTGGTTGCGCCGTAGAATTTCATAGCATCACCTGGTTCTCTCCAGGGTTAAGCCAAGGCTATCACCCACTTGAGCAAATCGACAGGGCATCACGCAACTATTGCAAGAAACGGACATTGTCCTTACTTCGGCCGACTCCGACCGTGCTCGCAGGTCTCCTTTAAAACAAACCCCAAGGACGAACGGGCGGTTCCCGCGTACAATTTTAGGCACACCGCGGGTTTCCAGCAGGAACAGGCTCGGCTAAGATGCGCGCCATGTCAGAACCCAAAGTAGCATTGGTTACCGGAGCCGGACGGGGAATCGGACGCGACATCGCTCAGCGTCTAGCCCGCGAGGGCTATGCCTGTGGACTCATCGCGCGCACCAAATCGCAGCTCGAAGAGACTGCCGAGCTTATCGTCAAGGCCGGCGGCAAGGCGCTGGTGACGCCGACGGACGTCTCCAAGCGCGACCAGGTGCTGGCGTCAGTCGAGGCAGTGGAGCGCGAGTTGGGTCCGATCTCGGTGCTGATCAACAACGCCGGCGCTTACTTGCGCAAGCGCTTCGAGGAGATCACCGAAGAGGAGTTCGACTTTCAGCTCAAGGTCAACACGTACGGACCGTTCTTCTGCACCCAGGCGGTGGTGGGCAAGATGACCGCGCGTGGCGGCGGGACGATCATTTTCGTGCTGGGATCGGAGACTCGCGGCGGGCCGGCGATGTACTCGGCCTACACCGCCTCCAAGGTTGCGCAGCACGCGATCGCGGAGTCGGTCGCTTACGAGTACATGCACCTCGGCATCCATGCAGCGACCCTCGACGTTGACGGCGCGGTGGACAGCCCGCGCGTGCGCGAGGCGGCGCCCGACGCCGACCCGTCGCATTTCGTGCCGCCCTCGGCAATTTGCAACGAGATCGTGCATCTGATCAATCAGCCGCGCGGTGCGTGGACGTTTTCGATCGACGTGCGCTCGTTCGTGCAATGGCGACCGCGCGTAGCGGCGAAGAAAAAGGCCTAGCGCACCAGACTCTCGCGGCACGGCGCGTGCGTCCGTGACGGTAGTCTTGACTGTAAGTCGATGACCACGGCTGAACAGATCCGCATCGAGCGTTGGCGTCCGGATTCATCGCGTCTCGCTGAAGATCTCGAGATGCTCGCCGGCGTCCTGCACGCATGCGTTCACGCCGGCGCGAGCGTCAGTTTCGTTCTCCCGTTCTCGCGCGACGACGCGAAAGCGTTTTGGCACGATAAGGTGCTGCCGGCGGTCAAGGCAGGATGCTGCCACGTTCTCGTCGCCCGCAACGCACAGCAAAAAATCGTTGGCACAGTGCAACTGGATCTCGCGACGCCGCCCAACCAGTCCCATCGGGCCGAAGTCAGAAAACTTCTGGTGCATCCCGATGCGCGCCGCCGCGGGATTGCGAGAGCCCTCATGATCGCAATCGAGGATCAGGCACGCGAGGCTCGGCGCAGCCTGATTACACTCGATACGGTCACCGGCGCTTTTGCGGAGCCGCTCTACTTATCGATCGGCTATGTCCCGGTCGGCGTGATCCCGCGCTACGCTCGGCGGCCGGACTCCTCCGAATTAGAGGCCACTACCGTGATGTACAAGGAACTGGCTCTCGTAACCTCAAGCACTAAATAGCCCTTGCGAGAGATCCGGAGTACTTATCCTCTGATATCAGAGACATTCGTATTCTCGGTTCCTTCGACCGGTTGCCAGGTATCGTCCGGATTATATTCCGTCACCTCGGAAGCGATCTGGTTAGTTCGCGGACCTAGATCCTTTTGATAGATCTGGCCGTCCTGATTAGCCACGAAGGTCATCACTCCGGAGTCGCGATAGCGGACCGGATAAGCAATCAGCGCGAACCCGCCCGTCATCTTGCCATCGACGATATAGTCTTGAGCGCCCCCATGCGCAGCGGCCCCTTGACGGTGCAACAACTTGTAGATGTAGCCATGGAAAGGATGAGATTTTCCCGCGCCATGATGAGCGTGATGTCCGTAGCCTTCACTGGCGGCTTCGGCTACCAGTGGACCCAGGGGACTTTCCGGCTCGCCTGATTTGACCTCCCAGTATAGACCGTCCTGCTTTCCGGGAGTGCTTCTGAATTTCTGAGCGTATTGATGCACCGAGTCGCCGTCGTGAGAAGCGGCATAGTATTCCCGCTCGCCACTGACTATTTCCTGGCAGACCTTGATCACATTCAGTTCATTGGAACCAATCCGGCGGTATAATACTTCTTGCTTGCCGTAAGATGTATCGAAATACCATTTGGCCCCGCTCTTTTTTAGCGGGATTGCAACCGGCCAGTTTTCAGCTCCTATATATAAGATCATTCGTCCCGAACCGGTGGCGGCGAACCGATGCATCTGGTGGTACTTCTCGACGAAGTGATCGTTGTTTGCCTTGTCGGCAACCCGATCGCCGGAGTAAATCAATTCCTCGCCGAAGTGACCTAGAATCGCCAGCATTTCTTGCTTATCGTGTTTCTGTGCGGCCGCAGCCAGCGCATCGGCCGCGGCGGTGGGCGAGCTGAAGGTCTTCTGGCCTGACTCCTGTGCGAAGGTGGGCGGCGAGGTGCCCAGCCCGCCCACTACCAATCCGATTAGTAAGACCGTTAAGGTTAGCCGACCACCGCCGCTTTCTCGCTTATAGTCTTTCGTTTGAAGCATTGCTCTTTCCTTAGTTCGTAAGGCCCTGTCATCCGCAGAGGGCGCTTTGCGCGGTCTCTCTTTCAGGTCAAGCAGGTCCTCGCCCTGCTCAATGCTTACGGGGCGCGGGCGCGGCAGGATGTGCGGCCGGCGCGGCCGGATGTGGGGCCGGTGCAGCAGGATGTGGAGCCGGTGCGGGTCGCGCAGCGGCGGCGTGAACCGGTGGCGCCGCGCGAGGAGGCGCGGGAGGCGGCGCGGGTGGATGGCCCAAGCTCGCCCGACCGCGGGCGCTGGCGGCTATAGCCTCGCCACCCGGAGCGATCCTGGCGAATGCGGTTTTGTTTAGACCCGTAGCCGGAGCCTTGGCAAACCCTCGGTAGGGACTGGGTTGGCTGGCCTGCGGCGTGGGGTTCTTTCGCACCGGTGGCGGCGCCGCCGCGACGGGCGGGCGGGCTGGTCTCGCGGCGGCCTCCGGACGGGCCGCAGGGGCTGGAGCGCCCATCTCGCGCGGACCGCGGCTAGTCACCTGGGGATTTGCATTAGCCGGATGATTCGCCGGTGCGCCCGGCCTGTAGCCTGCTCCGGCGCCGCCCAACGGATGGCTCGCGGCGGCTGGAGCGCCCATCTCGCGCGGACCGCGGTTTGCCATTTGCGGATTCACATTGGCTGGACGATTCGCTGGCGCGCCGGGTCTGTGACCTCCTCCCGGAGGAACCGCGGCGGCTGGAGCGCCCATCTCGCGCGGACCGCGGTTTGCGAAACCAGGATTCGCATTGCCCGGAGGATTCGCCGGCGCGCCGGGTCGATAACCTTGTCGGGCACCTCCCTGCGGACGGCCAGGCGCGGGGGCGTTGTATCCCGCCTGACGGTTGTTTCCACCCTGACGATTGAAGTTCCCTCCGCGACCCCCTCCTCCATAACCACCAGCAGAGGAAAAAGTGTTGGAATTCGAAACGTACACATTATTTTGATAAACCACGTCATGGTGGTGCCAGTCGGTATTCCAGCGATGCCATCCCCAGTCCCGGCTCGCGAGCATACCCACTGCCACCCCGGCACCGAACGCCAATGCTCCGGCGCCGATCATCTCTCCGGTTGAGTATCCGGGATATACCGGCTCCGGGGCGCCGTATATCACGCGAGGATTATACTCCGGAACATAAACCTCATCGGGATTGACTGGTTCGATCGTGATCAGGTCATCCTGATCGACGTACCGCTGTTGACGCGTGTTCACCAGTGTCCTCGCGGCGAGCGCTCTTCGGCGCATCACTTGAACCGCGTTGAGTATGTCCTCGGGCTGATAGTAGTAGGCCTGGCCAAGCGCGGAGGTCCACGAGAGGTTGTTGTTCATGTTCGCTAACACCGATGGAAACTGGGTCAGCGCCTTGATGCTCGGGTCCCAATTCGTGCTGTCGACGGCCGCTGCCAGGTCATCCCCGCTAAGGCCGGGGTTTGCGCTTTGCCAGCGAGCTGCTTCGACGATCTCGGTTGGATAGGTCGAGCCGGCCAGAATTTGAGCGACCAGCGCGTCCGGATAGAGCGCAATCGGCGCTACCAACTGGTCAAGTTCGTCACTTGAAAGCGGAGCCGGCGCTTCGGGGGTTTCCGGAGCCGCGGCCTCGTCCGGCGGCGCAGCCTCTTGCGGAGCTTCCTCCTGTGCCCAAGCGACCGAGAATGAATGGCCGCTCGTCCATAAGACCGCTACGAGGCAGCAACTAAGCCAGCAGCTAAACAACGACGATAAGCCTCGGCGCTTCAGCGTCGTCATCACACGCTCCTTTCAAGAGCCCAATGTCCCCAATGGAACAATTGTGTGGCTGAGTTTGAGCCTTCCGATGTTCGCGCGCAAGCCATGCTCGCACCCAGTTCCCCTGAGTCCCCGCCGAGTCCTCGCCAGCGCGCGAGGCCCGGGCGCCTAGAAAGTCCAGCCGACGATCGTTTTTACAAAGGTCGCGTTGCTCGCGTCAGTAAGCCCGAATCCGACTCCGAGATTCAGCTCCAGTTGGTCGAGGACGTCGAAGTTGAGCGTCGGCACGATGAACTGCTGCTGATGCTGGACGCCGGGTAGATCGCTGACGGCTCCCATGTCGCCGTAATATTCGACCGCCGGCGACAGCCACCAAAGCAGTTTCACATATTCGGCCTCGCCCGAGGGCGCGAAGGTTACGCCTTTATGGGTTCCCGGTCCGCTGAAGGGTTTCTCGAACGCGAAGTTTCCGATCAGGAGGAATTTGCCGAAATGCGCCTCGGCGATCGGGCGGATTTCGAGCGTCAGCGGATTCTCCTCGGCGGCGCGCCGCATGTAGTCCAACTCGAGGTTGCCGCCCAGTGAGACCGGCCAATCCGCCGTCTGGGGGACTCCGAAATGGAACTTGCTCCGCGAGCCGGCATATTCGTAATTGCCATTGCCGAGCCGCGCCGTCGCGAAGTACTGGCCGATCTCCGCCCATGACAGAATTCCGTACGTGGCCTCTATCGTCTCGTGAATCTGGTACGGGTTGGTCTGTCGATGGGCCTCGCTGCCGGTGGCCGTGGTCACGCTGTTCGAGTGAAGCTCAAGTTGCAGATGCCCCAGCGGATCGGTTTCGGTTGGATAAATCTGGATCTCGTAAAAGTCGATCGCATGAGCAGGCTGCGCCGAGGCGACTGACAGCACGAGCGCGATCGCGAACAGAACTGCTTTGCGAAACGACATTACCGTCTAATTGCACGGATTCGGGTTTCCGAAATGATCATTATGCAGGGCTCGCTCGCTTTAGGACATCCGCGAGGCTCTGCTGGGCACGCCGGATCGCGCGGGTAGCGCAAAAACGCGAGCGGCGATGCGCGCCCCCCAAGCGAGCACGCATCGCCGCCTTTCGCCAGCAGTCCCCCCGCGCGCGATCGCGCGCTGGCATCCAGTCCTAAGCCGTCGCCGCCAGCGCCTCCGCATGCGCCACCGGCTCGGGCTTGCCCGAGGCTCCAAGCGGCGTCGAGCCCGGCGTGCGCTCGAACGGATCTTTCAAGCCGAGCTTTTTCGCATGTTCGCGCAGCGGCGGAATTACCTCTTGCGCGATCAACCTCATGCTCGTGCGCCGCGCCTCGGTCGGTATCGGGCCGTCATTCTGCCAGAACGCGAAGATGCCCGGGCGCAGTACGTCGAGGATGTGCTTGAGCCTGGGGATTACCGACTTTGGAGTGCCGACGATGATCTGATTGTTCTTCTGTGCGCTCTCGTAGCCGGCGTACACCGCTTTTTTCAGCGCCTCGACGTCAACCGCACCTTCGAGCGACTGGAACAGCGCGGGGCCGTTGGGATTGTTCGGGTCGCTGAACTGCCGCGCCATCCGCCGCGTCGCCTCCTTGGAGTTGTATCCCGGCGGAAACATCCACTCGCCGCGCGCGAAATGCGTAAGGCCGCCGCCGTAGAGGTCCAACTTGCCGAGCTCCTGCGCCTTCTCCTCGGTCTCCGCCACGAAGACCTTCTGCAGATAGCCGAAATTCTCGGTGCCGGCCTGATAGCCTTCCTTCGCCGCGGCCTGCGTGTACAGGTTCCACATCTCGACCGTCGGCTCGAGGTAGGTCGCCAGCGCGAGGTACGGATACTTGTGCTTGGCGCACCACAGCAGCGTCTCGGGGCTGACCAGTCCGGGGATCCAGATCGGCGGATGCGGCTTCTGGATCGGCAGCACCCACGGATTCACGAAACGATAGTGGAAATGCTTGCCCTCCCATCGAAACGGACCGGGCTTGGTCCAGGCCGCGATTACGAGGTCGTGCGCCTCGTTGAAATATTCGCGGTTGTAGGCCGGGTTGGCGTTGTTGGCGAGCTGCTCGCTCCCCGCGCCACGTACCCATCCGGGCACCAGCCGCCCGCCGGAAATCATGTCGATCATCGCCAGCTCTTCGGCCAACCGCAACGGATTAGCCACCACCGGCAGCGGATTGCCGAGCAGCACGATACGGACCTTCTTGGTGATGCGCGCGAGGATCGAGGCCTCCATATCCATCACGGCGCCCATGCAGAAGGGCGTGCCGTGATGCTCGTTGAGCATCACGCCGTCGAAGCCGAGCTCCTCGGCCATCACCTTGTCGTCAAGATACTCATTGAGGAGCTTCGCGCCCTTGACCGGATCGAAGAAGCGATTGGGCACTCCGAAGAAGCTCTGGATTTTCAGAACTTCGTCTTCGGGAACGTCAAGGTACGGCCGTTCAGTGAAATACATTATGTGCATATCAAGCCCTCCGTCTCCGTCTTATGAGCTCCGCTGCGTGGTGCATTTCCTGACTCTATTTTCTATCTCAACGGCGCTCGCGGCGCATCGCGCACGGCTCGCCGCAAACGCCGATGTTACGCCCCCAGGCCTTCCATCGAACCAACGTACTCGGGCTTGCCCGACGGGCCCAGCGGCACCGATCCGGGCGGGCGCTCAAACGGCCCCGTAAGACCCAGCTCCTTGCCGATCTCGCGCATTTGCGGGATGACCTCGGTGCCCAGGAGCTTCAGACAGGTCATCCGATCCTTGGCCGGCGCCGGGCCGTCGAGCCAGAACGAGAAAATTCCCGGCCGCAGCGCCGACAGCACTTTCCTGAGCTTGGGGATCACGGTCTTGGGCGTCCCCGCGATCATCTGCATAGTTTCTTTCGATCCTTCGTAGGCCGCGTGGATCGTCTTGCGGAGCGCGTCGAGGTCTTCGGAGTGATCCTGCGAAACGAACGATAGTCCGGGCGTGTTCGGATTGGCGTACAGGGTCGAGAGCCGCCTGGTCGCGGCCCTTGAGTTGTAGCCCGGCGGGAACATCCATTCGGGCCGCGCGAAGTGAGAGAAGCCGCCGCCATAGAGGAAGAGACGGCCCATCTCGTCCGCCTTCTCGTCGGTCTCGTGCACGAAGATCGGCTGCAGGTAGCCGAAATTTTCCGGCCCCGCCTGGTAGCCCATTTCCGCCGCGCGGTCGGTGTACATCTTCCACATCTCGAGCGTCGGCTCGACCATCGTGGCCAGCGCCACGTATGGGTAGCGATGCTCGGCGCACCATCGCACCGTCTCGGGACTGATGAGGCCCGGGATCCAGATGGGCGGATGGGGCTTCTGCAGCGGCAGCACCCACGGATTCACGAAGCGGAAGTTGAAATGCTTGCCTTCCCATCGAAACGGACCGGGCCGGGTCCAGGCCGCGATCACGAGGTCGTGTGCCTCTTCGAAGTATTCGCGGTTGTAGGCTGGGTTGGCGTTGTTGGCGAGCTGCTCGCTGCCCGCGCCGCGAACCCATCCGGGCACCAGCCGCCCGCCGGAGATGAGATCGATCATCGCCAGTTCCTCGGCCAGGCGCACCGGGTTGGCGACCACCGGCAGCGGATTGCCGAGCAACACGATCTTGACCTTGCTGGTGCACTTGGCGAGCACCGCCGCCTCGACGTCCATCACCGCGCCCATGCAGAACGGAGTCCCGTGATGCTCGTTGAGCATCACGCCGTCAAAGGTGCCAAGGTCGTCGCTATAGATCTTTTCGTCGAGGTACTGATTGAGGAGCTGCGCGCCTTTTTGCGGATCGAAAAACCGGTTCGACACTCCGAAAAAGCTGCGCAGCTTGAGCACCTCGTCCTCGGGCACGTGATGATACGCCCGCTCGGTAAACCACATTATGTGCATTCGGATGCTCTCCAGAGCTTCAGCCCAAGAACGCGCGCACCTGCTTTAGAAATTCGGCCGGCTGCTCGACTCCGGGATAGTGTCCGCAATTGTCGATCGTCACCACCTTCGATCCCTTGATCGAGCGTTGATAAACCTCGGCCGCGCTGAGCGGCACCACCGGGTCCTGCTTGCCCCACAAGAGCATCGTCGGCAGCCCGTCGATTCCCTCGAGCAGATGCGGCAGGCTTGGATTGAACATGTAAGGCGCCCATGCGAGCCGCGCGGTCTCGGCCCGCGCCTCTTCCCACGCCTCGTATTGCTCGGGCGTCTGTTCGCCGCCAAACAGTTTGGTGAAGTCGGGCTTCTGCGGATCAGCCGCGCCGCGAGTCAGGTAAACGCGCGCGGTCACTGTGAACATGTCCATGATTTCGCCCTGGGGGGGACGGATGCCGACGGGCGCGACCAGGATCATTTTGTTGAACTGAGCCGGATTGGCGGCGGCCATCTCGGCCGCAATCCAGCCGCCGAGCGAGTGACCGAGCACGTCGACCGGCCCCAACTTTTGCTCGCGCACGTAGCGCTGGTAGAAGCCGGCCAGGTCGCGGATGTTCATGATCCAGTCGGCCATCGCGGTCTTCCCGAAGCCCGGATGAATCGGCGCGATCAGCGTGCGCTCCTTGGCCAGCGCGGAGTTCCACGGCGTCCAGCCCGGCCATCCCAACTCGCCGTGCAGGAGCAGCAGCGGCTTGCCCTTCCCGCCCTTGATGATCGCGAGTTCCGTGCCCCCGACACGGACCTTCTCCTCGGTCCATTCCTTCTCTGCCATTGAGACTTTCTCCAGCTTGTATTCGTGACGTCCGCGGGACCGTCGATGCCCCCAACCGGTCCGCCCGTGCAAATCCAGCTTTAGTATAGTGCGATCCGATTTGCCACCGGATTTCCTGCCACTCCTGTCGGATTTCCTAACACGCCCTGATAGTCGTTACGACTCGAGGCCCAAACGGCGTCCCGGCCGCCCTGCGTACGAGGCTGCGCGGACCGGCGCGGCGCGCGCCAGTAGACGGCCTACAATGAAGTATCAGCGAAGGCTATAATCATGGAGCCGACGATGTGCAGTTGATGCGCGGATGATGTGGTGGACGAAGGGCTGACGATGGACGACCTGGCGCAAGCTCGCGAACGGATGGTGGTCGAGCAACTCGAGCGCCGCGGGATCCGCGACTCCCGCGTGCTCGCCGCGATGCGCATGGTCGAGCGCGACCGCTTCATCCCGGCCGAGTATGCTGAGCACGCCTACGACGACGAGCCGCTGCCGATCGGCGCCGAGCAAACGATCTCGCAACCCTACATGGTCGCCCTGATGTGCGAGGTCGCCCGCCTGACCGGCGTCGAGCGCGTACTCGAGGTCGGCACCGGCTCCGGTTACGCGGCGGCGGTCCTCGCGCGCCTGGCCGCCGACATCTATTCACTCGAGTGCCTTCCTGCACTGTACGAGCGGGCGCGCGCGCGATTCGAAGTACTCGAAATCGGCAACGTGCATCTGAGTTGCCGCGACGGATCGGAGGGATGGCCCGAGCAGGCGCCGTTCGACGTGATCGTCGTGACCGCGGCGATGCCCGGAATCGCGCGTCCACTGCTCGAACAACTCAAGCCTGATGGACGCTTGGTCGCGCCGATCGGCGAAGACGACCTTCAAACCCTGGTGCGAATCAGCCGGCGCGACGACGCCTGGTCCGAGGAATATTTCGGCGAATGCCGGTTCGTGAAGATGACCGGCCGCTACGGATTCAAGACGCAATGATTCGTAAAGCGCGGAGCGGTAAGCCGTAGGGCCAGCGGTGGCGGAGTGGTGGAAGTGGTAGTGGAAGACGTAGTGGAAGAGGACGCAGGCGAGAGCAAAGTCGATACGGCGGCGCGCGCATCTGCGATGTCGATAGTGACGGCTGCCCCGCCGCTCGCGATCGCTTCGATCATGTCGAAGGGCTGGTCGAAGGGTTTGACGATCGTGGTGGCGATCATCGGATGCTCAATACTTTCGGGATGCTCGTCGTCGTCGCCCTCCAGCCCTCAGCTCGCATACGGCGCAAGCTCGCGGCGGCCGGCCGAGCACGTCGTGCGTCCCGGCGAAACCGTCTATCACATCGCACACGTGTACGGCGTCAGCGTTCAACGCCTGCTGGAGGCCAACCATCTGAGCGACTCGCGCGATCTCCGCGTCGGCCAGAGCCTGCTGATTCCAGGCTCCTACACTTACGCGTCGCTCGGCGGCGCCGAGAGCGCCTCGGGCACGATGTGGAACGTGCCGCGCGCGCCGCGCCAATTCGCGTGGCCGCTGTGGTCGGGCACGGTGACCTCGGGCTTCGGGATGCGTCACGGCACGATGCATGACGGCGTCGACATCTCGGCGCCGGCCGGCACGACGGTGCACGCCGCCGACTCCGGCGTAGTAGCGTTTGCGGGAAAGCTCAACGGCTACGGCAACACGGTTATCATCCGTCACTCCGATAACTACGTGACGGTCTACGGCCACAACTCGCGCATCCTGATAAGCGAGGGCTCGCCCGTGGCGCGCGGCCAGAGTATCGCGGAGGTCGGCACCAGCGGACGGACCACCGGCCCCAATCTCCACTTCGAGGTGCGTTACGACAACCACGCCTACAATCCGCTGAGCTATCTTGCGCCGCCAGGCCCTTCGCCCATCGAGAGCTTTGCCCGCAACGGCCCCTCCTAGTATCGTTAGCCGGACCCGCGCATCGCATGCGCCGGGCACAAACATTTCGGGCACAAACATTTAATGATGGAACTGAACGAACTGCGAAGACTCGTGCGTGACGTGCCGGACTTTCCGAAGCCGGGGATCATGTTTCGCGACATCACTCCGCTTATCGGCGACGCGCGCGCCTTTGCCGCGATGGTCGATATGATGGCGGCGCCGTTTTTGGGCAAGGTCGACACCGTGCTCGGGGTCGAGTCGCGCGGCTTTATCGTCGGCGCGCCGGTGGCCTACCGCCTCGGCGTGGGGCTGACGATCGCGCGCAAGCCGGGCAAATTGCCCTTCCACACGATCGGCGAAAACTACGACCTCGAATATGGCAGCGCTGGGCTCGAGCTCCATGAAGACGGTCTGGTGCGCGGCGCGCGCGTGCTGATCGTCGACGATCTGCTGGCGACCGGCGGCACGGCCGAAGCCACGGTGCGCCTCGCGCAGAAACTCCAGGCCACGATCGTGAGCTGCGCGTTCGTGATCGAATTGGCCGCGCTCCGCGGGCGCGAGCGCATCGCGCCGGTCCAATGCTTCTCGCTTATCCAGTATGACTAAGTCTGCCCGGACCGTCGGGGCTACGCGGCCGTATCGGTGACCGCCGTGCCGCGCGTGACATCCGGCATCGGCCGGCAGGCGTGCTGAAAAAATCGTGCAACTCCATGAACTGCAGCACGCCGCCACGGCGGATCGAAACCGCCTGCTGATCGTATTCGCCGTGACGGCGCTCTATTGCGCCACCGAATTCATCGGTGGGTACTACGCGAACAGCCTCGCGCTGATTTCCGACGCGGTCCATATGCTGACCGACATCGCCGCGCTCTGTCTGGCGCTGCTCACGCTATGGATCTCGACGCGGCCAGCGAGCGGCGTCAAAACCTTCGGCTACCTGCGCGCCGAAATCCTGGGCGCGCTGGCCAACGGGCTTTTCCTGTGGCTGCTGGTGATCTTCATCTGGTACGAAGCCGTCGAGCGCCTCCATGATCCGCGGCCAGTCGCGGGGTTGACGGTAATCGCAATCGCCACGGTCGGCCTGGCCGTCAACGGTTTCTCGGCCTGGATGACGCACGCGGGCGGAGCCGAAGGGGGGCGGCCTGGGATGGCGGTGCGGGCGGTATTCGTCCACGTGCTATCCGATTTGATCGGCACCTTCGGCGTGATGCTCGCGGGCGCGCTGGTGTATTTCTTCGGATGGGGCCAGGCCGACGCGCTGATAAGCCTGCTCATCGGTGCGCTGGTGCTTTACAGCTCGTGGGGCCTGGTGCGCGAGGGCGTCGACGTACTGATGGAATCGGTGCCGGCGCATATCGACCTCGAGGAGTTGCGCCACGATCTGCTCGCGATCCGCGACACCGAGGAAGTCCACGATCTTCACGTATGGTGCCTCGCCAGCCGCCAGTTCGCGCTTTCGGCGCACGCGGTGGTCACACGCGAGGCCGATCAGGACCGCGTGCTGTCGGAGATGTCGGTGATGCTCGAGAGGAAGTTCAACATCCGTCACATGACGGTGCAGCTCGAACGCGACAACCGGCGCGCGAGCGAGCCCGAGCATTTCTGAAGCACGCGTGCGACGAGGGTTAACATCAATTCGGCTGGACCAGGGTGGCCCTCAAGTACCATCCGCATCTCGATACCTCGCCGATCCGGCCGCTTATGCTGAGGGATTTTCTTCCCGGCGCTTACAGTTGTACACGCGAGCATGAAGGCGGAATTTGCGGATGCAACTCAAATGCTCTTACCTTTTCCGAGCGCCGAGTGCTCTGGTGAGGAATTTTGGCTAATTGAATGATTATTGGCGGAAATACATAAAAATTGTTATTATCAAGCGGCCTTCCGTATATCCAAGGCGGGGCGAGGTGCGGGGATGCGGACGATAGCTCAATTCATGTCGATTTTTGCTGTGGCGGGCTCGATCCTTTTGGCCACGTCGGGCTTTGGTATGGCCGCGGGGGGCGCATGCGCCCCGAGCCAGCGCGAACTCCTGATCAGCAATCACGGCCCACATGACCTTTGGATTGGAGGCGGCGGCGGCGCACTTCGTTCCGTCTGCGTCGTCAACGCGAGCACCAGTTGTCTTGCGGCCGCGGATACCATTAACTCGACGACCGGGGCATGCAGCTGCGGAACCCAGCAGGGAACGCTTGCATGTCCGGGAACCGCTCAGAGCACAGGGCCAAACACCAACGGTGGCTTGAACTGCGCATGCACGACAGATGCGCAATGCGGTCCAGGCGCTGGGTGCAATACAAACACCAATTTCTGCTATTTCTTGCTCCCCACCAATCCTGTCGCGCACTCGGGTGGTGCGAACCCATTTACCTGGGAACTTACGAAGTCCGCGAGTCCGCCGCAGCGAGGCGGATGGGCCGAATTTTGCCTGGATCAGGCGTCGGTGACGTGGCAGAGCACCACGATTCCCTCCGAAGTATGGTGGAGCGGCGGAATCTTCGCGCGCACCGGGTGCAAGCCGGACGGAACCAATTGCACCACCGGCGATTGCAGCGCGTCGCCCAATTCCAACTGCGGTGCCGGCGTCGGCGGGAGCAATCCCGCAACAGTTGCGGAGTTCACGCTGCAGAGTCAAGCCAATGACTTCTACGACATAACCGTAATCAACGGCGCCAACACCGCGGAGGAAATGGTACCGATCCCGGCACCCACGGCCACACCGGGAAGTGTCTCAGAGCCCTACTGGTGCAAGGCTCCGGGACTGAAGACTGCGCTAGGGGGCAAGTGTGACTGGGATTTCATACAATACACCAGGAATGTCCATTATCCTGAAGGTGAGGTGAAGAACTACACGGCTCTCCTTCTCAGTAGCTCGAAACCGTGTTCCACCGCCAACACTCCAAACGGATGCCCGTCTTCTCAGTACACATGCAGCGGCGCGCCAGGCGGATGTTACCTGGAGTGCACTCCGGGCGTTGCCAATACATGTCCCACCAACCTTGAATGCCTGCCTTCGCAGGACGGCAAGAACTACTGCCAGTGCAGCAAGGAGATCGAGTGCGCAGGTAAAGGTTATTGCGGCACGCAGTTTATTCCAGGCAAAGGCATCTTCCTGCAGCAATGCGGGAACTTCGACGGCTGGTGGAGCGCCGATGATTTTTGCGCCGGCTTTCCGAGCTATACGGTCGGTCCGCTCAAGTGTGGAGACCTCATAACCGACGGTGATGGCTCCAGCCAGACCAATCTCGCATCGCTGTTCGCCTGCGCCGCCAAGGGCGGCAGCAGCCCCGGCAATACCACTTCCTGCTACAACGATGGCACTGCGCAGACTTATCCTTCAACCTGCTGCGGATGCGCTACTTACGCTCAAGGCAACCCGGATGGACTCAGCAAGTTTTGGCCCAAGAATGGGACCAGCAAATGTGCAAGCGTCAACGGCAATCGCGCAAACGACGTGGTTTGGGATTTACAGATTCAACCATGGCTGGTCAATCTCAAGCGGGCGTGCCCGACCGCCTACAGTTATCCGTACGACGACCCAACCAGCACGTTCCAGTGCCGCGGTAAAGGCACTACCAACACGTTGGGATACGACGTGCTTTTCCTTAACCTGCCGAAGCCACCCGCGCCGTGAACGAAGCCAGATAGTCAGTCTTGCTATTGGGCGAGAAGCCGGACTCAGGGGCAACCTTCAAGACCGACCTGAACCAGGCCGAGACCTTGCCCTGCGCGACCGAATGCGCCTCCAGCACTTTGCACTCGTGCGGGACAGTGGCTTTGAACTCGTACATCAGGCGCGACTTCCCGCGCCCGCCTCGCCAACTCTCCCCCTCTAAGCCAAATGATTGACTGGCCTCTTTTACCACGCCAGCGGCTCAGAGGGCATGATGAACCAAATGATGCAGAACACCTTGAGAGCCAATGTGACAGGCCCGGGTCTGTAGTTTTAGTCGCCTGCAGGTATGATGCACCGGATGGAGCCTCCAGTTAGTCAGCAGCCGCAGGCGCCCACAGGGGCACAACATGTCCACCAAACGCTTGTGCCGGCTCTTGAAGCAGCCGACGCGATCGTTTACGGCCTGGTCGGGGTAGTATTTCTGCTGGCGGCGCTCGGAATGCTTGGGTACAGCCTGGTCGCTTTTCCGACCGCTCTACGTAATACAGGCTTTGCATTAGCCGTCGTCACGTTGGTCAACGATTTGCTGCTGGTCATGATCATCATGGAGGTTTTGCGTACGGTGCTTTCCTACCTGCAGGAGCGCGCCACGTCCTTGCAGCCGTTCCTGTTCATCGCGGCCATTTCGGCAACCCGGCGCATCCTGGCCATCGGCGCCCAGATGAG
>WNFD01002166.1_pt1 | contig 19776 bp, 18 predicted proteins | sample 5400491 | NCBI WGS metagenome assembly WNFD01 (sample SAMN13153343, study PRJNA577476) | soil metagenome | isolation source: 120 cm saprolite under Douglas fir tree site 2 hole 2 replicate 2 | place: USA:California | collected 2015-04-18
AGACTCGACGAACAGGTTGAGGATGACTATGACTTCGTTCGGCAGGGATATCCCCCGGACTCGGGCCAGGGTCTTTTCGAACCGCTAATAAAGAAGCCGGTCGCTGAAAGGTCAACTTTTAGCTAGTGGAGACAGCCTCTGGAAGTCGCTGGCTTTTCCCTATGCGTGTTTTTGCAGACCTTCAGGTTCACAGTTCTTACAGCAGGGCCACAAGCAAGAACATGAACCTGAAAGAAGTCGCCCGCTTCGCCTCGATGAAAGGACTAAACGTTGTTGGAACGGGCGATTTCACACATCCTAATTGGAGGAAGGAAATTCGCAGGGACCTTCAGGATGCTACGGACGCGGGATTGTACCAGCTCAGGGATGGTACGTTCCAAGTCCAGTATATGATCACTGGAGAAGTCAATACCACGTTCTCGTTCGGCGACAAGTCGCGAAGAATACACCATTGCTTGCTTGCTCCCTCGATAGAGTCCGCGGACGCGGTGAGTGATCGACTGGCGAAGTACGGGAACCTGTCAAGCGATGGTCGGCCAACACTCCGAGCTACCGCTCCGGAACTTGTGGATGAAGTGCTTGAAGCCGACGGACAATGTGTAATCTTTCCTGCCCACGCATGGACCCCTTGGTTCAGCCTCTTCGGCGCTGTCAGCGGGTTCGACAGCCTTGTCTCCTGCTATCAGGAGAGATCTGGCAGAATTTTCGCGCTAGAAACAGGCATGTCCTCGGATCCCCCCATGAACTGGCGTCTATCTCAACTCGATCGTCTTTGTCTCGTCTCCAATTCCGATGCCCATTCCGCGTGGCCGTGGCGGCTGGGGAGAGAGGCGAACGTGTTCGATCTCGACTACGTCACCTATCACAGTCTCGTTGACGCGGTCAAAGAAAAAGATCCTAAACGGTTCTTGTTCACGATAGAGACCTCGCCTGCCTACGGCAAATATCATTGGACCGGCCATCGTGAATGCGAAGTCTCAATGTCCGCTAAGGACGCTCGCAACCATGACGATAGGTGTCCGAAGTGCGGAAGGAAAATGACTCGGGGAGTTGAAGAACGGATAGAAGAACTCGCAGATCGCCCGGAAGGCTATGTGCCGAAGCATGCCATAGGGTATCGCCATTTGCTCCCCCTCTCTGAGATTATCGCTCTTGTGAGTGGAGACGTCAGTCCTGGATCGACGAACGTTTGGGACAAATACGATATGCTCGTTGGGAAATTTGGCTCAGAATATTCCGTGATGCTAGATGTGCCAGGGGATCAGTTGCAGCGAGTTGTGGGACCAGAGGTCTCTGGTGCAATTCTTCGCGTGCGCGATGACGATATCTATGTTGAACCAGGTTACGACGGGGTCTACGGAAAACTTGACCTCAGCAAGCCCGCTCCAATCAAGAAATCCGCGTCTTCGGGACTTGAACAGTTTGTCTAGTTGGACTTGATTTTCAGCTTCTTAGGTAGATACTCATCAACGATGTATGTGAGCCCGTACCGGCTGAATGCTTCTTGCTCCGATTTCTTCTTGACCTTCCGGAAAGTATCGATCTCTCTCTGCCAGAGTCCACCAGCATAGCGAGGATCTTTCTCCAGCTCGTTCAACCTTTTGACATCCAAGTCGGTCAGGGGATCGCTGGGGAGTTTGTAGTCGACAATATCCGTGGCCCAGACCCCACCCCAGATTGCATCAGGGGTATTCAGCTCGCGAAGATGAGCTGCATTAGCAGATCCAGAAATAATGACCATGGCGATGTGCATTCCCCAAGGATCGCCGTCCGTGAAGATGTAGACTGGGATGTCCAATTCCTGATTGAGTCTGCGGAGTAGAAACCTTGTCGCCCTGGGCGCTTGTCCCGCGGTGTGGATAAGCACTGCTTTGAAACGCTGGTGTACACGTTCTTCTATGAACCTAGTGAACAAACCACCCTTCTCAATCGCAATTACTTTGTCGACTTTCTTACTGTCAGGTTGGATGAACTCTGAAGTTGTCAGGGCGGGTCCAATCATAACTCCGTCAGGGTGAGAAGCTAAGTTTAGCCGACGTCCCTCGTAACCAGGAACTGTATACTCGATTGTCAGGTCTCCGAATATCGCGCTTCTCTCTTCGGGGTAAACGTTGAAGTCTTCTCTTGAGTATCCCGTCACTGTTTCCAGATCGGTGATGAGGTTGTCGCTCTCTTGTTGGTCCTGAAAATCCATCTCGTATGCTTGGGCCGAATAGAACACATCTCTCAACGTGCTGGTCTTGTTTTGCTCTGTGAGCTCGTCGGCGAACATCGCCGTCCACAGCAGTTGCGTGAAGGGCCGGAGATGCCGGACGTTTCGGGCGCTCCTCTTGACCGTTCTCTTTCCAAGAATGTACTGTCTTGTCTTGGAGTCGTAGAGTATGTTGGCTATCGATCGACTTGGCATGCGGAAGGTGGGAAATTCTTTCTTGTTGAGTTGGGTGTAGACTTGTCCGCCAAGGTCCCGCATCGCGGACAGGACCTTTTCTTTCCGTTCTTTGATTACGCCCTTACTCTTGCTCTTCTTCCTCTTCTGCACCATACTTGATCACTCCTTTGAGCAGCGGCTTGATGTCTGGCTCCTTTTTCTCTTTGGCGAGCTTTGTCGAGAACTGGGCAACTTTCGGCAAATATTTCTCGAACACGTCGAGACGTCTCTTCTCTTGGGTAAGGTGTTCGCGCTTTGATAGGTACAGCCTGAGGTTGCGACCTACTTCTCGGATAGAGTTGAGGATCTCGTGTTCGACTTCAGGTCTGTCCGCTATGAACTCTTTTCCTACAGTCTTGTAAGGAATCTTCGTACTGCAAACGTGGACGAAAACTGCGAGAGGGGTCTCACCCGGAATCACCTTGTAATTCCGCCAATCAATCTCGGTATCGACGACCTTCCATGATACGTCGCTTGCCTCGTCGAACAGTAGCGGGATTTTGTTGGCAAATCTGAATAGGAGGATCTTACCCTGCGTCTCGATTTGCTTGGAGCTTGCAAGGCCGACTTCTATGATGAATGGAAAGCCCGCATATGTCGCAGGGCGTCTCTGAAGCGTGGTCACGAAAGCAGAGCCCGTCTGAATTTCTTGATCCGTTATTCCAAGCTCCTTCTTTATTCCAGTCTCCAGCAAGTCTTCGCCGAGGGGCGAGAGACAAGTGGGATCTGGAGAGAGAAAGCCATCATAGTTCTTCATCGCGTTGACTAGTTTGACCATATCTTGACCAGAGAGATTTCTCGGGTTCTTTTTTTGTCCGAGGCTCGCGAATTGGAGGAATTTGCGGGCCGTGGTCTCTCCGATTCTCTGGAAGTTCTTTCGCATGAACTCCTGCAAGCTCTTGGCGTTGGTGAGTTTGAGCATTCTCTGGACGGTTTCGACATCTACTCCGTGGGGATGTGGCGAGGTTTCGGTGGGTGCCGGTGGTACCTTTGTCGTGCCACGGAGGAACTTGTAGAGCCGTCCTCTGGGGTCCACGAAGGTGATGTTGGCGTAGGGGACTATGATGGCTGTCTGTTTGAAGTATTCGAGAATCCTGGGCATTGCTCGCGAATAGTCGGCTTCTGTTTTGAACTCGATAATTGTGCCCTGCCAGTGAGGCTTGTTGGTTCGATTCTTGTTCTTGACAATCACGGGCTTGTTCTGTTGGATATCTATGCGTAGAACGACCTCAGCTATTCGAGATTTCGATCCTGTGCTGGAGGTTATGGCGGCTTCAGAGTGGGTAGTAATCTGTCCATAAAGGAGGGCCATCTTTCCCCCAAGACCAAAAGTGCCTCTGGTCTGTCGGAGTTTGTATTTCGACCCATAGAGGACCTGACCAAAAGCGGATGGAATGACGTTTGCTGGTATTCCTATACCGTTGTCTTCGACTCTCACAATGTAGGTTCCTGGTCCATCCAGAGGTCCGGATTCATGGGACAGTCGCACATAGATGTCAGGGGGAATTCCGCCTGTCTCGCAGGCGTCGAGAGAATTTTCTACAAGCTCACGGATCGTGGAGTATATTGATCTTGATGGGCTTGTGAATCCTGCGATGTCTCGGTTGCGATAGAAGAAGTCGGCGGCGCTTATTTCTTGGAAGACCTCGGCCACTGTCATGAGGCCCAGTCCGTGAGGTCCGGTTTGATCATGGTTTCTTTGCTGTAGGGACTTGGCCTTCCCACAGTCCTAAAGCTTTCTCCTTCTTTAGTTCCTGTCGTCTTCTTCTTAGGAACTTGTAAACCGTCCCGTGTTGTCGACCCTTGATCAGTTTTTCTAGCGCATCTTTCGCCATCGAAACCGCTTCATAGCCACCGATTATCGATACTGTGTGCCCGCTGACGGAGATCGCGGCTCCCGTTAATTCTTCGAGAATTCTCCTAGTTTTTCCTTCTTTACCAATGATTCGGCCATCAACCCTTCGAATCTCGGCCTCATTCTTGCCGAAAAAATCGTGAAGATCGATAATGTCCAACGCGGTGTCCTCGTTAAAGAGTCTGAAGGCTCGTTCGGGCGAAAAACCTCTTCCAATCGCGAGAACGATATCTTTTGCTTGAAGGGCTCCTGACGGATCGGGCGCATTCGGCTTTACTCCAATCTCGACAGCGCCGGAAGGGCTGTCTATCTTGAGATCCACGAACAGTCTCTCTTCGATGGTTGACTTCACGGTTCCGCCTAGACCAACAAGTACTCCTACCCTGTCCTTCGGAATCATCGCCGTCATTCTCGTCTCCGCCAAGTGTTATCGAGCTCCTATGACTCTCGCTGGAGATTGAGTCCTGACGTTGAGGCCGGCAAAATAATGATTGATGTTTTCGATGTCCCTCTTGAGGAAGGCTCGGGCTTCAGGGTGCTCCGTGGTTACCGCCTGCCCGAAGTCGATTAACACTGGGTATCCGTCGGGAATCATGATATTGTACTCGCTAAGGTCCCCGTGAACGAGTTTCGCCTTATCGTATAGTTGCTTGATTAACTCGATGACTTTCTTGTACCAATCCGCCGCCGCCTGAAGGCGAACCTCCCTAAGGACTGGAGCAGGAATTCCATCCTTCCCGATAAATCCGAGGATCAGAACATTCTTCTCCACGTGGATTGGTTTCGGAACGGATATTCCTGCCCTGTCTGCCAGTTCGAGATTCTTGAACTCTTTCGATGCCCATTGATCTACAAGGGACGAGGTATCATGCGGAATATCCTTGAATCGAGGGTCTCCAAGGATGTACTTCAATCGGCCGTGTCGGAATATGTTTGATGTGGTTAGGAAAATCTTCACGGCTACTTCTTTCCCCTTAGGGTCTATCCCGTGGTAGATCTTGCTCTCCTTCCCCGATTTCATTGCACCATGGAGTTCTTTCAAGATACCAGTGTTCAGCATCTTGAGAACTGTCATGATCGTTCGTCGATCGAAGACCTCCTCGAGCGATTCTGTATCCTCGCTCCACTTTATCCTCACTCTGCGTTCTCTATCGTACCGTACCTCTCGCCTTCGAACATTTTCGTCGACCTTGTCGCTCAACGAGACCCAACGTTTTCCAAGAGAAGGCTAAGAGGATATCTACTTCATCGCAAGTCGACTGTCTTACCTCGGGGCGCAAGGCAGTCAATGGTTCAAACAGGACTTCTCTATCTTCGTTTCGCACAACTGACAAGACACTTTGGCGTAATTTCGGTCCTAGCATACCTCGCCCCTTATGTCGTCAAGGTCTTGATCCTAACACGATATTGTCATATTCTTCCCCAGAAGCCATTTTCGAAGCTATTGCAAAGTGTTAAATTGACAACGGGGCGCAAAATAGCCCTTCTAACGAGCTACCTTGGCAGAAGAGAAGTTATTCGTTCGAAAAGCGACAGGACTAGTCCGCGAGATCGGAGCCGTAACCGCCGTCATTATTGTCCTAGCCAATACGATCGGACTCGGTTGGCAGAAGAGGGTTTTCCAATACACGGGTAAAGCACCGCTCCCTGAGAACATGTACTTCGCAGGTATTCCGCCTATGGCGATGGCTTTCATCATAGGCGGCATCGCTATTCTTCTCTCGGTCTTAGCGGTGTCAGTTCTTTCCGCGGCGATGCCCCGTTCGGGTGGTGGCTACGTCGTGATATCTCGAGTCTTAGGACCTGTGTGGGGTTTCTTGGGCGCTTGGCTCGAATTTCTGAGCATCGCGTGGTCTTTTGGAATCATTGCGGTTGCAGTGTTCGAAGGGCTCTATTTCATCATGGGCCCAATAGCGTTCGGACTGAATTTCACGACACCGGGCGGTATTCCACAGGATGTTTTCCTGTTCCTGGTCGGCATCGTTCTTGTTGTGGTGTTCACTGTAATAGGTGTCTTCGGCATCAAACTCACAGGGTTGCTTCTGCAGGGGATGTTTTGGATTCCCGCAGTGTTAACTTTCTACGTTTTTGGCCTTCTCAGTCAAGCTACCACCGCAAATGTCCAGCTGGGTATGACGAATGTCCTTGGGCATGCACCTAGCGAGTATGTGACTGCGGCATTGAGTCAGGGACTGGATGCCAAGGGTATGAGTGCAGGGGGATATGTCGGGGCAGTTCAAACAGCCCTAATCGGTGCCTATTTTGCCTACATTGGCTATGCCGCTTCAACGTTTGTTGCTGGCGAGATAAAAGAGGCGAACAAGTCCCTCCCCAGAACTCTGATTCTGGCTTCGCTGCTCATCATCGCTCTCTACGTGAGCATCTCTTTGGTGGCAGCAGGCGCAATCAAAGGCATTGCAGCCCAGACGCTCCCCAATGGTAATACGTACTCATTATTGTCTGCATGGAGCTACCTATCATACGGGGGCGGGAGCTTCGCGAATGCTGTTCCTGTTCTTCCTAGCGTATCTCTCTGGACGACAACACTAGCTGGGCTGACAGGCAACGCAATCGGCCTGGGAGGGGCGAACTTCTTGCTCGTTGTCTTCGGGATCCTCTGGATCGCTAACGACATTCCCCCGTTCATTCTTACAGGATCTAGGATACTTTTTGCAATGTCTTTTGATCGTGTGCTTCCTACACCCCTGTCCAACATCAACGACCGGTTCCATTCGCCAATTAACGCCGTGATCATAACAGGTCTTATTGCAATCCTTGGTTGTTTCTCGGAGTCGACCATCTTGGACGTAGGAGGCACGCTCAACAAGGGCGGAAATACTCTGATCAGCAACGTTCTTGGTAGTGGAGGTGGAGTCCAGATTACAGATTTCTACGACTCCTTCTTCTTTACCCTATTCACCCTCTCGCTAGTCATCTTACCCTTGAGGGCGAGCAGGCGTCAGATTTTCGAAACCGCGCCATACAAACCCGGCGGGAAATGGGGGATGGTCCTTATTGGCATAGGAGGATTTGCCGCTAATCTGGTCGTCGACTACTTTTTCGCGGTGGCACCAGGAGGCGACTTTGGGCTTGGCTCCATAAACTGGTCATCACCTACACTGTTCAATGATCTCTTTGCCGTGATTTTCACAATCATTGTAGCAGTGCTTGGGATTGTCGTATACTTCGTTCATAGGCACCGGCGCGGCATCAACTACTCGACAATTTTCGCCCAAATTCCACCCGAATAGAAACTAGGGAGGCTCAATTAAGAAGATCTACTCGGGCGATAATCCGCCCGAGGGCGATCCGTGCTTGATCGCGCATTAAGCGGGGGATCTTCTTATCTGCACTTATCGTTCCCAAATCTAGAGCTTGAAGTCATCAACTACGAACGAATCTGCAGTAGACCTATTCGAGTCAAGACTGATTCGAGGCGGTACGCGTCTAATAGCTGACCTAACAGAGTTTTTCAGGGACTACCGAGTTGAAGACACCACTTTCACCATCTACGCTAAAGGAGCTACTAGAAACAAGGGCTTCCTACTGTCTAGGTTTCTTGCCTGGACCGTTCTTCCAAATTATTCTGTATCGCTGTTCTGCGTAGATCAAGGAAGTGCCCTCCTCACAACTGAGAAAGTTCGGAAAAACGTAGATACAGTAACTAGCATCACAAAAGATGAGGATCTGAAGTGGGCCTGGCTGGTTTTCTTTTCCGACAGGGATTTGCCCCCTCCGATTGTGTCATTCATTTCGAGGTATGACAAGAAGGAACTCGGGCTTGCCGCGGCAAGCACCTCTTCTCGTCAAGTCGTCCTGAGTAATAATCAAGTCGGACGAAGCATAGGAAAGCAGCTGAAGTTAGGAAAAGCGATAGGATCAAACCGTACATGGAAAAACTAACCAAGACCCAAGTTTCGGTTCTTGCGTCGTATAGCATGCCCTTGGTTCTTCTCTCGGCGTTTGCGATCAACGCTCTGTTGGTCTCCTTCCACATTTCTGCGGGAACCCTAAGGCTTGTGCTTCTTGCTGGATCATTTCCCATCGGCTTCGTACTTGGTCGTCTAATCTACACCAGACGGTCTCACGTTGAAATCCAATTCGACAGTTCAACCTTTCGTGTGATCAAGGGATCGAAGGAAGTTGTGACCGGTTTTTGGAGGAGCTATAGGATGGTGTCCCTTGTACTTGATCAATTCGGGAAGCCAAACCTTCGACTCTACAAAACGAAAGGAGGCGAATATGTGGACCTTCCCATCTCACGAACTAACGCAGAACCTCAGCGATTTCGAGACTATGCCCAGTCCCTCGTGACTGGGCAACGTCCAAGAGGAGCTAGCCCTCAAGTCGCTGAAGTCGCTTAGTTTTTCCACCCTCTAACTCGATAATGTAGGCTCTGAGGATACCTTCCGAATACTCGCTTCCGGGATTGATGCACTGGGTCCTACCGATCTTCACGAGACCAGGGCTCTCGTGTATGTGGCCATGAAGCCCTAAGAGGGGTTGGTACTTCTCGATGACCTTACGAACTGATGTGGACCCCACTGGAATGAATGCGGGTCTTCCTCCCTCATAGACTGGCCGAAGCGTCGTGTCAAGTTTCGGAGCCATGTCAATGGTGGAATTGTAGGGGGGCACGTGAAAACAGAAGCACGATGTCTCAACAGACTTTAGTTGTGATACGGTCTTCTCCAATTTTTCCAAGAGTTGTTCTTCGGTGCATTCTCTTGGGCTGTGCCAGGGGGTTGGGTTTGACCAACCAACGCATGCCCCCTCGTGGAAATCATCGAAATGGACTACCGATTCCTCTGCAAAGACCACATTCGGAGAATTCTTTAGGACATCGTCGAGAACGAACTTATCGTCATTCCCTGGATGTATGATGACCTTTGCATCTGGAGCTTTCTTTGGGATTAGAGCAAGCCAGTCTTTTACCATCTCGACCTCCAAGTCCTCGAAGACCTTTTCGACATACTCTTGATCATGGCTTAGCTTTTCGACCTCAGCACTTGAACAAACATAGGGGAGGTAACAGTGTTGGCGAATTTGCTTCTTGAGGTCGGGAAGACCCTCTTCCGAAATCTTCATCTGTTTGCCCAAGAAGTTAGCTGTGTAACCAACTTCAGGCTCACGTACAATGGGAATCATGACCTTGCTCGTCATGTCTCCACCCATCAACAGAACATTCGCCTTGAACATGGATGCAGAGTTCAGAAACTTTCTCCAAACTACGTCACTTCCGTGAAAGTCCGAGGAGAAAATTATTCTGGTCTTGGGCAAACTCAATAAAAGGAGATCTCTAACCCTTTAAATTGTCTAGGGTAGTTGTTAGCGTACTATCCCGGGTTCTATGAAATTTAAGTACGGAACGAGACCAGTCTCCCTTGCATAGGGTGGAAGAAGCTACTAACTCATGCTCTCGGCAATATCTGACGAATCAAAACGGATACTGGACGAGGCAAGGAACAGGGGAATAATTCTAAGACTATTCGGCGGAGTTGCAGTAAAGTATCATTGTCCAAGTGCAACGCACAGGTCACTTCAGAGATCTTATCCCGACCTAGATTTCTTTGGAAGAGGAAAGCAAGGGCGGGAAATCAGGAAGCTCTTCTTGGATCTGGGCTATGAGCCCAACCAACGGTTCAACGCGCTCCACGGCGCCACGAGGTTGATCTTCGAAGACGCGAAGAATCAGAGGGTCGTAGACCTGTTCCTAGATGTTTTTAGAATGTGCCATACGCTTCATTTCGGAGACAGGCTTACACTTGATGACAATACCATAACTATCTCCGACTTGTTGTTGACGAAACTTCAGGTTGTGGAAATTAACGAGAAGGACATCCGTGACCTAATCGCGATTCTAAAGGACCATGATGTAGTCGATCATGCGGCTTCTGGGGATAAGGAGGTAATTGATGCTGGTTATATCTCGTCTTTGTGTGCAGACGATTGGGGATTATGCAAGACCATCTCTCTAACACTAAGGAAGCTCCTGACCTTTCTTCAGAAATACGAACTAGAACCCGAAGTTAAAGAGATCCTGGAAGCACGAATCAACAAGCTCCTCCACGCGATTGAGACAGTCCCGAAATCGTTCAAATGGAAACTGCGTGACAAGGTCGGGGAAAAGAAGCGCTGGTATGATCTCCCAGAGGTACCCATACGAACGCAGTCAGTCTCGTCAGCCTGACAATTGAAGGTTGAAGGGTTTACCCTCCCTCAACACTTGAGGCGGCGCGTTCTCTTTCCACTTGCTCAGCCAAGACAGTTCATCTCTCTGCTCCCGCAAATCGTCGGGAAGCAGCTGGGGTATCTCGTCCATGATTGGATACCAACGGCCGCACTCTGAACACACAAGTAATCCTTCGACGATCTCGTCCTTCTCTTCGAACACGTGTAGATCCAGCGGGTAATGCTTGTCGATCGGACAAGCGAGGATATCCATCAGCCGTCTCTTCATCGCTATTCCCTGGATCTTCTATGTCTAAGCCTTCCCGGATAAGGGTAACTATGAGGGTAGCTTGAATTCTTCAGAATCAAGTGTTGAGTTGGCTTCCTTCTTCCGAAGCAAGAGGATTTCTATGGTCGTCCTGTTGCGAGGTAAGTGAACCCGGCTTCCTCGCTCTCGCTCCTAGTTCGGAGATTTCTTGTATCGAATAGGATGGGATTATTACGCATGAGGCTCTTTATTTTCGAAAGGTCGAAACTTCGAAACGCGTTGTGTGCTGTTGCTATGATTAATGCGTCCGCGTTGCGGACAGATTCTATTTCGGAGCTATTGGACTCGTATTCTTTGCCTCCCACCGTCACGCGTGGGACGTAAGGGTCAAAGACCCGGATCTTCGCTCTGGATTGTTTGAGGAGCTTGAGAAGCTCTAAGCTCGGGCTCCTTCGAGTATCTTTGACCTCGCCTTTGTAGGCCAGACCCCATACAACCACGGTGATGTTTGGCAGACTCTTCTTAACGGCTTTTAGTGCCAATGCCAGCCGTTCGATTGTATGAACGGGCATCATCTTGTTAACGGCTTTGGACGCAGATACTAGGCGTAGCGGGAATCCGGCCTGTTTTGCTTTGTAGACGAGATAAAACGGGTCCTTCGGAATGCAGTGACCCCCGACCCCAGGACCTGGATAGTGTGGCATGAATCCGAATGGCTTTGTGGCTGCTGCATTGATCGCTTCGACAAAGTCAACGCCTAAGGTTTCATGGAGGACCGCTAGCTCGTTTACCAGCGCGATATTCACGTAGCGGAATATGTTCTCGAGCATCTTTGTTGCTTCTGCGACCGAAGGGCTGCCAACCGTGACAACGGGGGCGTCCAAGATTGACTTGTAAAATTCAGCACCTAGTTGAGTCGACTCGTCGTTAATGCCTCCTACCACCTTTGGAATGTTCCTGACTCCAAATTTTGCGTTGCCATAGTCAATTCGCTCCGGGGAGTAGACGAGGGCGAAATCTCTCTCAGGTTTCTTCCCGCTTCGCTCCAGTAAGGGTTGGAAAATGTCTGTCGTGGTCCCTGGAAAGCTTGTGCTTTCAACGATAACTAGCTTGAATCCGGATAGGTTCTTCGACAAGTCCCTTGCGACCGATTTGAGGAACGAGAGGTCTGGTTCCCCCTTGGCGTCGAGAGGAGTTGGCACACACACGATTACTACGTCGGAAGATGTAGCTGCCTCGGATAGGTTCTTTGTGGCGCTGATCGATCCCGCTTTCACAAGCTCGGGGAGATGTCTTTCGCTGTAAACATCTTCCACATAGCAAATGCCTTTGTTGATCATGGAAACTTTCTCTTTTTCCACATCGACACCAATTACGTGAAAGCCAGCTTGGGCAGAAGCGACGGCCAGTGGGACCCCGACATAACCGAGGCCCACCACACATACTCTAGCCTTTCTTGACTTTATCTTGTCCAGCAAGGCAACTGCATCGGCGCTCAATGCCCTCTCTCCTTCCCTGCGAGCTCTACCGTGCTAAGAATCTTGGCGACTGGATCTTCCATTTTCGCTAGAAGTTGTTTTCCCTTTTTCTTCTGGCTTTCGAAGGCTTCCGGCTCGTTTAGAATTCGTTGGATATTGGTCGTGATCTCTCGAGGAGATTTGATTGTCTTGACTATGCCGAGCCGCTCCAGATACTGGATGTACAAGGGTTTCGGCCCTGGAAAACACGAAATCGATGGAATCCCCAAGAGTGCAGCCTCCACAGTCATCGTGCCACCCGATCCGACGAAAGCCGACGAATACGAAAGCAGGCTGGTAGCATCAACTATCCTGTCAACCACAGTGACCTTTTCGCCAAATCGCTTCCTTATCACGGGAGCTTGCATTCCGTACCTAGTCGAGACAACCACTTGGCATTCCAATCCTCTCTTCAACAACTCGTCAATAATAGGCCCCACGACAGGCTCCTTGTCGCTAGCTTTCCCCATGAGGTATGATGCGAATGCTTCCTCAGTTCTGAAAACAACAATCGGCCGGTCCTTCTTCAAGCCCAGTTGTCGTAGGACCTTATCATTGGGATGATGACGTTTGAGCCAAGCAGCTGGGTCTAACGCCCTGTAAAGGATGACTTTTCGCATAGGTCCGCCGAACTCTTTCCAGACTGATCGACCGATGATCCATGGACAGCAAAGGAAATTCGTCAAAGGTATTGTCAGCCGGGCCACCATCCAAGAGTGCGGCGAATCATTAGCCGCAACATGGGGAATGCCCAGGCCGAACGCCACCCGAGATGCCTCGACTGAGGAGAAGGAGACCGCTACGCTCGGCTTCCACTTCTGAATCAGATTTGCGAGTTTTGTGATTCGTTCAGCGCTAGCAATGAGTTTTCCAAAGGCGGTTCCCCCGCCGTGGCTTCCTACTACCGAAAATCGCAACTTCTTCAACTCGAGGGTTTGTTCGGCTTCGCGATAGACACGCGTCGTGACCAATGCCTCATGTCCCCGCCCTTTCAAAGCGCGATACAGCGGCTCGAAGAAGAGTGCCTGTTTGGGGGTGAGGACTTCAATCCAGACTTTCATAAGCTATTTTCCGAGCGCCCATCGAAGGCCAACGACAAGTAGATAAAAGATGCAAAGAATTAGGGCCTCCAAATCTTTCCATGAGGAACGCTTTCGCCATTCGTGTTAACTGGCTATTGACGCCCTCTCGTAGCGACAGCAACTTCTCTTTGTCGGCCTGCCGATATTGTAACAGATTGGTATCAATTCGTTAACCCGCTGAACCGACTATCAACCGTTCCTCGCAAGATTATGGGTGGTTTCGAACGAACAATCAACATTCCGAATCCAAGATTGCTATCATTGGAAACCAACCAGAAGCACTCTTGCTTTCAACCCTTTTCGCTGAAGCAGGACAATCGAACTACCTCGTAGGGCATTTTGATGAAGCCAAGATCAAAAAAAAGGAAACTGGTGGACTCAGCGAGGCAAGGTGGTTGCTTGGAGTTCACCAAGAAGCAGGAACTACAACAGTCTTATCGACCGTAGAAGAGCTTTCGGCAAGTCCTCCGTCAATCGTTATCCTAACCGGACACGCAGTGAATCAGAGGGAGCTTAGCGAGCTTGAGAGGACCACTCGTGCCGTGTGCAAGTTTCTCCCTCATGGAGCGAGCCTAACCTTCACCGGGTTATGCCGGCCGAACTTCACCGGTACAATTCTTCGAGAGATGATCGAAAAACACAGCGGCCATACAATTGGCAGAGATATTCAGCTGAGCTACGTCCCATTGTTTTGGGGGGGTGAAACTCTTCAGAAATTCAGAGAGAAGCCGAAACTTGTCGCAGGAATCGGGGCAGGGGCACCCTCGTCAGCTCAGGAAATATTTCTCTCGATATTCCCTTCTATTAGCTCTAGCGCAAAGCTCGGTGCCGCCGAGGCAGCTGGGCTCTTCGGGCCAATATATCGAGACGTCCTGCGAGCTTTGGAATTCGACCTAGCAAGCCTGTGTGAAGCTGACGACGTGGACTACGCCGAGGCTCTCGATCTATGCCGACTATCCGGAACCGACAACCTGGGAATACCCAACATCTTCGTGGCTAGAGATGCGATTGCAAGCAACATCGCGATCAGCGGCACAGGTGGACGAGGAAGCATGAGCGTAGTCAGGGCAGCACGCCGGATCAACGAGGCCGGAGAGCAAAAAGTACTCGATTTGGTCAAGAATGCCTTGTCGCTTTGCGGAAAACGCTTTCGCCATTCTAGAATCGCCATCTTGGGGTTCAGTGGGCTGGAGTCTCCTCGAGATTCAAAACCCAGTCCACCGCCAATCATCCAAACTCTTGAGAGGAGAGGGGCAGTACTTTCCGTCTATCCAGGTCGGGACAACAGGTGGTTCGAGGCCGGGGTCCTAGGCGACGGCGTTAGAGTCGAGAACACGCCGTTGCGAGCTGCTTCAAAGTCGAGCTGCGTTCTGGTGGCGTTGGACCGGTCGGATTTTGGGGAAATAAGTCCGCAGAAGTTGGCCTCGGAAATGAGTCGTCCTGGGGCAATCTGCGATCTGTCAAGGGTTCTGGAAGCTTCAAATGTGGAGAGAGCAGGCCTCTTCTATACTTCGATTGGAAGAGGCAACTCGGGGACATGAAACGTGTCGGCGCTGGCGTTGTAGGAACCGGATTTTGGGGTGAGAACGAAGTACGGGTTCTTCGCCAAAGTCCGAAGTGCAATCTTATAGGAATCTGCGACTCTAATCGCGAACGAGCAAGACAGGTCGGATCGAAATATTCTGTTCCATGGTATACGGACCTACGAGAGTTTCTGCGGATCCCCGAAATAGAAGCCGTAACGGTTGCAACACCTACTCATACACACTTCAGAGTTGGAATGCAAATCCTAGAGGCAGGAAAGAACCTCTTGGTGGAAAAACCAATGACTGGCAACCAGGAGCAAGCCGGAAAACTCCTCACCGTCGCTTCAAAAACCGGGTTGAAGCTAATGGTTGGATTCATAGAGCGATTTAATCCAGGTGTTCGATTTGTCAAAAAGCTACTGGACCAGAAAGCCGCTGGAGAAGTGATCATTGCCACCGGCCGCAGGGTAGCGCGTTGGCCAGTTAGAATCGGTGACGTGGGGGTGATCAAAGATACAGCCATTCATGACATTGACATTATGCGGTTCCTCCTCGAGGACAAGGTCTCCGTAGTCTATGCTCAGACTGGTTCTTTGAAACATTCCTTTGAGGACTACGCAGAAATCATGCTACGGTTCAGTCGTGGTGTTACAGGTTTCTTAGACGCAAACTGGTTGACCCCCCGCAAAGTTCGTACTCTCATTATCACTGGGAGCGAGGCGACGATAAACCTTGATTACATAACTCAAGAAATAACGGTTGAAAATTCGAAGACAATGACGAAACCGTACATTGGGTGGGATGAACCGCTACGGTTGGAACTTGAGTACTTCATGAAGTCGGTCAGTGACGACTTGGACCCTGTCCCGTCTGGGAAGGACGCGATAGAGGCAATTCGGGTGTGTGATACTGCCTTAAAATCGGGTAAGACGAGAACCGCCTGTAGAAACTGAATGCTTTGTCCTTTCGACTCCTCTTAGGCCCTCGGCGTCGTCATCTTCAATGATTCCTCTAACGCCAAAACTAGTTTCGTCAAGATCCCATTGACAGGGGTTTTGATGGATGTCTTTTTTCCACGTGAGAGGATTGCGCCGTTTAACTGTCTAATCTCGGTCATGTTACCTCTCTCTATATCTTGGAGCATTGAGGACTTGTTGGCTTTGGTTGACAACAGGATTCTCCGCCAAAGTTGTCTTGGGTTTCCAACTAGCCTGATACCTGCGGCGCGGCTAACCAATATCCCCTCGTCAATCACTCTGAGAGCTATTTCTTGGATCGCCGCGTTCTTCACAAGTACACCGTTGGGTAGTCTGGTCAAGGCTGAGAGCGGATTTATCGCAGCGTTGACTATGGCTTTTGCCCACAGCACTCCCAGAATGTTCGAACTAGTCTTTGTAGAGAATCCCGCGGCATTGAATGCAATGTTGATGCGAGAGGCTTTGCCTGAGTTTCTCGGGTGTAGGGCTCCAATGATAGTCGAGCCTTTCCCGGTATGCGTCACAGAGCCTGGACCCAACAGCAGCGCCCCTTCCGTGGTAGATCCTGCAAGAATATCATTCCTGAACCTCGATCGCAGCGTCTCAACGTTGCCCAACCCGTTCTGAAGACTCAATATCGTTGTCTCAAGAGGTACCAACCTGCGATAGCTTTCCGCTAGCTCTCTCGTGTCGTAGGCTTTCACGGCGACAATCAGAACCTCGGTTCCAGACAGCTCGGCAGGCCCTTTTCGAACCGGCACGCGAACCCTGCTGACCGTTCCATCAAGCTCTCGAAGACTAACGCCGTTTTTCTGGATTGTTCGAACAATAGACCGGTTTCGATGTGTCAGTATTACATCGTGCCCAGCTAAGCTTAAGCTTGCGCCAAATAGACTGCCAATGGCCCCTGCACCGACTATGGCAAAGCGCAAATTTCTCAGGACTTCTTTTGGCGCAAATCCATCCTAACTCGTTCCGTGTCGTCCATTTTGAAGACGTGCCTTTCTTCTGGGAAAGCGCCCCCACGGACTTCTGATGCGTAATCTGCAACAGCTGCTTTTATCGTCGAGGCAAGGTCGACGTATCGTTTCGCGAATTTCGGCACGAACCTTGGATAAAGCCCTAGAATGTCATGCAATACCAGAACCTGACCATCGCAGTATCTTCCTGAACCAATGCCTATGGTTGGGACCGAGACTGTCTTCGTGATGACTTTGGCCACTTCCTCTGTTATCATCTCAAGGACAATCCCGAAAACTCCTGCGTCTTCCAATGACTTTGCATCTTCGATCAGCCGATCGCCAGAGTCAGCGTTCTTGCCTTGGATTCTATAGCCTCCGTGAAGGGTTGCCGTTTGTGGGGTTATGCCAATATGGCCGAGTACAGGTATACCTGCCTTCGAGACTGCTTTGGCCACGTGTGCCATCTCTCTTCCTCCTTCGATCTTGACAGCTTCCATTCTTCCTTCTTTGATGAAGCGTCCCGCGTTTCTTATGGCATCTTCTTCCGAGACTTGGAAGCTCAGGAACGGCATGTCGCCGATGAGTAGTGGACGGCTTGCGCCTCTTTTTACGGCTTGGCATACCGGAAGTAGTTCTTCTACTGTTACTGGAATGGTCGTGTCGTATCCAAGAACGACCATGCCATAAGAGTCTCCGACGAGGATCGAGTCAACGCCAACTTCATCAGCGATATTTGACGTTGGGTAGTCATATGATGTTACCATGACAATACGCTGATTGTGACTCTTCATCTTCGGAAAGTCGGCGACTGTTACCTTCCGTCTCTCATTGAGAGAAGTTCCGCTCAACTCGATGACCATCCTTGCATATAGCGGATCATGTCCTTCATCACTCTTCTAAGATTCCTCTCATTGTCAAAGTCAGCTACTATCGTACTCAGTCTGGACCTCGAAAGGGATTTCATTTTCATAGTGACCCGGACTAATTCTGGGACAGCCCGGATTATGTTGTCGACAATAGTAATAGTCGCAGCCCGGGCTGTACGCGACATCGGATTGAGGTCTATCGCTATCACCATCTTGCCGGCTCTTCTAAGTGCTTCCGCTCGGTCACCATCCTCCAGCGGGACCAATACGACATCAGCATCCCCAATTCCCCTGGCATCGACAATACGCCTTGCGCTTGCCACCCCTCGTATCCTAATCCTGGGGGTTGCGTTCACCCCAAACACATGACTTGCGCCGTTCCGCTTGAGCAAAGATGCGATTCCTTGCTCTCGTACCACACTTCTATGAAACAGGTTTACCTCGAGCCCCGCGTGGACTGAATGCGCAAGCCTGACCACAGCTCGAGGCACAAGGGCTGCAGTGTTGCCGTTAATGGATATGACCGGGTTTCTCGCGCTCAACAGAAGCGCTGCAGCAGCTTTTGCTGCGGCCTGAGAGGATTTCGGAGTGATCTCACCAAACAAGTAATCGAATGCCTCTCCACGCCCGTGAGCGATCAACCCTTGAGGAGCCACGATTCCTGCTTGAAATCCTCTGACAAGGCGCTCTCTAGTCTCAAGCGATATGAACCGCGGGTGGTTACGTGATATTCTCATAACACGACTGCACCACGCTCAGAGACTTTGCTGACAACCGGAGTGAGACCTGATAGTTTGATAGCTGATTTTGCTTCCGGGACTAGCTCTTTACGAACTACGGTGAAGAGCGATTCCCCAATCATCATCATACTAGACTTGATCCGTCTTCGTTGCATTCTTGAAATGGTTTCACGCAACCGGGGTGAGAAAAGTCCGAGGCAATCTGCGAACCTTCGGGATAATCTGATGAAAGTGTCCGTCTCAGGACCCTTAACCTGGAGAGAGACAAGGCCCTTTGCGCATAGGTTGATTCGTTTCTTCAAACCAGTGTTGGACAGAACGCCTGCTGTTGATATTGGTCCGAAGGCTCCCGAAACAATTCTCATCGATGACGAGGGAATGATCCTCTTGACCTGTGCAAATCCGGGCGCTCCCGGCCGGGTCCGGATCACTAATCCTCCATAGAACGCAGACGTAACGGTTCCGAGACCGGTTCTATGCTTCACCTCAGCTCTGTGAGCGATCTGTGCAGCCTCGACTTGGCTTAGGTTCGAACCTAGCGCCTCATTGAGCGCGAGTGATAGGCTTAGCGCTCCCGCTCCGCTGGTCCCGTAACCGCAACCCATGGGCAGAATGCTTTTGTGAGAGACGGTCACTCGTAAAACTTCGGATGATCTTCCCAGGTGGCGAGCAACAACCTCTCGAGATACCACCGGTCGAGCTAAGGGCTCGCCATTGAACGAGATCGAAACTTTCGTTCGCGAGGCTGGGCTGATCCTTACAGAAGTCGTTACTCCCTGTTGAAGGTTCACTCCAGCACCGGTCGATCCGATCTTCAACGGATCGCTAAGGGCATCGTGTATTCGAAAGAATCCAGTAATTTGACAGGGAGAGAACGAGATTCCGGTCGTGACCGTCAGAATCGACCTTCCAACTTAGCAGGCTACCCCTTCTCTTGGACATCGGTAGTTTCAAACTATTCTGTGTCCGGCTCTAAAGACAATATAGGGGACTAACCAGGCGAAAGCTCAACGGGTTGCAGAGGATATAGTTGAGAGGTTTGATACTCGCGGGAGGTTTCGCAACAAGGTTGCGGCCTCTCAGTTGCTCTAAACCTAAGTTGTTATTTCCTATTGTTGGGGTATCCCTCATTGAGTGGATGGCGCGCTGGCTCAGCTCAGGTGGAGTCAACGAGATCATCTTGGCGGTCAATCATCTGTCAGACAAGCTGAAGGTAGAGGTCGGTCACAGTATAGGAGATGTGACCGTGGCGTTTTCAGTCGAGGAGAAGCCCTTGGGAACCGCAGGTCCTATTCGGCTCGCGGCGAATCTTCTGAGTAAGGACGACCCCTTCTTCGTGGTAAACGGTGACATTGTAAGTGATATTGACATTAGGAGCATGTTA
>WNFD01006232.1_pt1 | contig 19775 bp, 14 predicted proteins | sample 5400491 | NCBI WGS metagenome assembly WNFD01 (sample SAMN13153343, study PRJNA577476) | soil metagenome | isolation source: 120 cm saprolite under Douglas fir tree site 2 hole 2 replicate 2 | place: USA:California | collected 2015-04-18
CGCCGCGGATCGCGCCCAGGCGTGCCGGCGGCCGAGGATCCCCAGCCCGGCGATCACCAGCGGGATCCCCGGCCCGGGCAGCACCAGCAGCGCGACACCCACGCCGAGCACCACCCACCCGCCGGCATGGACGAGCACGTCCTTCGCTTTGGGATCGGCGCTGGCCACGGACACCAGTATAGACGCGGCGAGCATCGCCGCGACCACCGCTAGCGAAATCACTGGCGGATCTTGACGACGCCGGCGAGCGCCATCTTCGTCCCCACGAAGGTGCATGCGCGGAGCTCTTCAGCCGGCCCCCGTAGGTTTTCCCGGCTCGGAGAGCAGCGCGCGCGCCGCATCGACGGACTCGTGGGTCCCGGCGACCGCCAGGACGTCGTCCGCCTGGAGCAGCTCGCGGCCGGTGGGAACCAGAAGGCCCTTGCCGCCGCGGCGGATCGCCAGCACCGTCGCCCCGGTCCGGCCGCGCAGGTTGATCCCCGCCAGAGTCTTCCCAACCGCAGGGCTCCCGGGCGCGAGCACCACCGGGACCGGCGAGCCGAGGCCGGGGAACAGGGCCGACAGCGCCGGCTGGGCGGAGGGCGGCGTCCCATCGGGGCGCGCCTGGTTCGCGAGCGCCTCGACGAGCACTTGCGCGCCGGCGCGCACGTGGCCCTGCAGCTGCTCGGCGGACTTCCACAGCCGCACCGCGAGAGCGACGAGGACCGCCGCGAAGGCGAGCGGCGCGACGTAGCGAGGCAGGAACAGCTGCGTCGCCGCCACCAGCGGCAGCCCGAGGACGATGGCCGCGGCGAGCTGCAGCGAGACGACGAACGCGCGGCGCGGCGCGGCGGCCAGGTCGATCCCCCCACCCGCCTGCGGCAGCGCCTGCGCCGCCAGCGTCGCGCCCAGCGCGCCGACCAGCCGCACGATCCCCAGCACGAACGGCGAGGCGACGAGCGCGCCCGCCGCCGCGGCCAGCACCTGGGCCCAGAGCAGGCCGACGCGCGGCATCAGGAGCCCCACGCCCCGATCGAAGAATCTCGCCGAGGCGATCACCACCGCCGCGAGCAGCACCGTGTCGAGGAGCAGGAGCCCGGCCAGCCGGCGCACCCGGCCGCTGCGCTGGCGCGGGGCGCGGAGCTGCTCGGTCCAAGCGCCCTCCAGCGCGAGGAACGTCTGCAGGGCGCGCGGCAGCTTCGCGTCCACCCAGGCCGCCGCGGGGCCGGACCAGCGGATCAGCCACGGCGTGGTGAGGGTGGTGATGGCCGACACGGCGACCGCCACCGGGTAGAGGAAGTCCCCGACCGCCCCGAGGGTGATTCCCAGCCCGGCGATGATGAAGGAGAACTCGCCGATCTGGGCCATGCTCATCCCCGCCTGCACTGCGGTGCGCACGCCGGTGCCGGCCAAGAGAGCGGGCAGCGCCACGCCGGCGAGCTTGCCGCCGATCACCACGGCCGTAAGCACCACCACCGCCACCCAGTGGCGCGCGACCAGCGCCGGGTCGATCAGCATCCCCACCGAGACGAAGAAGATGGCCGCGAAGAGGTCCCGCACCGGCTGCAGCAGGTGCTCCAGGCGCTCGCCTTGACCCGACTCGGCCACCAGCGACCCGGCCAGGAAGGCGCCCAGCGCGACCGAGTACCCGAAGTGCTGCGCGAGCAGCGCCACCGCGAAGCAGATGCCGACGCAGACGATCACCGTCGTCTCCGGGCGGTCCAGCTTCAGCGTGGAGCGGACGAACCGGGGAACGAGCAGCATCCCGACGGCCAGGACGGCCACCAGGAACAGCGCAAGCCGGCCCGCGGTCAGGGCCAGCTCCGCCGCGGACATCCGCCCCGAGGAGAGGGCGGTGAGGCCCGCGAGCAGGAGGATCGCGACCAGGTCCTCGACCACCAGCACCGAGAGCACCAGCTCGCGCAGCCGCCCGGCGATGCGGTTCTCTTCGAACACCTTGGCGATGATGGTGGTCGAGGAGATCGCGACGATCGCGCCGGCGTACAGCGCCTCGCGCCCGGTCCAGCCCAGCACGCGTCCGGCCAGGCCGCCGAGCACCAGCATCACGCTGACCTGCACCACGGCCACCAGCCCCGCGGTACCGCCCACGCGGACCAGCTTGCCGATGGTGAACTCCAGCCCGATGGAAAAGAGCAGCAGGACGACGCCGATCTCGGAGAGCTGGCGCACCATCTCCCGGTCCGCCACGAGCGGCACCGGGACGTAGGGGCCGACGATCAGCCCGGCGAGCAGGTACCCGAGCACCACCGGCTGGCGGAGGTGCTGGAAGACCACGGTGGTGACCGCGGCCACGCAGAGCACGACGGCGAGATTGGTGAGAAAGGCGTTCGCGTGTTCCACCGCCGCAGGATCACGACTGCCGTTCGCGCGTCAAGAGCGCCGCGCCATGAAAAGCGCAGCGCCGAATACGGCGGCGACTGATTTCACGCTGGCGGGAGCAGATCCGCGTGCTAGACACCGCGCGGTGGAAGAGGCCGATCGGCAGAAGCTGCGCAGCGAGGTGGGGCGGAGGCGCACCTTCGCCATCATCTCGCATCCGGACGCGGGGAAGACCACCCTGACGGAGAAGCTCCTCCTGCACGGAGGCGCCATCCACCTGGCCGGCACCGTCAAGGCGCGCGGCCAGGCCCGCCACGTCACCAGCGACTGGATGGAGCTGGAGCGCCAGCGCGGCATCTCCATCACCTCCAGCGTGCTGCCGTTCGACTGGGGCGGGCACAAGCTGAACCTGCTCGACACGCCCGGCCACCAGGACTTCTCCGAGGACACCTACCGCACGCTCGCCGCGGCGGACGCCGCGGTGATGCTGATCGACTCCGCCAAGGGCGTCGAGGCGCAGACGAAGAAGCTCTTCCAGGTCTGCCGCCGGCGCGGCATCCCCATCTTCACCTTCGTGAACAAGCTCGATCGCCCCGGCCGCGAGCCGATCGACCTCTTGCACGAAGTGGAGGAAGTGCTCGGCATCCGCACCGTGCCGGTCACCTGGCCGGTGGGCCAAGGCGCGGACTTCGGCGGGGTGGCGACCCTCTTCGAAGACCTGGGGCACGCCGCCCGGCGCATCGTCCCGGAGCTGCCGGCGGTGGACCCGAAGCTGCGAGCGCACGTCGCGGACGAGATCGAGCTGGTCGCGCACGCCGGCGACGCGCTCGACCACGCGCGCGTGCTGCGCGGCGAGCAGTCGCCCGCCTTTTTCGGCTCGGCGTGGACCGAGGTGGGCGTGGACGAGTTCCTCGCCGCGTTCGTGAAGCTCGCTCCCCCGCCGGCCGCGCGCCATACCGTGGACGGCGCGGCGATCGAGCCAGACGACCCCCGCTTCAGCGGGTTCGTCTTCAAGATCCAGGCGAACATGGACCCCGCGCACCGCGACCGGCTGGCCTTCCTGCGCGTCTGCAGCGGCCGCTTCCAGAGGGGCATGGACGTGCGCCACGTGCGCGAGGGCCGGGGCTTGCGCCTCTCCATGCCGCACCAGCTCTTCGGAGCGGAGCGCCAGGTGATCGAGGAGGCCTGGCCGGGCGACGTGATCGGCCTCTTCGATACGGGCGCGCTGCGCATCGGCGACACCCTGTGCGAAGGGGCGCCCTTCGAGTTCGCCGAGCTGCCCCGCTTCTCGCCGGAGATCTTCGCGAGGGTCCGCAGCAAGGACGCGCTCAAGCGCAAGCAGCTGGAGAAGGGCCTGTCGCAGCTCAGCCAGGAGGGGGCGATCCAGATCTTCTCGCAACGCGGCCTGGGGATGAAGGACCCCATCCTGGGCGCGGTCGGCGCGCTGCAACTGGAAGTGCTCCAGTACCGGCTCAAGCACGAGTACGGCGCGGAGATCGCCCTGGACCGCCTGCCGTACCAGGTGGCGCGCTGGATCTCGGGCCCCGGGTTCGATCCTCAGGCCTTCGAGCTGGAGGTCGATGCCCTCTGCGTCGAGGACCGGGACAAGAACCCCATTGCCCTGTTCAAGAGCGAATGGAACATGAGCTACGCCCAGGGCCGGCATCCCGACTGGACTTTCGCGCCCACCGCGGCCGCCGGGCCCCGGACTCCGGGGTAGCCGTTGCCCCTACATCAACTCCCGTAGAACACTTCTTTACCTTCACCCTGGCCGAGTAGTCTGGAGGGTCCTAGCTCTCAGGCTGCCACCATGCGGACCTCGAACCTCGCCATCGTGTTCACCGACATCGTCGGGTACGCCGACCGGCTCAGCCGGCAGACGTACGAACAGAGCCAGCGCATGCTGCGGCTCCACGAGGCGCTGGTCTTGCCGGTGTTCCGCGCGTACCGCGGGCGGCGGGTGAAGAGCATCGGAGGCACGCTGCTCGTCACCTTCGAGTCGCCCACCGACGCCGTCTTGTGCGCCTCGGCGGTGCAGGACCGGATCTGGGAGTGGAACAAGGGCGTCCCCGAGTGGGACCGCATCAAGGTGCGGGTCGGCGTGAACGTCGGCGAGGTGCGGCTCGAGAAGGGCGACGTCTTCGGCGAGCCGGTGAACATCGCCGCGCGGGTCCTGGGGCTGGCCGACGCCGGCGAGGTGCTGTTCACCGAGGCGATCTGGCTCTCGATGAACCGCAACGAGATCGAGGCGGACGACGGCGGCTACCAGGAGCTGAAGGGCGTGCCCGAGCCGGTGCGCGTCTTCCGCGTCAAGCCGGGGAGCGACCTCTCGCTCCGGCCCTACGCCGGCAAGGCGCTGCAGCGCGCCGGCAAGCTGGCCAAGGTGGACCTGACCCGGCTGACCTCGTCGGAAGTGCGCGGCCACCTGCGCGCCGCCGCGGAGTCGGCGGCGGGGCACATCGCCGAGGCGTTCCCCTGGATCACCGAGCAGGCCCGGATCCTCGCCATCGCGGGCGTCTGCGCGATGCTGGCGGTGGCGGCCGCCCTGCTCGCCCCCGCCGCGGTGGACCGCGCGCTGGCGCGCCGGGACCTGTCCGCCGTCTCGCGCGAGGTGCAGGGCATGCGCGTGGGCCCGCGGCGCACCTACTACGAAGGCCGGCTGCAGGAGGAGCGCAAGGAGTACGAGGGCGCGGCGCGCAGCTTCGAGTCCGCGGCCCGGGCCGGCGAGCGGCGGGCGTTCGAGCACCTCCTGACGATGGCGCAGTCCGGCCCCTGCGAGGCGCGGGTCGGCGCCGCTCGCGCGCTGGGCCGGCTGGGCGACCAGGACGCGGTGAAGGTCCTGGAGTCGATGGAGGCCGAGGCCCGCAAGGAGCCGCAGGACGGCCTTCTCGCCCACGTGCTGGGCTGCAACTCGCGGGTGGCGGCGCACGACGCGCTCGAGCAGATCCGGGGTGCGCCGTGAAGAACGTCGTCGAGCTGCTCCGTCCGGCGCACCGGACGCAGAACCTCGCCATCCTGCTCAGCGACATGAAGGGCTTCACCGCACGCACCTCGCAGCAGACGCGCGAGGAGAACGCGCGCATGCTCGCCTTCCACGACGCGCTCCTGCTGCCGGTCATCCGCGGGTTCGGCGGACGCAAGGTCAAGTCGATCGGCGACGCGCTGCTCGTCACCTTCCGCTCGCCCACCGACTGCGTCCTGTGCGGCATGGCGATGCAGGACCGGCTCGCCGCCTGGAACTCCCGGCGCGCGCCGCGGGAACGCATCGAGGTGCGCATCGCCATCAGCCTGGGCGAGGTGCGGATGGACGCCGACGACGTGACCGGCGACCCCGTGCAGCTCGCGCTGCGCGCCTCCGCCTTCGCCGACGCGGGCGAGGTGGTGCTGACCGAATCGGTCTACCTGGCGATGAACAAGAGCGAGGTGCCCACCGAGCCGTTCCCGGTGCGCGAGCTGCGGGCGGGCGAGACGCGCCTGCACCGCGCGCGAATGGTGGGCCCGCGCGAGCTGCCCTATGACGGGCGCGCGCTGCAGCGGCTGGGCAAGCTGCGCGACCCCAGGCTCCCGCTCGCCACCCGCGCCGCCGCGTTCGTCGCGCGGCGCTGGCCGGTGCTCACCGTCCTCGCCCTCTGCGCGGTCCTGGGAGCGGCGAGCTGGCGAGTCCGCGTGCGCCGCGAGAACGATCCGGTCCTGCGCGCCGAGCAGATGCTGGTGGGGAAGGCGCCGCTCGCCGCCCTCGCCGAGCTGGACAAGCTGTCCGACAGCCCGCGCTCCCGCAGCGCGCAGGTGCAGGTCCTGCGCGGCAAGGCCGAGCACGCCCTGGGGCAGCTGGGCATGGCGTTCGCCGACTTCGCGGCCGCCCTGGACGCGGACGCCACCGTCGCCGACCCCGAGGTGGTGCGCGCGCTGGTGGACGACCTGGAGTCCGAGGCGTTCCCGCTGCAATGGCGGCCAGCGCTGGTGCGCATCCTGGGCGAGAGGGTGGGAGCGCCCGCCGCCGAGGCGTTGCGGGGCATCGTGCGCTCGCAGCACGGACGCCCGCGGCGCGAGGCGCTCGAGGCGCTGGAGCTGATGGGCCAGGCGCGCGACGAGGACCGCCTGGCGCTGGCGAGCGCCGAGCTGTCCGACAAGGCCGCGCCCTGCCCTGCGGTCCTCAACGCGGTGCGCGTCCTGGTGGTGGCGGGCACCGAGCGGGCCCAGGCGCTCCTCTCCAAGACGGCGGCCGAAAGGCGCCGGTGCGGCTCGCGGGAGGCGGCGGACGCGCTCCGCCGGCTCGAGCGCGCCAAGGCGCAAGCGGGCGCGCCGGGGCATCCGGGCACGTCGGCGTCGACCTCGAACCCGGCCTCGAACACGACCTCGACCCCGCCCTCCACCTCGGCCGCCGCGTTGGCCCCCGTTCCGGCCTCCGCCGCGGCGACCGCGTCCAAGTCGGCCCACAAGACCGGCAAGAAGACCGCCAAGCGCCGCCGCAAGGCGAAGGCGAAGACCGCGCACGGCGCCGCGCCCGCGTCGAAGGCGGCCCAGCCCTCCGCCGCCGGCGCGAAGTCCGCCGAGCCAGCGGCCCCCGCGGCCAAGCCGCCGCCGCCGCAGACCCCCGCCACCGCCGCGCGGTAGGCTGCGAGGCGCGGGGCGCGGCGCTCCTGAGTCCGCCGCTCCTGGTCGAGCACGGAGACAAAGACGAGCTGTTCCCGGTGGAGATGGCGCAGAGGATCGCGGCCAGAAAGCCCGGCGCCCGCCTTGCGATCGTGCCCGGGATGCGCCACGCGGACCCGGTCGCGCGCCCCACCGAGCGCGACCTGACGGAATGTCATCCTAGATCGGTCGCGGAGCGCTCCTCATCGAGCGCCCCAGGATCCCGTCCAGGCCCAGCTCCACTCCCGCCCGCCCCGCGATGAGCACCGGGAAGATGAGCAGGTACACGAGCCCGTTCTGGCCCATCAGGTAGCTCGCCTGGAACATCGCGCCGCTGGCGAAGTGGAACTGCGCGACCATCACCACGGCGACGAGCGCGGCGATGGGCGTGAAGAACCCGAGGACGAGCAAGGTGCCCAGCCCCAGCTCTCCCACCGCCACGATGCGCGCCAGGCCCGCGTGGTGGGGCGTGACGAGGTGCAGGTAGCGGACGACCATCCCGTTCGGAGCGTGCTGCGCCCAGTTGGCCAGGATCGGCTCCAGCGCCGGATGCGCGAACCAGCCCAGCTTGTTCAGGCCCGGCCCGAGCAGGCTGATGCCGGTCGCGATCCGGAGCAACGCCAGGGCAACTTGCAGTCCGCGGGACATGGAGTCTCCTTGACCGCCTCCTTTTATCCACCCGCGACTTTGCACGCCATTCCAGGTGAGCGTTTTCCTTCCGCGCCGGTCGAATTCCTGCGATAAGCACGCGCCGCGGAGGACAGATGCTGAAGGGCGCCATCGTCGGGTTCGGGTTCATCGCGGGCAAGGGGCACCACCCCGCGTACCTTGCGCGCAAGGACGTGGAGATCGCCGCCGTCGCGGACGTCTCCCCGGCCCGGCTCGAGGCGGCGCGCGCGGTCTCGCCCAACGCCCGCCTGTACTCGACCTGGCAGGAACTTCTAGAGACGGAGACCGGCCTGGACTTCGTGGACGTCTGCACGCCGCCCGACGCGCACGCCGAGATCGCGCTCGCGGCGCTGCGGCGCGGCGCGCACGTGCTGTGCGAGAAGCCGCTCACCACGACGACCGCGCAGGCGCTGCAGCTGGCCCAAGCCGCGCGCGCGCACAGGCGCGTCGTCTTCCCCGCGCACAACTACAAGCACGCGCCGGTGGTGAAGTTCGCGCTCGAGGTGATCCGCTCCGGCCGCCTCGGCAAGGTCCGCGCGGTGACGCTGAACACCTTCCGCACCACGCACGCCAAGGGCGTCGCGGAGTGGCGCGCCGACTGGCGCCGCGACCGCAAGACCTCGGGCGGCGGCATCGCCATGGACCACGGCAGCCACAGCTTCTACCTGACCTTCGCCTGGCTTGGGTCCTTGCCCACCCACGTGACGGCGAAGGCGCTCACGCTCGACCAGAAGTGGGACACCGAGGACAACCTGAACGCGGTGCTCACCTTCCCCACCGGCTACGCGCACTGCTTCCTCACCTGGACGGCGGGCGTGCGCAAGGTGGTGTATTCGCTGCAGGGCACCGACGGCGCGCTGGTGATCGACGACGACGACTGGGAGCTGACCACGGGCGTCTTGTCGGGCAAGCCGCGGGTCGAGAAGGGGACCATCGCCTCGCACTGGATGGACGCCTCGCACACGCAGTGGTTCGACTCGCTCTTCGACCAGTTCAAGGCCGCGATGCAGTCGGGAGACTTCGTCGGCCGCGAGCTGCGCGAGGCGGTGGCCTGCGTGCAGATCATCGAGACCTGCTACCGCTCCAGCGCGGAGGGGAGCCGCGAGCTGCCGCTTTCGCTGGACGTGCTGGAGATCTGATCATGCCGCAAGGGACGGTGGTCATCACCGGCGCGTCCGCGGGGTTCGGCGAGGCGGCCGCGCTCGCCTTCGCGAAGCTCGGGCATCCCCTGGTACTGGGCGCCCGGCGCATGGACAGGCTGCAGAAGGTGGCGGAGGCGGCGCGCAAGGCAGGCTCGCCGCGGGCGCTCGCCCTGCCCCTGGACGTGCGCAGCGCGGAGTCGATCCACAAGTTCGCCGCCGCCGCCGAGCTGGAGACGCCGTACCTCCTCATCAACAACGCCGGCGGGGCCCTGGGGCGCGACAAGCTGGCCGAGTTCAAGGACGAGGACCTGCTCGGGATGATCGAGGCCAACCTCACGGGCCTGCTTCGCATGACCCGGGCGCTCCTTCCCGGGCTGATCCGCCGCAACGCGGGGCACATCATCAACATCTCCAGCTACGCGGCGTACGGCACTTACGAGGGCGGCGGCATCTACGCGCCGGTCAAGCACGCGGTGCGCGCGGTGTCGGACACGCTGCGAGTGGAGCTGAACGGCACCGAGATCCGCGTCTCCGACATCGCCCCGGGCCTGGCCGAGACGGAGTTCTCCATCGTCCGCCTGGGGTCCGCCGAGAAGGCGAAGCAGGTCTATGCGGGCATGCGGCCTCTCACCGCGCAGGACGTGGCGGACGTGATCGTCTGGGTCGCGACGCGCCCGCAGCACGTGAACATCTCGCAAGTCCTGCTCAACCCGACCGACCAAGGTTCGCTGACCAAAGTGCACCGCCGCTGAGCTCACGGCACGGGTCCTGAAGTCCGCCGCCGGCGATGCGCCGAGCGACGCCGGCTGCTCAGCCCTCCGCTAGCTTTCCCCGCCGCCCTCGACCGCCTCGCAAAAGGCGAGATAGTCGACCTCGGCCAACGTTCCGGCCGCGAGCCGCTCCACCAGATCGGCCGGCTCGACCGTCAGAGCGCCGCGACGGAGTCGCAGGTGCGCGCCCGGGCGAACCTGCGCCTGGAAGCCCCGCGCCCCGAGCGACGCCGCCAGCCAATCCGTGAGGAGCCTGCGGGCGCGCTGTCGCTTGGCCTCCGGCGAAAACACGTCGACCGCGTCCGCCCGGGCGCGGTCCCAGAGCGCGGCGCCCGAGGAGAGCATTCGGGGCAGCGAGGCGATCGGCGTCGTCGACGGATCGGGCAGCCGGGCCCCGGTGAGTGCCCCGCTGAGCGCCGGCAGGATAGCCTTGTCGCCCAGTTCGTCCCAGCTCATCGGCGTGGGCGAGCCGCTGACCGCCACTCCATACCACGCATCCTCGGCGGCTCCTTCACCGCCGAGGAGGTCGAGACACCCACCACCCGGATCCAGTCTCTCCAACGCAGCGGGCGCCGCCTTCCCGAACCCCAGCTCCTCCAGCCGCTTCTCGAGCGAGGGATGCGAGTCCCAGGGCGAGGGCTCGCGGTGCAGCGCCTCGTGGATACGCCGGGTCACCTCGGTTCGGCGCTCCGGCTCGGCAAGGAAGCGGCGGAACCCGTCGAGCAGCGGCACCCGGATCCCGCGCTGCAACAGAGGAACCACCTCCGCCTCGAAGTAGACGTCCCAGAGCGGCGCCAGCCGGTAAGTCTTGAGGAGAGCTCCTGCCATCGCCCCGGCGCCGAAGGCGTCCGCCGCCCGCCGGTCGGCGGCCCGCTCTTGCTCGCGCGAAATGTGCGCGGATACGCGCAGGAACATCTCGCCATAGGCCCGGAAGGGAAGGTCGAGGAAGAACGAGGACTCGTCGAGCGTGAACAGCGCTCCGCCGAGCGAGCGCCGCGTGCGGTACACCCACGGTCCGAGCGCGGTATCGCCGCCGAGATGGTGCCCGAACTCGTGGGTGAGCACGGCGGCGAGCTCGTCGCGCCCGAGCACGGCGAAGAGCGGCAGGCCGATGCCCACCTCGCGGCGCCACGGGATTCCCCAGCGCCGCTCGGTAGATGCGTAGGCCGTGGCGTAGTCGGCGAACACGAGCCGATCGGGCCGCACCGCCCCTGCGCGGCGGGCCACGCCGTCGACGAATTCTGCAAGCGCGGGGACCTGCTCCCGGCGCAGCGGCTGGCGGGGAGCGACCTTGGCCTTCCCGAACCACCCCCGCGGGCGGAGGGCCCCGAGCACCGTCACGCCGCCGAGGCCGGCGAGCACTCCGGGGAAGCTGACGGAGCCCTCGTAGACGAGCTCGGCGATGGGCAGCGAGAGGAGCGCGCCCGCCAACGCGAGGCCCAGACCCCAGAACCCCGCCCAGAGCAGGAGGGTGAGCGCGATCCGCCTCAAGTCTTCCAGGCCGGGATCGCGTTGGTGATCTGCCCGCGCAGCAAGTCGAGGCGCCGCGCTTCGTCGATGAGCGTCTTGCGCTCCGGCGCGGCGAGTGACGGGTTTCTCGATCGCACCAGCAAAGCGGCAGACAGAGCCTCGGGATCGAGGTCGATGTCCGGAGAGGCGGCACGCTCGAGACGAGCCAGTTTCCGCATCGCCTCCAGCTCCCCCCAAACGGAGGCGCGGGCAAAACGCAGGAGCGATCGCTCCACCTCCGCATTTCCGGTGCGCGCCGCCTCGCAATAGAGGAGCGCCCAGGTCCCGCGGTCGAGAGCGCCCAGGTCGATCTCGGAGGCCGACCCGGCCAGGCGGATCGCGGCCGCGGGATCCTTCCCGAGCGCGCGGACGAGCGCGAGCCCCGGAGCGTCGACCTCTTTCGGGACCTTGAACCCGCTCTGTTGACGGAGGAGCCACAGCTTCTCGCCGGCGCGCAGGTGAGCTTCCGCCTCGAGCCTGGCGATCAGGACGTCGGAAGCGCCCAATCCTGCGACCGCCGCGATCCGGGCAAATCGTTGGGCCATCATGCTGCGCACCAAGGGCGAGCCTTTCTCGAAGGTGCCGCCCGCCAGCTTGAGCGCGTCCGCAAACTTGCCGATCGCCACCAGCGTGCGGATCTCCTCGTCGGCCATCTCGGTGGCGGCAGCGTCCGACCTGGCGCGAAGCCTCTCCCACGCCTCGTGCGCGCCCTTCCAGTCGCGGCCCCGGAAACGGTCGTGGAAGGACGCCCGCAGTAAGTAGACGTGATCCGGAAAGCGCGCCGCCAGACTGTCGATGAGCGTGCGGCCCTGGTTCCCGTGGAAGAGTCGCGCGTACAGGTACTGCGCGTCGGCCGAGCCCGGCTCGGCCTCTGCCCGCTTCCGGTACTCGTCGAACAGACCTCCTTCGCCAACCGCAAGGCCTGCGCAACCGAATCGGAGAGACGCGCGTGCACCGCCGCGGCAGCGGTCTCCGGGTCCCATCTCGCGATCCGGGCCGCGATCTCGAGGAAAGGGGCCGCGTCGGCCTCCCGGCCTTTCCGCACGAGGTAGAAGAAGCACCCATGGAGGGCTTCCTTCGCGCCGCGCTCGTAGTCGAGGTACGACTTCACCAGCCGGCCGGAGCCCGAAGGCATGCTCACCGACTTGTCCGGGGCGCGGAACGCGTAGTCGACCGAGGGCAGCTGGATGAGGCGCTGGCCGCAGTAGACCGCGCGGGGCGGCGGTCGCGGCTCGTCGGCAGGCGATTTCACCGCGGAATAGACGACGTCGAGGAGGAGCACCGGCATGGCGCCGGCGAGGTTCCAGACGAGCACGCGCTTCCCGCTGGTCACCTCGAGCTCGAGCGTGTCGACCTCGATCCCGTCGGGGGTCGCCGCGCGGGCCGGGTGCCTGCCCACCCTCGCGCTGACCACCACGTCTCCCAGGGCGGGCACCGTCGCCTTCTGGTCGCCGACGGTGATCCCGATGGGAGCATCGAACGCGTTCACCACCCGCACGTCGCCGTAACGAGCGGAGTGCACCGCGGCGAAGGCGCCGAACAGCACGCTCGCGACGGCGCCGAGCGCCACCAGCCGGCTCCACAGCCACGGCACGGGGCCCATCGGCACTCGGGCGAAGATCCGCCACGACGATCGCAACACTCCCGAGTGCTCCTTCCGGACCAGGTAGGCTCCGAGTGGCAGGAGCGGCACCACGAAGAAGATCACCACCGCGTGCGTCGCGACGTGTGTGCCATCCGGGTCTCGCTCGGACTCCCCGAGCAGGGTCGCGCCGACGCCGTTGAGCGTCCCCAACCAAGGGCTGCCCTTGATCGGTTTGGCGAAGAGGCGGCGGTTGCGGAGCAGGGTGCTCAGCGTGTCGCGTTGGGATGCGAGCCGGCCCAGCAGCCTTGTCCAGAAGAGCGCGCGGTAGATCCAGTGACTCCAACTCGGGAACACGGTTGAGGATCTCCGAGGGATCCTGGAGCATGCCGCCCTCCCCGCGTCGGTTCTACCAAGGACGTGGCGGCTTTCCCAAGAATGGTCCACTCCCGGGTCCGCTCTGAGGGACGCGGCGCGGTTCAGGAGTCGTTCAGCTGCTCGTCGATGGCGCGGTTCGACATCTCGTCCGCGAGCGCGATCTGCTCGCGCGGGAGTGGACGAGTCTCAGGGCCCCTTCGGGGCGGTGGGGCCGCGGCCGCCGCCGGGGCCACGCCCGCCACCGGGACCGCGGCCGCCGCCGGGTCCACGCCCGCCCCCAGGTCCCCGTCCTCCGCCAGGGCCGCCGCGGCCGCCGCCGGGGCGGCGGCCCGCGCCCGGACCGCGCTCGCTGCGGCGGTCCTGCGCCAGCGACTCCATCGAGAAGGAGCCTTCGAGGGTGTCGCCCTTCTGCTTGCCCCCGCCCGAAGGCCGGCGTGGGCCGCGCGGGCGGCCACCCTTCTCGTCGCGGCGGAACTCCTGCTTCATCGACTGGGGCATCAGGTCGACGACGTACTGGAAGTCGCCGATCTTCTTCGCGCCGGGTACCGGCTCGTCGGCCGGGAACACGCGCACCAGCCGGACGCGCTCGGCCTGGTTGCCGGCCGCCTTGAGCGCGTCCCGCAGGCGCTCGAGCCGCTCGCCGGTGGTGCCGGTCGCCTTCGCGACCGCCTCGTCCAGGATCTTCTTCGCCGCGTCGTTCTCCGCCTCCTCGGGATCCGCCCGGGGCGGCGGCCGCTGCTCCGCCTCCGGATCCTGGGCGGGCGGCCCGTCCTGCGCCTGGCCCTCGAGGTCCTTGCCGACGACCTTCTCCTCCCGGCGGAACTGGACGTCGGGGTCCTCGTGCGTGTCGCGGTCGCTCGGCATCTCCGCCTCGCCTGGCCGGAACTCGTGCGGCTTGGGCTGCGCGCTCGCGGGGATGTGGCTGACCGCGTCCTTCGCCAGCTCGTCGTCCGCCGCGTCCGTTGCGCTGTCGAGCCCACCCTCGGGAGGCGCCTCGTTCCGGTTGTCGTGCGGCTCGACGTCGGGATGCGGGTCGGGGACCGGAGGCGGCACGCGCAGCGTGAACGCCTCCTTCGGCAGCTGCTTGCGCGCCTCGGCCACCGCCCTGGCGGCCATGCGGATGAGCGTGCCCGAGAATTCTGTAAGCGTCTTCATGGGGAACGGTCCTTCCGAAGGACGGGGCGCGCTGCATACCACAGTTCGATCGCCTGTGGAGCACCGGGCAGGACCTGTGCGCCGGGAGGCAAAACCACCCTGTCGGCGGGCCGTTGTGCGTCCCTTCGGACCCTCCACAACCTGTGGGCATGCCACTACTCATTGCGCATGACGCGCTGCGTGCATACAACCCCTGGTAGGATCCGTTTGACTTCCGCGGCGGCGCTGTGGCACACCTGTCCGCACGAAAGCTCACCGGTCCGGCGGGCCAAGTCCCACACCAGAGCCTGGTCGACAAGGAGGGGTACGGATGGCGAAGAGCGGGAACAAGGAGCAGACCGGCTTGCAAGCGGCGCCCGCCGCGTCTCCCGTCGCGCAGGGCAACGGCCACCATCCTTCTCCCCGGTCCGCCCGGCGCGGCAAGGGGCTGTCCATCGAGCGCCGCGTCACCCGGGACAGAGCGACCGCGCAGGAAGTGCTCGACGAGGTCGAGTGGACCCGCAGGCCCGCGAAGATCTCCGGCGCCGACGGCGAAGTGGTCTTCAAGATGGACGACGCCGAGGTGCCCTCCGACTGGTCGCAGCTCGCCACCGACGTCGCGGTCAGCAAGTACTTCCGCAAGGCAGGCGTACCCAGCGGGAGCGGGGCGGAGGAGTCGGTCCGCCAGATCGTCCGCCGCGTCGCGCACACGCTGCGCAGCGCGGGCGAGGCGCAGGGCGGCTACTTCGCCACGCCCGCCGACGCGGAGGCCTTCGAGGCGGAGCTGAGCTACTACCTGGTGCACCAGGTGGGCGCCTTCAACAGCCCGGTGTGGTTCAACTGCGGACTCTGGCACGAGTACGAGATCAAGGGGTCGGGCGGCAACTGGGCGGTGGACCTCGCCACCGGCACCGCCTACCAGACGGGCGACGCCTACAGCCGGCCGCAGGTGTCGGCCTGCTTCATCCAGAGCTGCAACGACGACCTGGAGTCCATCTTCAACCTCGTCCACGACGAGGCGCGCGTCTTCAAGTACGGCTCCGGCAGCGGCACCAACTTCTCCAAGCTGCGCGGAAAGATGGAGCGGCTCTCGGGCGGCGGCACCTCCAGCGGCCTGATGAGCTTCCTCGAGGTGCTCGACCGCGCCGCCGGCGCCACCAAGTCGGGCGGCATCACCCGAAGGGCCGCCAAGATGGTGGTGGTCGACGCCGACCACCCGGAGATCCGCGATTTCATCCAGTGGAAGGCGCGCGAGGAGAAGAAGGTCCAGGCGCTGATCGCCTTCGGCTACCCCGCGGACTTCAACGGCGACGCCTACCGCACGGTCTCCGGGCAGAACGCGAACAACTCGGTGCGCATCAAGGACGCGTTCATGGCCGCGGTGGACAAGAACGGCCCCTGGGAGACCACCCAGCGCACCTCGGGCGAATTGGTCGAGCGCCTCGATGCGCGCGAGCTGTGGATGGAAATGGCCGAGGCGGCCTGGAAGTGCGCCGACCCGGGGCTGCAGTTCGACGACACGATCAACAAGTGGCACACCTGCAAGGCGACCGACCGGATCTACGCGTCGAACCCCTGCAGCGAGTTCGTCTTCCTCGACGACACGGCCTGCAACCTGGCCTCGCTGAACCTGCTCAAGTTTCTCGACGAGAAAACGGGAAGGTTCGACGTCGAGGCGTACAAGCACGCCTGCCGCATCTTCTTCCTCGCGCAGGAGATCGCCGTCGACCTGGCCTCGTACCCGACCAAGCGCATCGCCGAGCGCAGCCACCAGTTCCGGCCGCTGGGCCTTGGGTACGCGAACCTGGGCACGCTGCTCATGGTCGAGGGCCTGCCGTACGACTCGGACGCCGGCCGCGCCTACGCGGGCGCGGTCACGGCCGTGATGACGGGCGAGGCCTACGCGCTGTCCGCCGAGATGGCCGCCAGCAAGGGGCCCTTCCAAGGCTTCTCGCACAACCGCGAGTCGATGCTGGAGGTCATGCGCATGCACCGCGATTCGGTGCAGAACATCGACCGCGACCTGGCGCCCGCGGAGCTCTTGGCCGCGGCGCACGAGGTGTGGAACCGCGCCGTGGCGCTGGGCGAGCAGCACGGGTACCGCAACGCGCAGGCCACCGTGCTGGCGCCCACCGGCACCATCGGGCTCCTGATGGACTGCGACACCACCGGCGTCGAGCCCGACTTCGCGCTCATCAAGTTCAAGAAGCTGGCGGGCGGAGGGTCGTTCAAGATCGTCAACCAGAGCGTCCCGCGGGCCTTGAAGAAGCTCGGGTACAAGCCCGACGAGGTGCAGGCCATCGTCGACTACGTGCGCGGCACGGCGACGCTGAAGACCACCGCCGAGTTCTCGCCCAAGGAGCTCCTCGCGCGCGGGCTCACCGAGGCGGAGATCGCCAAGGTGGAGAAGAGCCTCGAGTCGGTGTTCGACCTGCGGGCCGCGTTCGCTCCGCACGTGCTCGGCGCCGCGTGCCTGTCGCGGCTGGGCCTGTCCGCCACCGCCAAGGGCGAGGCGGTGCTGAGGAAGCTCGGCTACACCATCGAGCAGATCGACGCGGCGACCTTGGTGGTGTGCGGCCGCCAGACGGTCGAAGGAGCGCCCTTCCTCCGGCCCGAGCACTACGGGGTCTTCGACTGCGCGAACCGCTGCGGCCCGCTGGGCACGCGGTACATCGAGCCGATGGGCCACGTGCGCATGATGGCGGCGACGCAGCCGTTCCTCTCTGGGGCCATCTCCAAGACCATCAACATGCCGCACGACGCCACGGTGCCGGACGTGGAGCGGATCCACCGCGAGTCCTGGCGGCTGGGGCTCAAGGCGATCGCCATCTACCGCGACGGCTGCAAGCAGTCGCAGCCCCTGTCCGCCGGCGATGCGCAGCCGGTGAAGAAGATGCCGGCGCCGAAGGATGCGAAGGGAATGGCGGAGGCCCTGCTCACGCTCTTCCCCGACCTGACGCCCGAGAAGACGCAGCGGATGGCGGATGCCTGCTTCGCTTCGGCGGGACCCGCGCCGCAGCTGTCGGCGAGCTCCCGGCGCAGGCTGCCGGCCAAGCGGCACGGGCTCACCCAGGAAGCGAAGGTGGGCGGGAACAAGATCTTCCTGCGCACCGGCGAGTACGAGGACGGGACGCTGGGCGAGATCTTCATCGACATGCACAAGGAGGGCGCCGCCCTTCGCAGCGTGATGAACTGCTTCGCCATGTTGGTGTCCATCGCGCTCCAGTACGGGGTGCCCCTGGAGACCCTGGTCGAGCAGTTCGTCTTCACCCGATTCGAGCCGCAGGGGCCGGTGCAGGGCCACGACCGGGTGAAGTTCGCCACCAGCGTGATCGACTACGTCTTCCGCGCCGTCGGGGTCGAGTACCTGAACCGCGACGACCTGGCGCACGTGACGCCCGAGGCGGCGGCGTCCACTCCCACCTCCTCGATGGGCGCGGAGCCAGGGTCGCAGGCAGCGAGCCCGGCGGCGGCGGCCAAGGCGCTGCAGAAGCCGAACGGCGGCGACGCTCCCGGGCGGAAGGCTGCCTCGCCGCAGGACGAGCTCTTGGGCAAGCTCTCGGGCGACGCTCCTTTCTGCGACGCCTGCGGCCACATCACCGTGCGCAACGGCACCTGCTACAAGTGTCTGAACTGCGGGAATTCGATGGGCTGCAGCTGAGCCCGTCTTGAAGGACGCCGGGTCCGGACCACCCCCTTTCCGGACCGGCTCGCCGCTTCCCCCCAGAGCGGCGACCGGAGGGCGGCCAGGCAATCCTGCCCGGCCGCCCTTCGCATGTCCGCCCGCCGACCAGCCGTGCCAGCGTGCTCCTGCTGCCCGTGGCCCCCTCATGGCCTCTGGGCCGCGCGGTGCAGATGGTAGCGCGGCAGGAGGGGCGGGCATGGCGAAGGGGTGGCAGGACGAGTGCGGGATCTCCGACGAAGGCGTCGAGATCCTGGGCTGGGTCGAGGCGCTCCCGCGCGACGCGCGCCGCGAGCTGGCCGCCACGGTCGAGATGCTCTGCCGGGCGCAGGGCTACGTCTCCCTGAACGACGAGATCGTCGTGCTCGAGGAGGAACGACGCGCCCGCCAGCCCCAGCGCGCCCGCCGAGCGCGCCGGGAGGGCCCGCTGGCGCAGATCCTCCGTCACCCCCGCTGGAGCACTCCGGACGAGTGAGCGGTGCTCGTGCTCGTCTTCGCGCTCGGGAAATCCCGGCGCCCAATTCCTCCACAGCGCCGATCGCGGAGTTGCCCAAAGGCTGTGGACCGCGGAGAAAAGCGCCCCCCGTTTCCGCGGTCCGGACGGGCGCCCGACTGTGGACAACCTGTGGTGCTCCGGTGGTAGATTCCTTAGTGTTGACGCGGGCTTGCGTGCTCTGTTAGACCGCATCCCCACTCGGGGCAGGCAGGCGCCTCTTCCCCCGGAGAGTCAGACCCCAAACGTACGATGGAGAACTCGACGTGACGCCGCGGGAGTACATCGAGGAGATCGCCGCGGAGCTGTCGCGGCTGCGCGGGCGAGGGCTCCTCCTCTCGCCCGCCGACGCCCGGCTCGCCCTGTCGTGGCACGCGGCCGGAATCCCGCTCCCGGAAGTCCAGGCAGAGCTACGCCGTGCGCGGCGCCTCAAGCCGCCCGCCGCGCGCGGAGCCGCCGAGGTGGGCCTGTCGCTGCAGCTGCTCGAAGCGGCCATGGCCGCGAAGGTGCGCCGCCAGCCGCGCGCACACGCGCCAGCCCCCGGCCTCGCCTCCGAGCTGCTGCGGGCGGCCCACTCGCCGCGCCTGGCCGCGCGCGCCGCCTGGGAAGCCGTCGCCAGCCGGGCCGAGGAGCTGCTCGCCTCGGGCGGCGACGCGTACTGGGCCGCCGCGCTCGCCGCCTTGCGGGCGGCGCTGCGCGAGCTGCCGCGCAAGAGCGTCCTGCAGCTCGGCCAGGACCTGCGCGCCCGCATGGCGCCCCGCCCGGCAGCGATGCCTCGCGCCCGCTACCGCAAGAGCCTCCAGCTGCAGCTCCTCGCCGCCGCCAGCGAGCGGCTCGGCGTCCCCCCCCGCGCCTTCCTCCTCTAGGAGAGCCATGGACCTCGCGCGCACCGCACCGTCTCCGGAGATCTGCGCGACCTGCGGCGGCGATGGCGCCGTCTTCCGCGTCCAGGACGGCCGCGCGGTCGCCGAGCCGTGCCCGCACACGCGCGACTGCGCCTCGTGCGGCGGCACGGGCCGCGTCTTCGCCACCGACCAGCGGGGCTACTCGGTCTTGCGGGGCTGCGCGTGCGGCGCCGACCCGCGGCGGCTGGCCCTGCTCACCGGGCTCCGCCTCCCGCTCAAGTTCCGAGATCGAACGCTGGACAATTTCAAGACGTACGATGAAGCCCAGAGAAGAACCCACGCCCGGGCACGATTCTTCGTCGATCAGTTCGTCCCGCAATCGCGAGGTGCTCGCGCCTTGCTGCTGTGCGGTCCGCCAGGTGTGGGCAAGACGCACCTACTCACCGCAGTGCTCCGTGAGCTCGCGCTCCGGAAGGGTGTGCGCTGCCGTTACGAAGAGTTCTTCCTTCTCCTCTCCGACATTCGCGACGGCTTCTCACGGGGGCTGTCCAGCCGGGAGTGGCTCGAGCCGCTCCGTGAGGTGGAGGTGCTTGCGATCGACGAGATCGGCAAGGGCGGAA
>WNFD01002168.1_pt1 | contig 19764 bp, 21 predicted proteins | sample 5400491 | NCBI WGS metagenome assembly WNFD01 (sample SAMN13153343, study PRJNA577476) | soil metagenome | isolation source: 120 cm saprolite under Douglas fir tree site 2 hole 2 replicate 2 | place: USA:California | collected 2015-04-18
CAAAGCCGACGATGAGACGGTGGCCATCACCCGTCACGGCGACACGCCGTACCCCAAAGGTAACAATCCGCTATAAGCCATAGATCGCTTTCATGGCTTCTGCGCAAAAATGTGCAGGTCAGGGGTTAAACGACAAGCTGAGGGGGTGTCACGCATGACACGGGTTCCGGACACGTAAATGATCTTCGGAGGTGCGACGTCAGGTAACGATCATTAAGAATGCAGGTCAGGTGATCTTCAGGTACTCGCGCTGTTGTCTGCCTGCCTGGTCCAGGAGGCGAGGTTGGCCCGGGCGGTCAGGGTGTCGGGATGCTCGGCGCCGGACACCCGCTCGCGGACGGGCAGCAGCGCGGCGAACTGGTCACGGGCCCCGGCCACATCCCCCGCCTGCCCGGTGTAGTAGGCGAGGTCGGCGCGGGTGTCCAGGGTGAGCGGATGCTCGGGGCCCCGCACCCGCTCGAAGATGGGCAGCAGCGCGGCGAACTGGTCCCGCGCCGCGGTCGCATCCCCCGCCTGCCCGGTGTAGCAGGTGAGGTTGCCGCGGGTGTCCAGGGTGAGCGGGTACTCGGGGCCCAGCACCCGCTCCTGGATGGGCAGCAGCGCGGCGAACTGGTCCCGCGCCGCGGTCGCATCCCCGGCCTTCCCAGTCCAGTAGGCGAGGGCCCCGCGGGTGTCCAGGGTGTCCGGGTGCTCGGGGCCTAGCACCCGCGCGCAGATGGGCAGCAGCGTGGCGAGCTGGTCGCGGGCCCCGGCCGCATCCCCCGCTGTCCCAGTCGTGCCGGCGAGGGTGCCGCGGGTGTCCAGGGTGTCCGGGTGCTCCGGGCCCAGCACCCGCTCCTGGATGGGCAGCAGCGCGGCATACTGGTCACGGGCCTCCGCGGAATCTCCCGCCTCCGCGGTGTAGTAGGCGAGGTTGCCGTGGGCGGTCAGGGTTTTCGGGTGCTCGGGGCCGAACACCCGCTCGTACAGAGGCAGCATCGGAGCGTACTCGTCGCGGGCCGCGGCCGCATCCCCCGCCTGCCCGGTGTAGTGGGCGAGGCTGCCGCGGGTGTCCAGGGTGAGCGGGTACTCGGGGCCTAGGACCCGCTCCTGGATGGGCAGCAGCGCGGCGTACTGGTCGCGGGCCCCGGCCGCATCCCCCGCCGCCCCGGTCCAGGAGGCGAGGTTGGCCCGGGCGGTCAGGGTGTCGGGGTGCTCGGCGCCGAGTTTCTCTTGGCGGGCATCCGTGATCTGTCTAGACAGATCACGGGCGGCGGCGTAGCTGCCGCTGTACCCGAGGTAGGCAGCCAGGTCCGCCATCGGCTCGCTGGTGGCATCGAGTGCTGCCCGGGCGTGTGGCAGCAGGGCGGCATAGGTGGGCCAGCTGGCCGGCTGCTGAGGGTCGCCGGGCAGCGCGGCAGTGATCAGGGCAGCGGCGGCCTGCCGCCAGGCGGCGGCTTGCTGACCGGGGAGCTGGGCGAGGGTGATGGCCTGGACCAGCCGGTGCACCGACACCACACCGCCCGCAGGCGGGCTGATCAGCGAGTAGCGGCGCAGCGCCGCGATGGCGTCATCGACGGCCAGCGGATCCTCCAGCAGCGGGGCCAGCACCGGCCCGGCTTCCGGCGGAAGCTGCTCCTGTATGCCGGGGCGGGGCTGCAGGAGGAGGCGGTAGGGAATAGTGTCGGGGGCGCAACAGGCCAGCAGCCGCAGCAGCCCAGCCGCCGTCGGCGCGTGCTGCTGCAACTGGGCGAAGGCCAGCGACCAGGTCGTGGTGACCCGCTTAACGTACCCGGCCGGGTCCCCGCGGTCTAGCAGCTCCGCCTGCCGCTCCCGGTACAGCTCCAGGTACCCGGCGACGTCCCGCCCGGCCGCCAGCATGTAGGCGGCGGCCTGCTCCAAAGCCAGCGGCAGCCCGCCCAGCTCACCCGCCAGCAGGCGGGCCGCCTGCTCGTCACGGTCGCCGGTGCGAGCCATCAGAAAACCCGCCGCAGTGCCCTCGTCTAGGACGGGCACCTCGACTGCCTGGTTCCCGGGCCAGCGCGGGCTCTGGCTGGTGATGATCACCTGGCCGTTCCCGGCGGGGGGCAGCACCTCCGCGAGCGCGGCCGCGTCCGGGGCGTTGTCGAAGATCAGCAGCCACCCGCCCGGCCGGGCCGCTAGCACCGCGTGCACCGCCACCACCGTCTTGCCCGCGTCCCCCACGTCCTGCGCCCCGAGCAAGACGGCCAGCTCCCCGAACGCTGCCGCCATGGCCGTCGGGTCCTCGGCGGGCAGCTGCCAGATCAGGCCCAGCTCGCTCAGATGCCGGTGGGTGTATTCCACCGCCACGCTGGTCTTGCCGGCGCCGCCCATCCCGCACAGCGCCACCACCCGCGGCCCGCCGCCGCGCCCGTCGGCCAGCCGGGCATGCAGGCCGGCCAGCAGGTCCTCGCGGCCAGCCAGGAATCCCGGCCGCGGCGGGACCCGGACCGGTCGGCTGGCCTCGGGCCGTCCGCGGTCTGGCAGTTTCCGCAGGGCCTGGACACCGGGCACACCGAGGCGGGCCCACCACGCGCTGGGATCTGCGACGCCAGGCCCCCATCGCAGGTGGGCCGGGTCCGCCTCCAGCGCAGTGAGCGGGGTTGCGGTGATCGCCGAGGGGCCTGCCCGCGGCGCCTGCTCGGTTACCACGGCCAGCAGCAGCCCGCCGGCGACAACCGGCCCGCCCGACATCCCCGACCACTCCGAGTTGCCCAGCTCGGTCTGCCCGGGTGGCAGCGGCCGTGGAGCAGTGCTCACCTCGACCGTCAGCAGCCCCCAGGCCAGCCCGGACCACACCGGCACATGACCGACCGCATCAACGGTGTCCCGGACCCGGCCGCCATCAGCGGCTGGGCGTTCCATGAACTGCGGATAGCCCACCACATGGCACCGCTCGACCGGGTCACCCGCGGCGCTGTCCCGGTCGACCGCCGCCAGGCCCATCGGCGGCACCTCCTGGACATCGGGGTCGGTGACCTGTACCAGCGCCAGATCCGGGCCCGGGCCGGCCACGTCGCCGACGAACACCGGATCCACCGCCGCCGCGTGAAGGACCTTGCCCGGATCCCGCACCTGCACCCCGATGGCACCGGCCACCACGTGCGCCGCGGTCAGCACCGTGCGATCGGCCACGATGCAGCCCGAGCCGACCCGATACCGCGGATGACAACCCTCGCCCAGGTCGGCAAGGACCTCCACGACCCGCGCAGTCAGCGGCACCTCAGGCACCGGCTACCCCGGCAGGACGTCAGCAGCCGAGGCCACCTTGACCGGGTTGCCCTCCTGGTCCACCGGCCCGCCGAACACCACGGTCACCTTGTGCCCGGACGCCTGTTCACGCCCCGCGGCGCCGCCAAGTTCCAAGCCCACCAACGGCACCGTGAACCCCGCTCTACCGTCCAGCGACCTGGTCGCGGTGACCGTCAACTCGACCGTCATCGAGTCCACCGGCAACTGGATGTCCGAGCGCCCTCCCGCGGCGCGAGCCTTCAGCAGGTCATCCCGCAGCAAAGCGATCGCATCCGCCAGCCCCAAGCCATCTGCCGACGCGGCATCTTCCCCAGCCATCCAAGCCTCCCTCAGCAGAGACAAGTCAAAGCGTAGGGTGTTCAGCCTGCAGAGGCACGCGTTCAAACTCCTGCTCCGCCGTTACGGCTTTCCGTCACTGAGCGCTAGCGCGGGAGCACCACGACATCCGGGCGCTGCCGATGCTCCGGTCCACCAAATCCCGCTGTCTCACAACTCGTGTAAAGCGTTACAGCGTCTCGCAACTCCCCAGCTCACGCGGACACGACAAGCGAGACAATGTAACGTGAACGATCGTTCGCGGACACCTTCCGCCGATGCGGTGTTTCCGCAGGAGCCGGATGTAACGCATGCCGTGTCTGCAGCTTCGTCACGCTGTCGGGGGTTACCGGTACAGTCCCCGGCCATGAAGATCGGCTATGGGCGGGTGTCCACCCGCGACCAGAACCCCGACGCTCAGCACGACGCCCTGGCCGCCGCCGGGTGCGAGGAAGTGTTCATCGACAAGGTATCCGGCAAGCTGGCCCGCCGCCCCGAGCTGGACCGGGCGCTACTCGTCGCCCGCGGCGGTGACCAGCTTGTGGTAACCAAGCTCGACCGGCTCGGCCGCTCCCTGGAACACCTCATCGACCTGTCCAAGGACCTCCAGGCCCGCACCGTCGACCTGGTGGTGCTCGACCAGGGCATCGACACCTCCACCGCGATCGGGCGGATGTTCTTCCAGATCCTCGGCGCGATCGCCGAGTTCGAGCACGTCCTGATGTCCGAGCGGACCATGGACGGGCTGGCCGCCGCGCGGGCCCGCGGCCGCACCGGCGGCCAGAAGCCCAAGCTCACCCCACGCCAGGCCCGCATCGCCCAGCAGATGTACGGCGAGACCGGCCCGGACGGGAAGCGCCGCTACACCGTGGCGCAGATCGCCGCCGAGTTCGGCGTCAGCCGCCCCACCATTTACCGGCATCTTGCATGTCTGCCATCAACCTAGGAAGGGCCCGGATGGATTCAACGACGTTGCTCGCCCTGGCAGGCATCGGCGGCACGCTTCTGGGCACGGCTGTTGGTGCGGGTGGCGCGCTCGGCGCGGCCAGGGTCACCAGCCGAGGGCAGGCCGATTTGGAGGAGCAGAAGGCCCGCCGGCAGGCGTACAGCGCGTGCGCGACCGCTCTCCTCGCCCGGCGGGACGCCGCCGTCGCGCTCCTGGAGGCCTTCTTAGAAGACGTCTTCGACCAGGCCGCGCGCAGGTCCAGTCGCAGAATCTCGACGAGCAGCGCGCTGCCGTCGCACGGGCGGTCGGCGCCGTTGCCGTCGAAGGCCCGTACGCGGTCGCGCACAGCGCCGAGTACGCCGCCTACGCAATCGAGGTTCTGGCCGGACGGCTCCGCGACTGGGTTGCCTCCGTCGTCGGCGGCCAAGACCGCGAGGAGCTGGTCCAAAGTCAGATGCGCTACGGCCGTGAGGACCAGCGCCAGGTGCAGCAGGACGTCGACGACTTCACCGCCGAGTGCCGCAAAGTGCTGCACCCCGCCGAGGGCGGCCGACCGACAGGCTGGCGGCGGCCGCGGCGGTAACCGTGGTTGCCGTCCTCGGGGTCAAGGCCGCGCGCTCATAGCTGTCGTGCAGGTTCTGCATGGGTGAGGGTGACCGTGGCGTTGCTGAGCCAGGCGCGTGCGCGCCGCCAGGTAGTCAGGCGACCCCACCTGCACGGCGGCGCGGAGCCCGGGCGGCGCCGCCGAAACCGCGGGCTAAAAGGGCCGCCCGGGTGCGAGGATGTCGCCGTGATCGTGTCGTACGACCAGACCTGGATTGACCAGCGAACATCGTGGTGGGCCAAGGCCAACCGCGCAAAAGAGCACATCGATTCGCTTCGTCGCCTCGTCGGCGAGTTCCGGGCGTCGTCGCCGTACTCGCTGACCCCTGAGCCGACCGGCATGCCCGGCCGCCTGGCCTATCGCCTCAGATTCACCAACCCGATTCCGGTCGTGATCAGCACGACCGTCGGCGACGTGCTGCACAACCTGCGCGCAGCCCTAGAAAGCCTGGCGTTCGAGGTTGCCCGGCGGAGCCAGAGCAAACCCCTGAGCTCCGGCCAGGAAAAAGCGTCAGCGTTCCCGATCTGCGCGACCCCGCAGGATTTTGCCCGTTTCTTCACGGCGAAGAAGGACAGGAAAGGCCTCTACGACTCCCGGGCGCGAGAAGCGTTCCGCGCGGTCCAGCCCTTCGCGAACCTGGAAGAGGTCCACAAGGTCGGCGTTGCCCTGGACCGGACTTTCGAGGACGAGGTCCGCTGGAGCGAACTGCACCGGCTCGACACCCTGTGGAACATCGACAAGCACCGTCGGCTTACCCTGATGGCCTGGTGGCCGAACCTCATCTACTGGGGCAGCGACGGGCCGTCCAACCGCCGGGCATTCCCGGGTGACGGCACCCTCGCGAACGGATCAATCCTGCTCTACATCGAAGGCGCCGACGAAGGCCAGGGCGACGAGCTGAGCCACGATTTCAACCTTGTCCTGACGGACGACCCGGCGTTTTCTTGCACCGACGGTCTCACCCATGACCTTGTCGCAGTGCTTGAAAGCTGGCATCAGCACATCGTTGAGCTAGCCGTGTTCCCCCGCATATTCACGATCATGTCGCGGCCCGTCGCCCAGGCTCAGCCACCCCCGGCTACCCAGTAATGATGTCGGCCAGCGGGCGCGAAACATGGCGAGTGGTCCCATCAGATCGTCGTGATAAGAGTGCAGCCCACCGCACGTGCGCATCACACTGTGAGATAACGCCGAAACCGCGGCCCGCTAGCGCATGGGCAACTTGGCCCGGTTCACCTGGTCAAGCAGTTCGGCGATTTCGCCGGTGGTCACCTCCAGCGCTCCCGCCTTGGCGTTGAAGTCCGCGAGCCACGCCTGCTTACGCAGCCGCCACCGCGCGGGCGGCAGGTCATCCAGCGCCGCCATGTGCCGGTACAGCGGCGGTGGGTTCGGGGTGGCCCACTTGCCGACCATGTAACGGGTCACCGTCGAGGCGCGGCCGGGCTCGGGCGGGTCGGTGACCGCCAGGGTGAGCCAGCCCTTCTACCGCTCGACGCTGAGCAGCTCACCGGTGGCCGGGTCGGCCAGCACGTACCCCGACGGGATGCGTTTGACCGCCGCCCATAGCCTGCGCAGGAGCACATCCTGCTTATGCCAGGCCCGGCCCCGGCGCAGGTCCGCGGCCAGCGACACCGCCCCGGCGGCGGTCACCACCGCGCCTGCGATGAGCAACGCCAGGTAGGGGAACCACAACAGCCAGGCCACCAGCGCCGCGATCCCATAGGCCATCAGGCCAGCCGAGTCACCACGGGACCCTTGAAAGGGTCCCTAACTTCCCGATCATCGGGGTCGTCTTCATCCCTCCAGCATCGCTCTCGCCCTGCTGTCACGTTCGGTTGATGTCTGCGGGGGCCTGCCGTCTCGCGCGCGGGGCTGGTGCCGATCAGCCCCGGAAACGGCAGTCATCGGTGGCGGTGATGAGGATGCGGCGGACCCCAGCGTCCATCAGTGCGCGGGCCCGGTGCCGCCCGTCCTGGTAGATCCAGCGCCGCTGGCCGGGCGGCCGCCAGATGTGGATGCCGCAGTCTTCGTCCAGCAGCAGCATCGCCGTGTCGCGCTCGTCCTCGCCCAGCCCGGTCTCCTTCAGCAGCCGGAACCTCTGTTCGTCCGCATCTTCACCGTCGAGGCCACCGCGGCGCAGCTGCCGGTGCACTGCGCTCACGGCGGCGGCGATCGCATGGAAATCCTGCCGATGGTAGCAGCAGCAGTCCCGGACACCGCGGCGCGGGAAGACCTGGCGGAGGGCGCGCTGGCGCCAGGTGAGGGGAGGCATCATGCAACCATCCCGCCAGCGCTGAGCCTCGGTGAACGGGGGATCGATCTGCGGCAGGCGCATCACCCAGGCGAGCTTGCGGCCGTCCACCGCACGCCACTTCTTCCCGGCAGTGACTCGTTCCGCTCGCGCCTCGCCGCTCAGGGGATGCCCGGCCGCTTCTTCCCGGATCATCGCCAGCCCGCGGCCGGCCAGGGCAGCGGCTACCAGATAAGGACGCAACCGCTGCGGCGGCTCACCTTGCCTAGCCAGCTCGCCGGGGCGCGACCGGGCCGCAGCTGCCACCGCCTGCAGCCGGGCCGGGTCAGCCTCTACCTTCTCGATCAGCATCTGCACTAGCCCTCGGACATGACTAGGCCGCGGATGCTCACCGAGCGCCTCCTGGGCCGCCTTCTCGTCGCCGGCCGGGAAAGCGCGCACATCGATGTTCATCGCCAGCATCCAGGCGAAGAACAGGTCAGCCTCGGCCTGACCGGCAGGAGCGGAAGATTTCATCGGATCCCCAGCCCCCGCCTGCGCTCGCGTTCATCCAAGTGGCCTCCCAGGAATCACGCCACGGTGCCGCAAGCAGACCAAGACATCCAGGTCACCGTTCGTGTACCGGAGGACAAACCAGCGCGTGCCACAGACCTCACATCGGGGCCGCTTGATCCCAGACCCCAACCACAGGTGCCAGCGGCTTATTGCCCGCGCACCTGCGACCCGGTCTTGCCCCGCCATACCCGCCACCGTAGCCCGGCCGCCGACATTCTTCCCACTGTCAATCTCACCGTGAGATAGCGCGGGGAATTGGACCGCACGGCCACGCAGCGCTGTGATTCCGCCGGAATCACAGGCAGTCGCCATCGTGCAGAATTCCGCAGGCGTGGTCCTGCTCCGATCCGTCCCGGCCCTCTTCTACCCGGAGTGCCGCGCTCGCCGCGCCCGGGTGAAGCCGCGCCTGGGGGCCTGTGCCCTGCGGCTGTGCGAGGTACGCAGCGACGATGTAGGCGGCATTACGGTCCAGGCTGTCCCGGGAGTGGTCGTAGCGGCGGGTGGTGCGGGGGTCTTTGTGCCCGGCGTAGTCATGGACGTCGCGCAGAGCGGCGCCGGCATCAAGAGCGAACGTAATTGCGGAGTGCCGCAGCGAGTGTGGCGACAGCTCTTGCCACGCCTCGATACCCGCAGCTCGGGCGAGGCGGCGTACCAGCTCCCACAGGTGGCCCTGCCGCAGCCGCCCGCCGGTGGCACTGGCCAGCAGCGGGCCGGCCAGTGCCGACGCACCGCCCAGCCCGGCTCGGCGGGCACGGTCGGCCAGGTAGGCGTCAAGCGCGGCCACGGTCGCCGGGGTCAGCGGGACCTTCGCCTTCCGGGCGCCCTTGCGGGTCACCCGCAGCACCCGGTGTCCGGCATCGGTGCCGAGGTCGGCCACGTCCGCGGCGCAGGCCTCGTCCACCCGCAGCGCGTTGTGTAGCAACAGCCGGACCACTGCCGCGGTCCGCAGCGCCTGGCGGCCGCGGTCGGCGTCGGCGGCCGCGACCAAGACGCAGGCCTCGTCCCGTGCCAGGCCGACGGTGCCGGTGTAGTGCGGGTCCACTACCGGCCGGGCTACCCCAGCGGTAGGAATCCGGCCCACCAGGTCATGGGCGGCGCAGTAGCGGTAGAAGCTGGACAGCGCCGACAACCGCCGCCGCACACTCGAGGCCTCCGCGCCCTGCTCAAGCTGGCCGGCCACCCACAGGTCGGCGTGCACCCGGCCCGCGACGAGCACATCGATCCGCGTTGATCCAGCCAGGCCAGCCACGCCCGCAAGTCACCGGCGTAAGCGCGGCGGGTCCGGGCCGCACGCAGGCTTATCAGCCACGCTGCCGCCAGCAGCTCCTCCCGCTGGCCAAGGTCCGCCAGGTGCGGCAGCTCGGCCCGCACCCACGCGATCAGCTCCGCGGCGGCCGCGGGCCCGGCCGGGACGGGGGAGGGAGCCGCAGCGGGTGATTCCGCCGGAATCAGCGCGGGCGGGCGGTCTGTCGGCATGCCGGGATGGTAGCGGCGGCCGCCGACACTGACCGGGTGATACAGCGGGATCGTGCCTCGCGCTCGCGGCAGCGAGGTGCGGCCCCCCAGCAGTGATCGTCCAGTACGCAGCTCGACGGCTACTCAGGACAGCACCAGACCTATTTAGAGTTCATCTATGGACACGGGGCCAGCACCTATATAGAGTTCATTCATGGCTCCACGGATGACGGTCCAGACGCTCCTCGTGGTGCAGGCCCTGCTGCGCCACCCCAGCCGGGAACTGTACGGCCTAGGGCTGTCAGAGGAGACCGGGCTGCTGCCCGGGACGGCGTACCCGATCCTGATGCGCCTGGAGAACGAGGGCTGGGTGGCCAGCCGGTGGGAGGACATCGACCCACACGCCGAGAAACGGCCCCCCCGCCGCTACTACCGGCTCACCGCCGGCGGCGCCGCGCAAGCCAGCGCCGCCGTCGCGGCCGCCCGGCGGCCCAGCAGCGCTGCCCTGCGCCGCCTCGCCGGGGAAAGCGGGACCGCCTGATGCCCACTCCACCCCGCCCGCCTAAGAGCAACTTCACCCCTCCCAGGCCCGATCATGCCGCCGCTACCCGCGTCGTCATCTATGCCTCCGTCATCTATGCCTCCTTCGTCTGGATCACCTTCATCGTCGTCGGCAACGTCGCCTCCGTCGCCCTCGCCGTCGCCGTCGCCGGCGCCCTCGCCCTCGCCGGTGCAGGCGCAGGCGTCAGCGCCTACCTCCGTGGGCTCGGTGGTCGCACCCGGTCGGGTCTTACCAGCGGCATTGGTGCCCTCGTCGGCCGGGCGGCCCGGTACTGGGAAGGTGATCCTGATGTGTGGGCGGGGCGTGCGATGAGGGTTGCTGCCCGGCTCATGCCCCAAGCTGTGGGTGAGCGGTGGCTTGGGGAGGCGGAGAGCTTCCTGTTCGAGGTGGCGCCCGTACAGAGGGCGAAGGTGACCCGCAACTACCTCGTCAACGCGCCCCGGGTGATCGCGGCCGGGTGGGTCGGCGAGCTGGCGCGGCACGCCAGGCGCCCGGTTGGCGGCAGAGCTGGCGCCAGGACACGGCAGAGCTGACAGTGGTGCACACCGCCGACACCCGCAACCCGCTGCCTGGCCGGTGGAAGCTCGGCGCCGCCGTCGGCACGCTGGGCGCCGAGGCCACGGCTGCGTACGTGTCTCCCTCGCTGGGTGCTGTCCTGGCTGCCGCCGACGTCATCGTCCCGCTCGCCATCGCGATAGTCCTGCTCGGAGCGGTCCTGCTCGGCAGCAAGGAAACATGCGATCGCGTCTTCCGCCTGCTCCGCTGGATCGCCAACCGCCCCGAGCCGCCACCGCCCGCCGCGCCGAGACGATAGCGATCGCTCCCCGGCACCCCTGTGGCTGACCGGGTGATACAGCGGGTTATCACCCGCTCCGCCGTGAGTTCAGCCTGACTGAAGGTGCCGCGCGGGGAACTCGCGGTCATCTGGGACCTGGCGGCCGCGATCAACGTGTGTTCGTGGCGGGCATCATGGTGCTCGAATTTGGGCAGCGGCCTGGGGATCCAGGTGAGGGTGACGGGCTCTGAAGCTCGAGGGTCGCGCGGCGCGCGACATCCGCCTTATGGACGGCGATCTCGGTCGCCCCAGTCGGGGCTTCGGGCACGCTGAACTGGGAGTTCTGTGCCGCTTAGCCTGGGCGGATCCGGCCAAGGCCGCACTATCTGCAATCATTGGTTGCATGTTCCTCTTGACGTGCTACCGTCGGTTGCAGACGTACGGTCGGAGCGACCAGTGACCGGCATGCACCGGCCGCGTGGTGATCCAGCGGCCGGCGATAGCCGCAGGCGCGCTCAGCGAGGGATCGGAGACTCATGGCAGGCCTCGTGATTGAGCGGGAGGTTCTGATCGAGGCACCGGTGGAGGTGGTGTGGCGTACCATCACCGAGCCCGACCAGATGAGCCAGTGGTTCGCCGACCGGGTGGATCTCGTGGTCGAGCCGGGAGCCCAGGGCTACATGGAGTTCGGGGACCAGGGCGGCCCGGTCGTCGTGGAGGTTGTTGACCCGCCGACTCGCTTCTCATTCCGCTGGAACCACCCCCGCGGGGAGGAGCCCGTGCCCGGCAACTCGATGCTGGTGGAGTTCACGCTGACACCCGAGGGCGACGAGCGGACCCGGCTTCGCGTGACCGAAAGCGGCCACGAACTGCTCGCCTGGCCCGACGCGGAGAAACAGCGCTATGCCGACGAGCACCAGGAGGGCTGGGCCGAGTACCTGGACCGCCTCGCCGGCGTGCTCGCGAAACGCTTATCACGATGACCGCGCAGACCGATGACGAGCTGTGGTCAGCCATCGCCGACCCGTCTCGCCGCCGGGTCCTCGACCTCCTGGTCAGCAACGGTGAAGTAAGCGCGAGCTGGTTGGCCGGACGGGTCCCGTTTTCCCGCCAAGCCGTCTCCAAGCATCTGGTCGTGCTCGAACGTGCCGGGCTGGTCAGCCGCCGCAAACAGGGCCGGGAAATTCTCTACCAGGTGGAAGCCGGCCGTCTCGACCAGGCCACCCGGGCCATGGCGCAGCTCGCCGCCCAATGGGACCGGCGGCTCGCCGCGATCAAACGGCTCGCCGAAACTGCGTACGCAGAAAACAAGAAGAGGAACCATCATGACCGATGAATCAGCAAACCCCGGCGGGCCGGCGGCCGACGCCACCAACGCACCGGGCCTGCCCGCGGCCGTCGACCGGGCCACCTTCCAGGCCGAACTGGACGCGCTGCGGGTCCGGGAGAAGGCGCACACCCGGGAAGGCGACGCGATCGCCGCGGCCCGGCGCCGCCTGCCCATGGTCGAGGTGGATGCCGCGACCCCGCTGACCGGCCCGCACGGGACGGTCACGCTGCTCGAGGCGTTCGAGGGCCGCCGGCAGCTGATCGCCTACTACTTCATGTGGTGGGCTGGCCATCCCGCCGCCGAGCAGTGCGAAGGCTGCACATGGGTCACCGCCCAGGTCGGCGAGCTGTCCTACCTTCATTCCCGCGGCATCACCTACGCGGTCTTCTGTCAGGGTCCCTACGACGAGAGCATCCGCTACCGCGACTTCATGGGCTGGGACATGCCGTGGTACTCCGCCCAGGCTTCCCTCGACGCGCTCCTGTCCGGGCGCCAGATCGGCTTGTTCCACCTCGTGTGCTATCTACGGGACGGCGACCGTGTCTTCGAAACCTACTGGACGACCCGCCGCGGGGTCGAGGCGATGGACTACAGCTACGCGCTGATGGACCTGACCGTGTACGGACGCCAGGAGAGGTGGGAGGACTCGCCCCCCGGCTGGCCGCAACAGTGCTCCACGCGGACTGACGGCGGCCCGCCCGCTTGGCCACCAGTGTCAGTGTGGCCGGGCGGACGCCCCATCGCCCAGTGGTCGCGACTGGAAGCTGGACGCTCTGACGACCTCGGCACCGGCCATGACGGCCGTCAGGACGACCGCGGCGGCCGCGCTGATGGCGACGCCTGGGCGTGAGGTCACATCGGTGGCTCCGTCCATCTCGGACTATGTGGGAAATAGAAAGGAGACAGCACAATGACCAGTCACCGGATCGGGACGCGTGAGGAGTGGCTCGCGGCGAGCGCCAGGCTGCTGGAGCGCGAGAAGGAGCTCACGCGGATGGGCGATGAGCTCGCCCGGCAGCGCCGGGAGCTTCCCTGGGTGCCGGTCGAGAAGGAGTACACGCTCCAGACCGAAGACGGGGCCAGGACGCTGGCGGAGCTGTTTAACGGCCGCTCGCAGCTGGTGGTCTACCACTTCATGTTCGGCCCCGGCTACCAGGCCGGATGTCCCTCCTGCTCGTCGACCGCTGACAGCTTCAACGGCGTACTCGCCCACCTCCAGGCCCGCGACGTGACGATGATCTGCGTCTCGCGCGCGCCGCTCGACAAGCTGCTCGCCTACCGCGAGCGCATGGGCTGGAGCTTCACCTGGGCCTCCAGCCACGAAAGCGACTTCAACTTCGACTTCGGCGTATCGGCCGGGGAGCAGCTGACGCACGACTCAGCCGCACCGCGGCCCGAAGCGAACGAGCTCGCGCTGCTGAAGCTGCTGACAGACCAGCCGACCGTGCGTGAGAACCTGCCGCTCGTCACGGCGCAGAACGCGAGCGCGACCGGGACCGACCTCGAGGGCTATTTCTCCGAGGGACACGGCGTCAGCACGTTCGCGCGCGAGAGCGACACCGTCTACCACTGCTACTCAAGCTACGCCCGCGGTACGGAGTTCCTGATGGGCTACTACGGGATCCTCGACCGCGCGCCCAAGGGCCGCGACGAAGGCGATCAGCCCATGAGCTGGCTGCGCCGCAACGACGAATACCACAACCAGTGACACGTACCGGAGGAGATCATGACGAACTCGGCTGCGGGCGGGGCCAGCGACTACAACAGCGAGATCATCAAGGAGTTCCGGGCGAACCAGGGACGCGTCGGCGGGATGTGGACGGGCACCACGCTGATCCTCATCCACCACATCGGCGCCAGGTCCGGGATCGAGCGCGTCACCCCGGTGGCATGCTCCCCCCAGGGAGAGGGCCGGTTCGCGATCTGGGCCGCCAACGGCGGATCGCCCACCCACCCGACCTGGTACTACAACCTCAAGGCCCACCCCAGGATCACCGTCGAGGTGGGCACCCAGACGTTCACGGTCCTGGCGGAGGAACTGGGCGGCACCGCCCGCGCCGAGCTGTGGCCGAAGCTGGTGGCGGAGTGGCCGAAGCCGGTCGCCGGGTCCCCTGACCTCGGCGCAGCCCAGGCCGGGACCACGCGGCAGTTTCCGGTGCTCCTCCTGACCCGCCAGGACTAATCCGGGACGAGACACCCGGCTCGCCCATGACCTCGCCACGAGCGGCGCGCTGGTACCGGTGCTGCCGGAGCACATCACCGCCCAGCCCCCGCGACCCGGACGCCGAACCCAGCTCAGGCCGCCACCGGCCGCCGACGCCGCAGTTCCCTAGGCCCGGGCCACCGGCACCCCCGCCCAGGCAACGGGCCTGACCGCTCAGCTCAACAGGAGATAGCCATGAGCGCACTATCCCCGGACCTGTCCAACAAGCCTGGCACGGTACCAGGCAGGCGCGATGCCCTGACAGCCAGTCCGTCCCAGGCCGTGCCCGCGACGACTAGTCCCGCCGGCGGGAAGCTGCCGCTGTCGGCGACCGAGCGGACCCGGCACCGCAGGTACCGGCACCTGGGGCGGACCGACCGGGACTCTTTGGATGCGGTGCTAGAGGCCGGGCTGGTCGCCCACCTCGGAGTTAACACCGGCGGGTGGCCGATGGTGGTCCCCACCATGTACGGGTTCACCGCAGACACCTTGTACCTGCACGGCTCGGTCGCCAGCCAGAGCCTGAACACCGCGGGCCCGGTGTGCGTCACCATCACTCTCACCGACGGGCTGGTGCTGGCCCGGTCGGTGTTCGAGCACACCATCAACTACCGCAGCGCCATGATCTACGGACAGCCCCGGCTGGTCACCGACCCCGCCGAACGGCTCGCCGGGCTGCGTTGCATCGCCGAGCACGTGGCACCCGGCCAGTGGGACTACGCCCGCCAGCCCAGCCGCAAGGAACTCGCGGCGGTCCGCCTGCTGGCGCTGTCGCTGGACGAGGCCTCGGTGAAGATCCGCACCGGCCCGCCCAGCGACGGCGACAGCCCCGATGCCGCGCTGGGCCTGTGGGCGGGCGAACTACCGCTGGCCACCACCTGGCAGCAACCCATCCCCGACCCGGCCCTCCCGCCCGGCATCCCCCTCCCTGCCCACATCCGCTCCCGCGCCGGCACCCGGGCCGACCGGAGTACCAGCAGCAAGCCACGGCGGACTGACGCGCGTAACAGGAGAGCAACCCGGAATGGGTGATCTGCGCGTTGCTGGCGATACCGGTCTTATCTCAACCAGCAGCGCTTATTCGGCACGGCGAGAGCATCCGGCTGCTGTCTTCGCGGGGTGCTCACCTTCCGTAACGGCTACCGTCCGCGCCGGCTCTCGTGCTCGGCGTGCCTTCATGCCTGTTCCGGGCGTCGTGACAGTGCCTGTTCGGCTGGGCTGCTGAGAAGGTTGCGGGCGGTGTTTGCGTAGGCCATCGCGTTGGTGTGGTCGATGTTGAAGACCAGGGAGAGATGGAGAGGGTCGGCGCCGGTGGCCAGGGCTTCGTGCAGGATGCGGTCACGCCGGATGTGTTCGAGAGAGACGCCGGGCGGCTGGTGCTTGTCGAGGTGGTCGGGGGAGACCGGCCTGGTGCCCAGGGCGCTGATGCGTGAGACCAGGACGTGCTGGTTGGCGGTGTTCGGCCAGGTGGCGCGCCGGTATCCGAGCCAGGCCAGCAGGGCGTTGCGGGTGAGCTCGCCGAGGGGCTGCCGGTGACCGGCGAGGGTGACGCGTCGGTTAGGCAGGTCGATGTCGTCCAGGGTGAGTTCGCGGATGGCCTTGGGGCGGGCGGCGTGCACGGCTGCTAGGGCGATGGCCAGGCGCTGGGCGGGAGTCACGGCCGCCTGCTCGACAGCCTGGATCTGCTCAGCGGTCATCGCCAGCAGGGTGCGCCCGGCGCCCCGGCCGCCGCTGAGGTGCCGGGTGGGGTCGGCGAACGTCAGGCCGCGTCGTTTCGCGAACCGGAACAGCGAGCGCAGCGCCATGATGGCGTTGTAGCGCCGGTGACCGCGCAGCGGCTCCAGGACGGTGTCGACGAGCGGCAGGACTCTCGACGTGTGGCTCCGGCACCACCATGCGCCAGTACGCGCAGACGCGCCATGAGCCCGAGGGCTGCGCCCGCGCCTTCCAGATCACCGTGTATTTCCCCCGGCGCGATTCCGATCCACGAGTAGTAAGCCAGCCCGCGGACAGTGTAGCCCCCATTAGTCAGCTCGATTTCATGGCCCGCAATGTCGACCACCCAGCACGTGATGTCGGTATTGTCAACGACAAAGTTGCGCCGCTGCACCGAGAGTTCCAGAACCTGGCCGGCTTCCTCGGTATGAACACGATCCGGGAGCTGCTGCCAGAGTGGATTGCGGCGGAAGAGCCGGCGGATGAAGAAATAGGCGTAGACCACTGCGAACGCTGCTGGCCACGCGAGCAAGAGCAGCAGGGCATCGCCGAACTGGCCAGTGGATAGCCACGCGAGGACTGCGCCGGTCAGAACCACGATCACGCCGATTACGATGTGCTCGCTCGTCTTCCGAATCGCATCCTGCCAGCCGAGTCCAAGAGAGAACCGAAGGTGCAGCCGTAGCCAATCCACGGCCCAAGACTATATTCAGTTACAGCCCAGCTGGCGTGACTCGTGCGGCTGCAGCAGCGACATCCCAGGCGCGCACGTCACCGCCGATGGCCTCTCACCGCGTCGACTGCGGCGACCAAGGCGCCACAGGGTCGCCGCCTTGCGTACCGGTCGCCGTGTGCCCACCCCTTCCACTCCCCATACGCCCCCCAAACTGTCGGCCAGGGCGCGTTTCGCCTGGTAGCGGCCGTGAGAAGGATTCCCCTCCGGAGCCGTGTGAGCAGGTTCGAATACGTGCCGAAGGACTTGACCTCGCTAGTCAGACATCCGCCATCGGGCTGTCAGCCTTAGCGGTCTTGAGAACCGCTACGGCGCGAATGGTGCGTGTCTGCCGGGCGAAGCGGCGAAGATGAGCGTATGAGCCGTAGATCGCGCTGGCTGGCCTTTGCCTGGGGTGCTGGCCTGGCGGGCGCGGGTGCTGCTGTTGCCTTCGTCCTTGCGGGCGGTCCGTGGGCTGCTGGCGGTGCCGTGATCGGGGCGGTCGCGGGTGCGTTCGCGCCGTCGTTATATGACGGGCTCCGCGAGCGGGGCGCCCGGCACGACAGCTGGCAGGGCACGGTGGAGAAGGCGCTGCCGCAGAGCCGGGCGCGGCTGCTGGATCCCCGCCGCGAGGTGGTCGGCTTTGTGGGCCGGGAGAGGGAATTGGCGGAGCTGGCGGCGTGGTGCCAGGACGACCAGGCCGGGCGGCTGCGGCTGGTGACCGGTCCCGGGGGGGTGGGCAAGACCCGGCTGGCCGTCGAGCTGGCCGACCGGATGCGGAAGGCTGGGTGGCGGGCGGAACGGATCGCGGACGGCTCGGAGGCTGAGGCGATCAGCGCGCTGCGGGCGGTGACGCCCGGACGGGCGCTGCTGACCGTCGATTACGCCGAGACGCGGGCCGGGCTGCAGCAGATGCTGTCCGCGCTGGCCGGGGAGCTGGGCAGGGATGTCCGGGTGCTGCTGCTGGCCCGCTCGGCCGGGGACTGGTGGGACCAGCTCGGCGTCGCGGAACCGGCAGTCTGGGACCTGGTCCAATCGGCCCGGCCGGCGCAGCTGTCCTTGTCGGCCGCAGTAGCTGCCGATCTGCCGGACGCGGACGTGGTCGCGCTGGCGGTCCGGTCCTTTGCGCGGGAGCTGGGTGTGCCGGGCAAGACCGTCGAGATCGGCGGCGGCGGGCGGCGGCGGGTGCTGGACCTGCATGCGGCCGCGCTGGTCGCCGTGCTGGGCCAGGCGGATACCACTACGGTGCGGGTTAATCTGGGCGGCGTGCTCGGCGAGCTGCTGCGGCATGAGCAGCATTTCTGGTACGACAGCGCACGCGCGTTCGGGCTGGGGGACGGCCAGGACGGGACGACACCCGCAGTGCTGCGGCAGATCGTTGCAGCCGGGTGCCTGCTGGGGGCCGCCAGCCCGGCTGAGGCCCGGGCGCTGCCAGGGCGAGTGCCGGGGATGTCCCCGTCAGTGAAGATCGCCGGGTGGCTGCGGGTCTTGTACCCGCCGGATCCGGGGGAGACCGGCTGGATCGGCTCCCTGCAGCCCGACCGCCTCGCCGAACTGCACGCCCTGCGCGAGCTGACCGCCTCACCCGAGCTCGCCCGGGCGTGCCTGACCGGCCTGGATGCCCGGCAGGCGCTGCAGGCGGTGACGCTGCTGGCCCGCGCATCGGCAGACGACCCGCACGCCGAAGAACTCCTCCGGCAGGCCCTGCCCGGCACCGCCGATCTCATCACCGGCATGCACGCGCCGGTGGAAACACTGACGACCATCTTCAACGCGATCCCAGATCAGACAGTCATCCTCGCCCCCGCCGCCGTAGGCCTGTGCCAGCGCATCCTGAACCTCCTGCCCGCCAGCACCGAGCCAGCAGTCCGGGCGTACTGGCTGCAGAACCTGGGCATCCGGCTCGCCGAGCTAGGCCGCCCGGCCGAGGCCCTGCCGGTCAGCCAGGAAGCCGTCACCATACACCGGGAACTGGCCGCCGCCAGTCCGGACCGCTACCGTCCCGACCTCGCCGGCTCGCTGACCAACCTCGGCGTCCGGCTCTGGGCGCTGGGCCGCCCGGCCGAGGCCCTGCCGGTCACCGAGGAAGCCGTCGTGATCCGCCGGGAGCTGGCCGCCGCCAGCCCGGACCGCTACCGCCCCGCCCTCGCCACCTCGCTGACCAACCTCGGCATCTGGTTCTCGGAGCTGGGCCGCCCGGCTGAGGCCCTGCCGGTCAGCCAGGAAGCCGTCGCCCTGTTCCGGGAGCTGGCCGCCGCCAGCCCGGACCGCTACCGTCCCGACCTCGCCGCCTCGCTGACCAACCTCGGCATCACGTTCTCGGAGCTGGGCCGCCCGGCTGAGGCCCTGCCGGTCAGCCAGGAAGCCGTCGTGATCCGCCGGGAGCTGGCCGCCGCCAGCCCGGACCGCTACCGTCCCGACCTCGCCACCTCGCTGACCAACCTCGGCATCTGGTTCTCGGCGCTGGGCCGCCCGGCCGAGGCCCTGCCGGTCAGCCAGGAAGCCGTCGCCCTGTACCGGGAGCTGGCCGCCGCCAGCCCGGACCGCTACCGTCCCGACCTCGCCGCCTCGCTGGACAACCTCGGCAGCTGGTTCTCGGAGCTGGGCCGACCGGCCGAAGCGGCCACTGCTCACGATGAAGCCATGAAGGCCCGCGGGCAACCGGGCCGATGACATTCATGAGGCTGTGCCGAATACGTGCCCGGAGTCCTCGCCGTCACTGAGTCACCGCAGGTCAGAAGCTTTGCACTAGGGGTCTTGAAAACCGCCAGGGCGGACCCTTCAGCCAGGCTGAGCTCACGGTGGAACGGGTGATAGCCCGCTATGTCGCCCGTCTCCTGATGCCGTTCCACATCCTTGGAAGTGGAACAGCCCGCCCATCCTTGCCTGCGGGCATCCGGAACCCGCGTGAGAGGCCGCAGCTCGTTGTCAGTGATTCGGTCATCTCGTTCCTGGGTTCCGCAGATGACGGTCCGCCTAGTGACCGAAAAATAGGCGTTGAAGTGCGGGAACGCGAAAGAGCCCAGTGACGGGGCGTGTCACTAGGCTCTGGCGTTCGCGCAGGTCAGGAGGCCGGGGGTGCGGGGTC
>WNFD01002170.1_pt1 | contig 19759 bp, 20 predicted proteins | sample 5400491 | NCBI WGS metagenome assembly WNFD01 (sample SAMN13153343, study PRJNA577476) | soil metagenome | isolation source: 120 cm saprolite under Douglas fir tree site 2 hole 2 replicate 2 | place: USA:California | collected 2015-04-18
CGACCTCGGCCGCTGGCTCAAGGAAAGCTACCGCGTCGCCACCGAAGAGCCGCCTGAAGATGAGCCGGAGGAGGGCAGCGAACCGTAAGCGCTAGCGCGGCGAAACGACCCGGCCGGCAAGGCCATCGCGCTGGCTGCGCGCGGCCGGCGTCGCGATGGCAGCGACCACGGCCCGCAGGCTGCCGGCTTGATCGAGGCTCAGCAACCTTTGCTGCAGTTGCGCGACTTGCGCCGGCGGTAGCGCGCGGCCGGCGCAATTGGCGAATTTGCCGGTCAGCGCATCCGCCGGGCGATCGTCCGGCCGTCGTCGAAGGCGATGCGCACCTCGGCGCCGAGATGCTCGTCGCCGGACGCGCTCATCTCCGGGTGCGGCGCGGCATGGATATGCCGCATCAGCGCGCGCACCGCAGGCTCGCGGAACGCCTCGCCCTCGAAATCCTCGAGCACGATGCGGCCACCGAGGAGCGCGCGCGCCAGGCAGTATTGCACGCTGAACTTGGCGTCGAGCCCACTTTGCGGATCGGGCCGGTCGGTATGGGCGAGCCGGCGCGGATGGGTCCAGGAATCGATGCGCACGACGCGCTCGGGGGTGATGTCGTGGTCGCCGCGCAGCAGCAGCATCGCATCAATCGCCGGATGGGTGCTGCCGCAACACGGGTGCTGCTTGACCGCGAGGCCCGGCCGGACGATGTCGTAGGGCCGCCCCCAATCCTTGAGGATCGCCTCGGTATCGAAATTGCCCGCACCGTTGAACACCAGGAGGAACCCTTGGTTGTGCTCGAGCGCGGCTGGGTTGGCGGTGAACCCCTCGCGCGCGAGTTGCGCCGCGAAAAGACCGTTGCGCGCGGTGTGCCCGACATGCAGCGGCTTGGTCATCGTGCCGAAATTGGCCTTGATGCCGGAGGCCAGCGAAGCAGCGATGGCGAGCGCCTGCGCGGTGCGCTTCCGGTCGAGGCCGAGGAGATGGCTGCACGCCGCGGCAGCGCCGAAGACCCCCAGGGTCGCGGTCGGGTGCCAGCCCTTCTCATAGTGATGGAAGTGGACGCCGCGGGCGATCCGCGTCTCGGTCTCGAACCCGGCGACATAGGCAGTAATGAAGGCGCGCCCGTCGCAATCGAGGAGTTCGCCGAGCGCGAAGAGGGCCGGCAGGATCGGCGCCGAGGGATGGCCGCCGAGCGAATTGCTGACATCGTCGAAATCGAGCGCATGCGCCGCCGTGCCGTTGACCAGCGCGGCATCGAGCGGCGCGGCCCGCCGGTCGGTGCCGAAGATCAGGCATTCGCCGGGGCCGCTCGCGAGTACCCGCTCGACGATCTGCGCGCACGGCTCGCCGGCGCCGGCCAGCGTCACTCCAACCGTGTCGAGGATCGCCATCTTCGCCCAATCCACCGCCACGGGCGGCAGATCGTCATAGGCGATGGCGGCGATGCGCTCGGCGATGCCGTCGATGATGGTCAATTTGTCTGTCCCTCGGAAAAGAAACAAGAAACGCTTTAACGCGGAGGACGCTGAGGAATCGCAGAGAACGCAGAGGGTCAATTTAATTGTCATCCCGGCGAATGCCGGGATCCATTTCTGCCGTGGATACCGGCATTCGCCGGTATGACAAATAGTTGGAGGTTCCCTCTCTGCGTCCTCTGCGAACCCCTCTGCGTCCTCTGCGTTAAGGCGTCACTTTTCGTTTACGCCACCTCGAACAGGCCGGCGGCGCCCATGCCGCCGCCAATGCACATCGTGCAGACGACGAGGCGGGCGCCCCGGCGCTTGCCCTCGATCAGCGCGTGCCCGACCATCCGCGACCCCGACATGCCATAGGGATGGCCGATCGAGATCGCGCCGCCGTTGACGTTGAGCTTGTCATTGGGGATGCCGAGCCGGTCGCGGCAATAGACCACCTGGCAGGCGAAGGCTTCGTTCAATTCCCACAAATCGATGTCGTCGATCGTCAGCCCGTGCTGCGCCAACAGCTTGGGCACGGCGAAGACCGGGCCGATGCCCATCTCGTCGGGTGCGCAGCCGGCCACGGTGATGCCGCGGTAGATGCCGAGCGGCGCGAGCCCGCGGCGCTCAGCCTCGCTCTCCTCCATCAAGACGCAGGCGGATGCCCCGTCCGACAGTTGGGACGCATTGCCGGCGGTGATGAAGCGGCCTTCCTTAACACGCTGTCCGTCCTTGAACACCGGCTTCAGATTGGCCAGACCTTCCAGCGAGGTGTCCGGGCGATTGCCTTCGTCCTTGTCGAGCGTGACGGGCCTGTTCGAGGTTTCGCCGGTCGCGCGGTCGGTGGCGATCATGACCGAGGGGAGCGGCGCGATCTCGTCGTCGAAACGCCCGGCCTGCTGCGCGGCGGCGGTGCGCTGCTGCGAGCGCAGCGCGTATTCGTCCTGCGCCTCGCGCGAGATCTTATAGCGGTCGGCGACGATCTCGGCGGTCTCGATCATCGTCATGTAGAGCGCCGGGATGCGCGCGACCAGCTCGGGATCGTCGCCGCGGGTGCGCACCATCTTGTCGTTCTGCACGAGCGAGACCGACTCGACGCCGCCGCCGATTGCGATCGTCATGCCGTCGTCGATGATTTCCTTGGCGGCCGTCGCGATCGCCATCATCCCCGATGAACATTGCCGGTCGATCGACATCGCCGGCACGCTGTCGGGCAGCCCGGCACGCAATGCGCCCTGGCGGGCGATGTTGAAGCCCTGCGCGCCCTGCTGGATCGCCGCGCCGATGATGACGTCGTCGATCTCGGCCGGCGCGACGCCGGCGCGCCTCACGGCTTCGGCGATCGCGTGCCCGACCAGCGCCTGCGGCTGGGTATCGTTGAAGGCGCCGCGATAGGCCCGGCCGATCGGCGTGCGTGCGGTGGAAACGATGACTGCGCGGCGCATGGGGAATTCTCCTTTTCGGGTCTACTCGGCCGCCGCCTGCGGCTCGGGAGCAAGGATGATCGACAGGATCAGGTCAGGTTTGGTCGACGCGTGCTGGATGTCGTAGCCGACAGGTTCGCCATCGGCGCCCAGATCGAGATTAACGTCCGATTCGATTTCGCGAGTCCGCTTGGCCGGCAGCGGTCTCAGCTCGATATAGAGGCTGTCGGTGGATTTGTCGTAGGAAAGCCTCATTGGTAATCCTCGTCGAGGAACACGTTGTGTACCGTCTCTCCGTCGGAGAGTAGCACGACCCGCAGATAGCCGCCGCGACTTGCGGCGTACCCCCAAAGGCGGATGCGACCGTCGTTCTGCACCTCCCGCCGTTCCGGCCGTCGCATGATCCTCCTGATTTCTATCGGATCGAGGTAATCGCGGCGCGATAACACGTCGAGAGCAAAATATTTCGTGCGCCAGAAGGGTGGGGGAGGCAGACGTTCCGGTTCATCCGCCATCGAAAAGGCCCGCGCGAGTCCAGGTAAATCATGGTGGGCGCGACAGGGATTGAACCTGTGACCCCACCCGTGTGAAGGGTGTGCTCTCCCGCTGAGCTACGCGCCCGCCTGGGTGACCCGGCTCGCCGCATTTAGGAGGCCGCCTGCTGGGCTGTCAAGGCGCAGCGCTGGACGGAAGCCGCCTGGTCTGAGACGATCAGAGGATGATTTCTGTGGTCAGTCTGCTGCCGCCCCGCGGCATTTGGCTCGGGCTTCTCGCGCTCGCGGCGTTATCCTCGCCGGGGCTCGCGGACCAGCGCATCACGACGCGGTTCGAGATCTTCGGCTTCGCGAGGATAGGTGTTCTGACGTTGCGGAACCGGATCGAGGAGAGCGGCAAGCGCTACACGATCACCACCGATTACGCGACGAAGGGCATCGCCAGCGTGTTCGTCGACCTGACGACCCATGCCGAGGTTCGCGGTCGACTGATCCCAGGCTCCGCTCAACCCGAGTGGTTCCGCAACGACAGCCGCCGCAATGGCGCCGAACGCCACAGTCGCGTCGATTACCGTCCCGACGGCGCAGTCGACGCGGCATCGACGACGCCCTCGTCGGAGCCGCTGCCGGCCACCGCGACGCGCGACACGGTCGACAACCTGACCGCCTACCTGCGGCTCGAGCGCCAGCTCGCTCGCACCGGCAGCTGCGCGCTGACCGCACGCGTCTTCGACGGCCGCCACGCCTATGATCTGGTCTTCGCAGATGCCGGGCGGACGGTGCTGTCGCCGGCTGGGGGCCAAAAGTTCTCGGGCAACGCCATCGCGTGCCGCATGACGCGCCGGTATCCGGACCGCGTCGCGGATTCGGAGAAAGACGAGGGGGCTCGCGGGGGAACGATCTGGTACGCCCGGCTGCTGCCCGGCGATTTGCTTGTTCCGGTGCGGATGGAAATGGATACCCAGCTCGGCGTGGTCGAGGGTTATCTGGCCGAGCTGCACGGCGACGGCGTCGATCTCACGCTGATGGAGTGAGCGCCAAGAGCTGCCGAGGTGCGGCTGGACGCCGCCGAGCCCGCATGACAGCATCCGCCGCATGGCCTCTGCACATTGGGCGGTGTTGTCGCTGACTGGCGGGCTGCTGCTGGCGATTGGTGCCGCGCTGGCCCAATCGCCTCCCCAGACTAACCGGGTCGCGATGCGCTTCGAGGTGTTCGGCCCCGCCGGTCTCCATGTGTTGACCAATCGCATCGAAATCGACGAAATCGGCGAGCGGTATGCCGTCGCGTCGGAGCTGACGACCCGCGGGCTGACAGGCTTCTTTCTCGACCTGGCCGAGCACTCCAAGGTCGGCGGCCGGCTTACCGCCGCATCGGCTTTGCCGGAAGCTTTCCGCAGCGAATCTCGACACAATGGCGAGGATCGCCATGATCGTGTCGACTACCGCGATGACGGCAGTATCGACGGGAGCGCCTCGCCGCCGCCGATCACGCCGATCACTGCTGCGCAAATGCGCGGCACGGTCGACGCTTTGACCGCGTATTTGCTGGTCGAGCGCCGGCTCGGGCGCGGCGAGGACTGCACACTGGTCATTCCGGTTTACGAAGGCCGCCGCCGCTACGACCTGCGCTACACCGATCGCGGAGAGCAGATCTCGTCGCCGGCCGGCGGTCAGCGCTTCGAGGGCGCGACCCATGTCTGCCAAATGAAACGCACGGAGATCGCGGGCTTTCCGGCCGACCCCAAAAAGAGCGAGGGTGCCCGCACGGGGACGATCTGGTTCGCCAGACTGGTGCCCGGCGATCTGCTGGTGCCAGTGCGCTTCGAACTGGAGACCGAAATCGGACAGGTGACCGGCTATCTCGCCGAGTGGCATGGCCGCGGCGTCAATCTGCGCCTCTTAGAATGAGCCCCACCCGTTCGAGCGTCGCCGGCAATCGTGCCTACCGCCACGTAATGCCGCTTATTGGCTTACGGTGACCCTTCTGTCGTGCTGAGACGCATGCGCCAGCGCGAGGAACCTTTCCCGCCGGCCGCCGGCTCGGGGATCGGAGCAGGTTCCGCAGCGGCTACCGCTTCGGCGCTCTGCTCGACAGGGGTCTTCGCGCTCGCAGGGCTGCTCTCCTCCCTCGCAGGGCTGGTCTTCTCGGTCACGCTATCGGCGGTGGCAACCGGTTCCGCTGCCGGCTCCGGGTCGGCTACTGTTGCTGCCGGCTCGTCTTCGCCTTTGAAATTCGACACGAAATTTTCCGCGGCGCGCTCGAATGTCTCGATCGCGGCAATATCCGTCTCGAGCTGCTTCATCTCGTTGTCATAGTGCGCCTTGATCGCGGCACGTCGACCCTTGAGTTCCTCTTTTGCTCGCTGAATGTCGTCCCCGGTAAGGTGCCACATGGCGGTACATCTCGATCTCGTGGGCTGTCGCTGCGTCGAACAGCGATCAGGTGACTAATTATTGATACAAATCACCGATCGCAATGACGACAAAAATTACATCGCCAAGGCAGCGTTCGCAACAGCCCGAAATGGTCGGGCGGGAATATGACAAAGTGAGGCGCGACGCGCCGCCTCCGATTTACGGCGTAAGCCCGAGCCGGTCGAGCGTCGCCGGCAGTTCGGCGAAATGGTCGAGCACCGCGTCCGCGCCGAGCGTCTCCGGGGCGACCCGCGCATAGCCGTAACGCATCAGGACGAGCGGCACCGAGGCGGCGTGCGCGACGGCGGCGTCGTTCTCGCTGTCGCCGATCATCGCGGCGCGCCCGGCGTTGCCGCCGAGCTCGCCGATCAGGCCGAGCAGATGGCCCGGGTCGGGCTTTCTGAACGGATAGCGGTCGCCGCCCGCGATGCCGTCGAACAGCCCGGCCAGGTCGAGCCCCTCCAGCACCGCCATCGTCGCCTGCTGCAGTTTGTTGGTGCACACCGCTGTGCGGTAGCCGCGCCGGCGCAGTCCCTCCAAGGTCTCGCGCACACCGGGGTAGGGCCGGGTCAACACGGTCGCGTTGGCTTCATAAATCTGGATGTAGTGCGGCAGGGCCTCGGCAGCCTCGGCAGCGTCGCCGCCGCGCGCCGCAAAGCCGCGGGCGACCAAGGCTGGCACCCCGTCGCCCACCATCGGCGCCACTTCCGGACGCGTCAACGGCGCATACCCGCGCTCGCGCAACACTTTATTAAGCGTATTGGTTAAGTCTGGGACGCTGTCAACCAGCGTGCCGTCGAGGTCGAAGACCAGCAGAAAATGCGCCATCGCCGTCAAGTCTGCGCCAGGCTCATCATATTGCGCAACAATCTGTGTGTTGGCAGGGTAGCAGGGCCTGTGAGAACCTTAGTCTCCATGATCGCGTTTCGTTCGTCATGAGCCAATCCCGCTTCGCCGCCATCATCCTCGCCGCCGGCGAGGGCACCCGCCTCAACTCGGCGCGCCCCAAGGTCCTGCATGAGATCGCCGGGCAGCCGATGATCCGGCACGTCGTCGACGCGTTGCGGCCGCTCGATCCGGCGGTAACCATTATCGTCATCGGCCGCGACATGGATTCGGTGGCCCAGGCCGTCGCGCCAGTGCCGAGCGTCGTCCAATCGCCGCCGCGCGGCACCGGCGACGCGCTCCGCGCGGCGCGCCCGGTACTGGCCGGGACGCTCATCAAGGGCGGGGCGATTCGGGATATTCTGGTGCTGTTCGGCGATCACCCATTGCTGCGACCAGAGACCCTGTCGCTACTGCTGGCCGAACGGCGCCGGGCGCCTGGGGCGGCGGTCGTCGTGGCCGGTATGAGGCCCGCCGACCCCTCCCTCTACGGCCGGCTCGTGCTCGACCGCGACGGCGGGCTCGAACGCATCGTCGAAGCCAGGGATGCGAGCCCAGCCGAGCGGGCGATCGGGTTGTGCAACAGCGGCATCATGGCGCTCGATTCGCGCCACGCCTTCGACCTGGTGGACCGAATCGGGAACAACAATGCTAAACGCGAGTTCTACCTCACCGACATCGTCGCGATTGCCCGCGCCCAAGGCCTCTCGTGCCGGGTCGCCGAATTGCCGACAGAGGAGCTTTTGGGGGTCAACACGCGCGCCGAACTGGCCGCTGCAGAAGCGCTGATGCAGGATCGGCTGCGGCGCCGCGCGATGGAGGCGGGGGCGACCCTGATCGTGCCCGAGACCGTGTTCCTCTCGGCCGATACCAGCCTTGGGCGCGATGTCGTCATCGAGCCGAATGTCGTCTTCGGGCCCGGCGTCAGGGTCGCCGACAACGTCCTCATTCGCTCGTTCTCGCATCTCGAAGGAGCCGATATCGCCTCGGGCGCAATCGTCGGGCCGTTCGCCCGGCTGCGCCCCGGCGCGGTGCTCGAGGCCGACGTACATGTCGGCAATTTCGTCGAGGTCAAGGCGTCGCGCCTCGGCGCCGGCGTCAAGGCCAGCCACCTCTCCTATCTCGGCGACAGCGACATCGGGGCGGGGACCAATATCGGCGCCGGGACGATCACCTGCAATTACGACGGCTTCAGCAAATTTCGCACGATCATCGGCGAGCGCGCGTTTATCGGATCGAACACCGCGCTGGTCGCGCCGGTCACGATAGGTGATGGGGCCTATGTCGCGACCGGCAGCGTCGTCACCTCGGATGTTCCGGCCGATGCGCTGACGATCGCGCGCGCCCGGCAGGTCGACAAGCCGGGCCGCGCCGCCGAGCTGCGGGCGCGGCTCAAAGGAAAGCAGGGCTAATGTGCGGCATCATCGGCATCATCGCCAAAAATCCCGTCGCGGCCGAGCTGATCGAGGGGCTGCGCCGTCTCGAATACCGCGGCTATGATTCGGCTGGCGTGGCGACCCTCATCAATGGGCGCATCGAGCGGCGCCGCGCCGAGGGCAAGCTCGCCAACCTCGTCGCCCGGCTCAAATCCGATCCGGTGCAGGGCACGATCGGTATCGGCCATACGCGCTGGGCGACGCATGGCCAGCCGACCGAGGGCAACGCCCACCCGATCGCGACCGACAGGGTCGCCATCGTCCACAACGGCATCATCGAGAACTTCCAAGCGCTGAAACGCGAGCTTGCCGGGCTCGGCTACCAGTTCCACACCGAGACCGACACCGAGGCGGTGGCGATCCTGGCGACGCATCATCTGACCCAGGGGCTGACGCCCTTGCAGGCGGTGGCGCGTACGCTCGAACGGCTTGAAGGCGCCTTCGCCCTCGTCTTCCTGTTCGCCGGCGAGCACGATCTGTTGATCTGCGCCCGCCGCGGCAGCCCACTCGCGATCGGCTATGGCGATGGCGAGATGTTCGTCGGCTCGGATGCGCTTGCGCTGGCGCCGTTGACCCGCCGCATCACCTATCTCGAAGAAGGCGATTGGGCCGTTGTGACCTCGCGCAAGGTCGCGATCTTCGACCAGGAAAACCGCAAGGTCGCGCGCACGGTGCGCGAGACCGCGCTCTCCGGCGCCCTTATCGGCAAGGGCAATTACCGCCATTTCATGCAGAAGGAGATCTTCGAGCAGCCGGCGGTGATCGGCGACACGTTGCACGCGCTGATCAATCCGGTGACCCGCACGATCCACCTGCCGGAGCTGCCCTTCGCGCTCGGCGATATCGGCCGGGTCACGACGCTGGCCTGCGGCACCGCACATCACGCCGGGCTGATTGCCAAATATTGGCTGGAGCGGATCGCCCGCATCCCGGTCGAGGCCGACATCGCTTCGGAGTTCCGCTACCGCGCCCCGGCAATGCCGAAGGACGGCGCCGCGCTCGTCATCTCGCAATCGGGCGAGACCGCCGACACGCTGGCGGCATTGCGCTATTGCCGCGAGGCCGGGCAGAAGATCATCGCGATCGTCAACCAGCCGGAAAGCACGATCGCGCGCGAAGCGGACATCGTGTTGCCGACGCTGGCCGGGCCGGAGATCGGCGTCGCCTCGACCAAGGCCTTCACTACCCAACTTGCGGTGCTGGCGGCGTTTACCGTCGCGATGGCGCGGGCGCGCGGCACGATCGATGCCGAGGGCGAGGCCGCGCTCGCCGGCCAGCTCGCCGAGATCCCGTCGCGCGCCAGCGAGATCTTGCACCATGACGAGCGCATCCAGGAGATCGCGGCCGAGATCGCACTAGCCCGCGACGTCCTCTATCTCGGGCGCGGCACTTCCTATCCGCTGGCCCTTGAAGGGGCGCTGAAACTCAAGGAGATCTCCTATATTCACGCCGAAGGCTATGCCGCTGGTGAAATGAAGCACGGCCCGATTGCGCTGATCGACGACAATGTGCCGGTCATCGTCCTGGCGCCGCCCGACGATCTGTTCGAGAAGACCTTGTCGAATGTCGAGGAAGTAATGGCGCGCGGCGGCCGCGTCGTGATGATCTCGGACGCCGCGGGGGTGGCGCGGCTCGAAGGGCGCCTCGCCTTTGGCATCGCCGTCCCGCATTGCGCCCCCTTTGTGGCGCCGCTCCTCTACGCGATCCCGATCCAGCTCCTTGCCTACCACGTCGCGGTGCTGAAAGGCACCGACGTCGACCAGCCGCGCAACCTGGCCAAGAGCGTGACGGTCGAGTAACGATTGCCCGCCACGGCGCCGTAGGGTGGGTTGCAGCGACGCGAAACCCACCATCGCGCGTTCGGCATGGTGGGTTTCGCTGCGCTCACCCACCCTACGGCTGTTGAGGAAAGCGCCATGACCACAGTCGACCAGCAGAAGATACGGCGCTCGCGGACCGGGCTGATCGCGCATGATCCGACGCTGGCGCAGCCCGGCTACACGCTGTTCGCGCCGATGTCCGGTGAGGGCACGGTCTATTTGATCGATATGGCGGGCGAGGTGGCCCATCGCTGGAGCATGCCGCACCGGCCGGGTCTCTATGGCTACCTGCTCGAAAACGGGCACCTCTTCTACAGCGGCAAGATGATGGAGGACACCGACCGCTTCGAGGCGTGGCTGCGCTTCAAGGCCGGCGCCGCGATGGAGGTCGATTGGCACGGGCGGATCCTCTGGGAGGTGCGTCACCCGGACCACCACCACGACGCGCGCAAGCTGAAGAACGGCAATGTCCTGTTGCTCTGCCTGCGCCCCTTGCCAACCGAGATCGCCCGCCGCGTTCAGGGCGGATTGCCCGGCACCGAGGCGGACGGAGGGATCATCTACGCCGACTACCTGCTTGAAATGACGACATCCGGCGAAATCGTCTGGGAATGGTGCAGCTGGGAGCATCTGGAACCCGAGGCGTATCCGATGACGCTGCAGGACCATCGCGCCGAATGGACCCACGGCAACACGGTCGCCGAGACGGCCGAGGGCAACATCCTCGTCAGCTTTCGCAACATCTCGACGGTGGTGATGATCGAGCGCGCCACCGGCGACATCGTCTGGCAACTCGGCAGCCCGCCGCTTGCCCAGCAGCACGACCCGCGCCCATTGCCCAACGGCAACATCCTGATCTTCGACAACGGCACCCACCGGCGCGACCATCCGGGCACCTTCTCGCGGGTCATCGAGGTCGATCCGCGGACCAGCGCGATCGTCTGGCAATACAGCGACCCGTCGATGTTCGAGTTCTTCAGCCCGTACATTTCCGGCGCCCAGCGCCTCGCCAACGGCAACACGCTGATCTGCGAGGGCATCCATGGCCGGCTTTTCGAGGTGACCGGCGCCGGCGAGGTCGTGTGGGAATACATCAACCCGTACTTCTTCGAGGCGCCGGGTAGGCCCGGCCTCACCAACGCGGTATTTCGCGCCTTCCGGTACACACCCGACGAGATCGCCGCCGCACGCCGCGCCTGACCCCAATAACTTCGGGTGCGAGTTTTCCGGCCGCGCGTCGGGATACGAAAATAAAATCGTCTTTCTCGCGCGCCGTCACCGAACGAAACAATACGGTCACACTGACGCCGTAAAAGACCGCGCATCCTTGGGTTCCGTCGAACATTCAAAAAGCCTCAAAAACGGCCACGGCGTTTTAATCCGCAGGTGCGCGCGGGACGCCGTCAGCTTTGTTCTTTGGCGTTGTCGTTCGAGGAGGGCTGTGAGATGACGGAGTTCAATCGAACCGAAAGCATGAGCGGCGTCGCGCCCGGCGGCGCCGTCGCGGCGGGGGTCCTGCGCGAGGCCGAAACCTGGGCCAGCGCGCAATGTGAGTTTGTTTCGGGGATTGGGACGATCTGGTCGGATTGGCTCCGCCGGCAACAGGAGGCGATCGACGCCTCTGCCCGATCGCTGCAGCAGATGTTCGAATGCCGCAGCCCCGCCGATTTCGCGCAAACCCAGCAGCAGTGGTTCGCCGACGCCGCCCGGCGGGGAGGCTCCGACATCACCGCGCTGGCGAGCGAGTCGATGGCGCTGACCTGGCGGGTCGTCGGGGCGGATCGTCTCGGCTTGGGCGGCCAATCGTCGCCGGTCCGCGGCACGGGGCGCGCGAAATCCGGCGACGAGGCGCCGTTGCAGCGCGCTGCGGCCGAGTAAGCCTCGCCGGGGCCGAGACACGAGCGGTAAATGAGGGGGTAGGTGATGACTTACAGCGTTCTTTATGGGGATGCCGCGGCGATGGCGAGCCGCGACCGTCACCTCGATGAGCGGGTCCAATTCGAGCGGTTCAGCACCGAGCACGAGGCGCTGATGCGCGCCCGCGAGCTGATCGAGGAGGACGTCAGCACCGTGGTCGCGGTCTGCGACAGGGCGGGGAACCTGCTGAGCGGAGTACGCCTGCAGCTAAAGCTTGGCTATTACTGCGATTGAGCGGGCTCGGGTGCGCCGTCGGCCGGGCTACCGCGACGAGCGCCCCGGCGCGGCGCGCACGTCGCGTTCGCCCGGCGGGCTGCCTCGCGGCTGTTCGGCTTACCTTGCCAAACCCCGGGGCTGCCCGTACCTATGATTCCTTCGGGTCACGCGGCGAGAGGAGGGCGCGATGAAGCTCCAGGATGAAAAGCTGTTCCGGCAGCATTGCTACATCGACGGCGAATGGGTCGATGCGATCAGCCGCGCGACGATCCGGGTGACCAATCCGGCCAATGGCGAGGTCCTTGGCACCGTGCCCAAGATGGGCGCCGAGGAGACCCGCCGCGCGATCGAGGCGGCCGACCGGGCTTTGCCGGCGTGGCGCGCCAAAACCGCCAAGGAGCGCGCCCAGATCCTGCGCCGCTGGTTCGATCTTCTGATGGCGAACCAGGAGGATCTCGCCACGCTGATGACCGCCGAACAGGGCAAGCCCTTGACCGAGTCGAAGGGCGAGATCGCCTATGCGGCCGCCTTCATCGAATGGTTCGGCGAGGAGGGTAAGCGCGTCTACGGCGACACGATCCCCTCGCACGGCGCCGACAAGCGCATCGTCGTCATCAAGGAGCCGATCGGGGTGTGCGCCGCGATCACACCATGGAATTTCCCGGCGGCGATGATCACCCGGAAATGCGGGCCCGCCTTGGCGGCCGGCTGCACGATGGTGTTGAAGCCGGCGACCGCGACGCCCTATTCGGCCCTCGCGCTCTGCGAGCTGGCCGAACGCGCCGGCGTGCCGAAGGGCGTCTTTTCCTGTGTCACCGGCGGCGCCACCGAGATCGGCGGCGAGATGACCTCGAACCCGACCGTGCGCAAGCTGACCTTCACCGGCTCGACTGAGATCGGCAAGCTGTTGATGGAGCAATGCGCCGGGACGGTGAAGAAACTCTCGCTCGAACTGGGCGGCAACGCGCCGTTCATCGTCTTTGACGACGCCGACATCGAGATGGCGGTCAAGGGCGCGATCGCCTCGAAATATAGGAATGCCGGCCAGACCTGCGTCTGCGCCAACCGCATCCTGGTGCAGGACGGGGTCTACGACGCCTTCACCAAGCGTCTGGCCGAAGCGGCCGGGGCGATGAAGGTCGCCGACGGGTTCGAGCCGGGGGCGGTGATCGGACCGCTCATCGACATGAAGGCGGTCGAGAAGGTCGAGGCGCATATCGGCGACGCGCTGAAAAAGGGCGCCAAGATCGTCATCGGCGGGAAGCGCAGTGCCTTGGGCGGCAGCTTTTTCGAACCGACCGTCCTCACCGATGTGACGACCGACATGCTGATCACCCGGGAAGAGACCTTCGGCCCGGTAGCGCCGCTCTACCGCTTCAAGAACGAGGCCGAGGCGATCCGGATGGCGAACGACACCGAGTTCGGCCTCGCCGCCTATTTCTACAGCCGCGACATCGGCCGCATCTGGCGCGTCGCCGAGGCATTGGAATACGGCATCGTCGGCATCAACGAGGGCATCATCTCGACCGAGATCGCCCCGTTCGGCGGCATGAAGGAGAGCGGCATCGGCCGCGAGGGCTCGCATTACGGCATCGACGAGTTCCTCGAGGTCAAATACCTCTGCCTCGGCGGCATCGACCGGTAAGAGCGCGCTAGCGGGTGCGGGGTTGACGAGCCCGCACCCGCGCCTCCGTCACCTCCTATCGCCAGACCTTTAGACGAGCCCAGGCAAATCGGTTTTCGAGAAATCGTCGCCGATGTAGAGCAACGAACAGGCGTGCTCCTCTGCCACGGCGTACGAAAAGCAGTCGCCGAAATTCAGGCGCGCCGGATGCGCGCCTCTGCCCCACCGTTCGTATGCCGCGGCGACGCGGCGCGCGGAGCCGGATGTTACCGGGAGCACTTCAAAGCCGAGCCCATCGATCAGGCGGCTCATCTCGTCGGCGACATTCCGGCGGGCGGCGACAATGAGCGCTTCCGCCACGGTTGCGGCCGAAATCAGCACTTGGGATTCTGCCTCCAGAACGGCAATGCAAGCATTCGCCTCACGTTCCCCAAGGACGATCGCCATCAGAGCTGAGGTATCCACCGCGATCATTGTGGCAAGCCGTCTTTGCCGTAGAGAAAATCCTGACTCCTTGCAGCATTTTTTCCACCGCGTGCCTTGCTCGCGCCGGATGCGCGGATCGCTTCCAGGAGGGCTCTCCGACCTTTGATATCGATAGGCACCTTCACCGGCACGAGCTGGACCGCTGGCTGCCCATGCCTGGTCAGGATGACTTCGTCTCCGGCCTCGGCGCGCCGCACCAATCCGGTCAACTGCGCTTTGGCGACCGTAAGAGAAACCCGCATCACACAACCCCCATCGACCGGGAAAATATATGGACCATGGTTTGGTCCATATCAATCGGCTATAGCGCGCGCAGGGTCATGGGGTCTTCGCCGTCCCCGCGGGGGTTAGAGCCACGGCGGCTTCGGTGGTGAGGAGGAGGAAGGTGAACGTCTCCTGCAAATAAAGGCGGACGGCGGCATCGGTGTGGCTCAAGTAGCCGACCGACGTGTCCTGGCCGATGTGCAGATCAAAATCGCCGCCGCGGGTGCTGAGGACAAAGGCCCCGGCGATCGCCGGGGCCCAGATGATCTCGGTGTCGACCAGGCGCTTGATGTGCTGCAGCACCGGGTAGCCCTGGTCGCTGGTCTCGGCGAGCGCGGTATAGGAATCGGCGCCGAGCAGCACGCAATAGGGGCCGTCGACGCCGACGAGGCGCAGCTGGCTCAAGGCTTGGGCGATGGCTTCCGGGTAGGCGCGCGCATCGGCCGGCAGCGCCATCACCGGGTTGCTGGTGCCTTGGCGGATCCCTTCGATGCCGGCCGCGGCGTAGCCGTCGAAGATCGCGCGGTCCTCGGCAAAGGCGATGCGCTGCGCGGCATCCTTCGCCGGCTGCCAGTCGGAATCATTGGCGCCGCGCTCGACATCGTCGATCTGCTGGCGGTCGAGCTCGAACGGAACGCGCAGCTCGACCAGTGCCTTCACCGCGCGCTGCCGGGCGATGATGCCGTCGCCCGGCGCCGCGATGTTCTGCAGATGGCCGGTACCGACGGCAGATAGGACAGTGCCGGCCGGCCCTTGCAGATCGACGACGCGCCGGCCGGCGACGTAGCGCTTGAGGGTGCGCGAGGCCTCCTCTTCGATCTGGGCCCACGCCGAATCAGAGATCGGGGCGAGCTCGCGATGCAAATTGTTCATGCCGGGGGATCTCCTTTGAGGGAGCCGATGCCGAGCGAACCATCGCCCGGCGGCGGGATAGGCTGAGCGGGTTCGACAGCGGGCGACGGGTCGGCCGTCACCTGATCGAGAAAGGTCGCGGTCGGCGCGAAGAAGAGGTTGCCGGTGACCGCCCGGCTGAAATCCAATAACCGGTCGTAATTGCCCGGCGGCCGGCCGACAAACATGTTGTCGAGCATCTGTTCGATGGTGCGCGGCGAACGGCCGTAGCCGATGAAATAGGTGCCGAACTCGCCCGTCCCGGCCTGGCCGAACGGCATGTTGTCGCGCAGGATCTTTTTCTCCTCGCCGTCCTCCACGATCGTCGTCAGCGAGCTGTGCGCCGAACTCGGCTTGACCGAGCCATCCAGTTCGATGTCGGAGAGCTTGGTGCGGCCGATGATGCGTTCCTGCGCTTCGGTGGAGAGCGCATTCCACCCGGCCATGTCGTGCAGGTATTTCTGCACGATGACATAGCTGCCGCCGGCAAAATCGGCGTCCTCCTCGCCGATCAGGGTGGCGTCGATCGCCTCCCGTCCCATCGGGTTTTCGGTCCCGTCTACAAAACCGAGCAAATCGCGGGCGTCGAAGTAGCGAAAGCCGTGGACCTCGTCGACCGGCGAGACGGCCCCGCCCAAACGCGCCATGATCTGCGTCGCCAGCTCGAAACATAGATCCATGCGCTTTGCGCGGATGTGGAAAAGGAGGTCGCCCGGCGTGGCGACCGCGTGGCGCGCTCCGGCGCGGATCTCGCGGAACGGATGCAACTCCGCCGGCCGCTGTTGGTCAAACAGCCGGTCCCACGCCTCCGACCCGAACGCCATGACACAGGAGAGACTGCCTTCCATGTCGCGAAATCCCACTGCGCGCAAGAGTGCGGAAAGGTCCGCGCACAGCGCGCGCACCGCCGACAGATTGTCGGGACCGGGATTGATCGCGACGACCAGAAAGATTGCAGCACGCGTCAGCGCTGCCGCGATCGGCTGCGGGACCGCGTTCGAGGCGTCCGCCGCCCCGGGTGTGATCATCGGATCGGATCCCCTCGGATGGCTCCCTCCCGGGGGTGCATGGAACCGCCCCCGCCCCACACACATGCGACAAACGCGAGATGGCGGTCAAGGTGTTGGGCCGGCCCGCTGGCGCTGTTCCGTTCGTTCGCTGGAGGAACTGCGAAATAGCCGGGCCCCTGATCCCAACGCGGTGTGCCGCACCAGAGCGGCGATGCGCAAAAGCGAGCCTACGATGAGCAGGATCGCGAATGGCACATATTCAATCGGGCGCCTGCCCCCATGTTGAATTGGACCGATGACGAAGTCCGCGAAGAACACGAGGGCGATGTATTCCAGTCCGACGGTGCGCAGAACCCGCCATAGACTGGCGCTGAGTGCATTAGAAACGCGCTCGAGAGAAGAAAGTGCAAGCACGTAGGTCCACACGATGCCCACGGCGAAGAACGGCATTGCCGCTTCCACGGCCGGCTGATGCGAAATCCAGCCGATCCAGACGACAAGACCGAGATGGGGAAGCTGAGCCGAGGCAAAGGCGAGGCCAAAATTGCGTCCGTTCCGAGCAAATATGCCGAAGCGCGACCCGAACAGTGCTGCCATCGCGCCACCGGCATAAGCCGGCCAAAAGAGCAGAAACGACAGACGCGCCGTCGCACGCAGCGCGATGCCCGTACCCGCTTTCCCCGCCCCAAACGCGGCGAGGACCACAACGGCCACAAAGAGCGCCGCACAGAAAGCCGCGCCCATCCACAACCCCGCACCGGCTTCACGCTCGATCCGGCGTAAGGTTTCAAGCCAACGCGGAAGCGCCGCCCGCACGCCCGGTCTATCCGATCTCACAGGAAATATTGGCGCACCCGTCTGAAAGGGCGTTCGAGTTGCAATGCAATAGCGTTGCAGCCCCAAAAAATTACACACCCCGCTGGGACCAAAGCCGCCACTAAAGCCGCGACCAAGAGTATCCCATCGACGTTTATTATCGCGTGTACAATCCCTCCGATCGTTTGACATACTTGAACGATGCTGACGACAACAAGCATCGCAAGCGCGAAATGCATCAGAATTAGGGCGATGTGCGCGAGACTTGCCCTTGCCACGACTGATGAATCTCTCATACGCCTAGATTAGCACTTTTCCGAGCCAATTTGACGAACCTTGGAATTGAAGGCGGGCTATGACGATGATCCCGCGGCACGGCCGCAGCCGGGTTCGGATTCGGGTTTACCCGAGCCCCCTCGCCCGGCATGGTGAATGGCGATAGCAACGCCGTTTCGCCCTGACATAACGAAGGGACGGCGACCTCGATCACCGGTAGTGAGCCCCTTATGCGCGACGCCTCTCGACCGCCTCGGGTACCACTGCACCTGCAGAGCTATGACGGCACCCTCGGTCGTCAGATCATCGATCTGCATGTTTGGGCGGTGGACCAGGGGCTGCGCGGCGCCGCCGCCGATGCGCTGTGGGACGGTTTCTGCCAGCGCCTCGTCAGCGCCGGCGTGCCGCTGTGGCGCGCCTTTGCCGCGATGCGCACACTGCATCCGCAATGGGCCGGCTACAGCTACACCTGGCGGCGCGACCTTAACGCGATCGAGCCGGCGCAATTCGAACGTGGCGAGCTTTATGAGCGCGATGTGCTGACCAGCCCCTTCGCCTATCTGGAGCATCAAGGCGATGCGAATGCCGGCGATGAGGGAAGGCGGCGCCTGCGCCGGCGGTTGGCCGGAACCGGCGCGCAACTCGATTTTCCCCTTCTGCACCGCTTTGCCGCTGCCGGCGCTACCGACTATTTGGCCGAAATCGTGCGCTTTGGCGAGCATGGCGACCCGTCGCGCGGGATCGGCATCGGCTATTCCTTTGCGACCGATCGCCCCGAGGGTTTTGGCCCCGACGAGGTGACGCTGATCGAGGCCGTGCTGCCGGCCGCCTCGCTGGCGATGATGAACCATGCCAGCCACACCATCGCCTCCGGGTTGCTCGCGGCCTATCTCGGCGGCGATGCCGGACGGCGGGTTCATGCCGGGGCCATCGAGCGCGGCTCGGTCGAGAGCATCCGCGCGGTTTTGTGGTACGCCGACATCCGCGGCTTTACCGCCATCGCCGATTCCTGGCCCGGCCCCGTGCTGATCGAGCTGCTCGACGAGGTCTTCGAGGTGCTGGCCGCACCGCTGCGCAAGCGCGGCGGCCAGGTGCTCAAGTTTCTCGGTGACGGTATCCTCGTGAGCTTTCCATTCGAGGAAACCAATCGGGCCGAGACGTGCCGCCAGGCGCTCGAGGCCGCCAGCGAGGCCATGGCGGCGCTCGACCGCCTAAACGCCGCGCGGGCTGCCGCCGGCAAGCCGACCGCCGCCGTCGATCTCGCGCTGCATCTTGGCGAGGTGCTCTACGGCAATATCGGCGCCGTCGACCGCCTCGACTTTACGGTGATCGGCCCGGCCGTCAACGAGGTCGCGCGGATGGAGTTGTTGTGCGAACCGCTCGGCCACAGCGTGCTCATCTCCGCCGAATTCGCCGCCGCTTTGGGAGACAGCGTACCCTTGCAGCCGGTCGGGCGGCACGCGCTGCGCGGCGTCCGGGAGCCGCGCGAAATCTACGCGCCAGAGGCTGGTTCCTGATGCGCATTCTGTTTGCGATCCCGCACTATTTCAGCCAGAGCCTCGCCGGCCATTACGGGTCGGAGCGCAGCGCCCCGGAGGCACGGGCGTTGGCGACGCGGCTGTGCCTGGCCGCTCTCAGACAGAATTTTTCCGAGGCGCAGGGTCTTATTGACGGGCTCCAGAGCCAAATCCGCGCGGCCAACCCGGATTTGTCGGCGACGATCACGATCGCCCTATGCACGACCGGCGACAGCCACCTCGTCGCGCATCTCGTCGGCTGCGGCTTCGATCATGTCCGCACCCAGGCGGACCCGCGTCTGCTCGGTTTCGAATGTCACAAGGTGCTGCGCGGCGGTCTCGGACAATATGACTACTTTGCCTACCTCGAGGACGATCTAAGGATCGGCGACGCGCTGTTCTTTACCAAGCTGGCCTGGTTTAACGCTCAGTTCGGCGAGGCCGCGATCTTGCAGCCGAACCGCTTCGAACTGGTCGCCGAGCCCGCGCCGTACAAGCTCTACATCGACGGCACTCCGCATGATCCCCGGCTCGGCGCCGGGCTGCAGCGGGTCGACGAGCACCGCCGCATGGTGGCGCCGGCGTTCGGCCGGCAGGTCATTTTCCAACGGGTCGACAACCCGCACTCCGGGTGCTTTTTTCTCAATGCGGCCCAGCTCGCGCGCTGGGCATCCGAGCCCGATTTCGCCGTTCCGAGCACGGCCTTTTGCGGCCCCCTCGAAAGCGCGGCGACCCTCGGCATCATGCGCCATTTCCGCGCCTACAAGCCGGCCCGGGAAAACGCCGCCTTTCTGGAGATCGAGCATCTCGATCGGCGCTATCTCGGCC
>WNFD01002171.1_pt1 | contig 19758 bp, 15 predicted proteins | sample 5400491 | NCBI WGS metagenome assembly WNFD01 (sample SAMN13153343, study PRJNA577476) | soil metagenome | isolation source: 120 cm saprolite under Douglas fir tree site 2 hole 2 replicate 2 | place: USA:California | collected 2015-04-18
ACACCGCCTCATCAGCGGCGGAACCGGAACAAACTGGCGCCATCATCGCGCTAAGACTGCACCGTCACCACGGTCTGTGTCCAGCACCGCCCGCACCCGCGTGTCGCGTCAGCCCGACGGGATCACCGAATACTTACGAATACGTAGGCTACCTTCATCCAACTATCCCCTTTCGGTATACGGCCCGCAGTTACAGGCCGAATACGTTGTCCTCGGCGAGGAGCACGGTAGGGGGCCCGCCTGTGGAGATGCTGCCCGTGTTGGCGGCGATGGCCTGGAAGTCAGCTGTAGGGAGGAACTCGTTGATCGCTTCGATCGACGGGAAATACACCTCTGCCATGAGGTAATATGGCGACGGGTCGCCGGCCGAGCCAAGGATCTTGGTGATAACCGCCCTTTGAACCCTCCCGCTCGATTTCTCCGTCATAAGTGGGACGTGTTCCGTTTGGTAGGCCTTGTCGAACGTCGCCCGATCCTTAGGCTCTGGATAGAGAATGACGAGCTTTGCCTCGCTCATGGTGTTCCTTTCTGGAGTCTTGCCCGTTCGCTGTTGAGAAGTGGTTAGGTCTTGCCGGTTGCCGTGGACCAGCCGGTAAGTAGCTCACCCACTGGCTCGCTGCAGCAGAACCAGGGCTCGGACAGATGCGGGACGTTCATGACGGCTCTTGCGGAACCGATTCGCGGTGACCCGCCGACAAGTCGGTACAGTCGGTCGAACGTTTCGCCCGAGACCAGTTCTCACGGCCGCTCCGGGCGGCGAGTCGCTCGGACGCGGCGTGGAGTTCGTCCATGGCCGGATCAGGGCTGGTCCACGGGTACACCAGGCGGGTTCGGTCGAAAGGGGCCAGGAGACTGGCGAGTTCCGGCAGGTCAAGCAGGAGCGAGCCCTCGGGTATCAGGAGGCGGGTCGTCAGCTGAATCGGAGCAACTGACTCCACCAATTCCAGTTCCTCGAGTACGGCGAAGGTATCGAGAGTCGACTCTCGGGTCGACCAAGGATGGAAGGCGACGAAGGTTGGGTTCACCACTACTCCGGCGCCGCGGCATCGCCCAATGGCCTCTATGAAGTCCGCCCTCGTGTGACCTTTGTCGAGATAGGCGAGCACGCGATCATCCATTGATTCCGCGGCCGTAGTGACGAACATGCAGCCGGTGGCGGCGAGCACGGGAAGCAGGTCACTGTGCCGCAGCAGGTGCTCGACCTTGATCGTCACGTCGTAGCTGAGTTCCGGGTATCGGTTGTGCAGGGTCTCCACCAGACGGACTGCGTGGGCGGGCGCGTTGAAGAAGTCGGGATCGCCGAACGTAATGTGTTCCGCCCCCGCCGCAACCTGCTGGTCAATGTCGCGAAGGACGACATCCGCCTGGACGATACGTAGCCGGCCCTGATAGACCGGCACGACCGGGCAGTGCCGGCACTTGTGCCTGCACCCTCGGCTTGCCTCGGTGTATCCGGCGGTCTGGCGGCGTTCGCCGACAGCGAGCCGGGCGTATTCGGGAAGGGGAGGCAGGCCCGTCCGGTCAGGAATGCGGAAGGACAGCTTGTCGAGCGGGGACAGCGCGATGCCTGGCGTTCTGGCTACCGGCTCAGCGGTGCCGGGGCCATGTGTTGCTCCGGTCACCGTCGTCACGTAGTCCACCAGAGCGCTTTCGAACTCCCCGCTGATTACCGCGTCGGCTCCGAGAGCGAGCAGGTGTGACGCGTTGGCCTGCCCGTATAGGCCGTAGAAGCAGATCCGGGCCGAGGGGTTCAGCTCTCGGACCTGCTCTCGGACCGCTATCGCAAGCCTCGTGGCGGTGTGCATCGGCACGTAGAACGCGACGACGTCGGCTCGGCTCACATCCACCGAGCCAAGCTGGCGCCGCGAGAGGTCGAGACTGGTTACCTCGAAGCCCGCGCCATTCAGCCAGGCCGCCGGAGAGGCAAGCCCGAAAGGCTGATGTCCCAGGTCGTACGTGCTGATAAGCAGGACCCGCGCTCGTACGATGCTGCTCTGACTGCCTCGATCGCGGTGTCCACGAACGGGCCCCTCGGCGACCACCTCGACCGCATTCAACTCCATGAAGGTCATCGATGAGGTCTCGCAATCGGGTAGGGCGGGCGATGGGAGCCGCGTGTCCCAGGTTTAAGCGAGCGACACGAGGAACGTGTGCGCGTCGACGGTGGTCTCTATAGCGATCTCGCCATGGCCGGTGACTTGCCATTGGTCGGACTTGACACCGTCTTCCAGGATCATCGGCTGGGCATCGCCCAGATTGATGACTCGCAAACTCGTTGGCGAGCCCACCGGACTGGAGTCCTGGCCCGGGGTAATGGCGAGCGCCAGCGCGTGACGGTTCTCGTCGTAGTAGGCCTGGCGCACGGCCAGGTTGGGGTAATCGACACCGGTGAGGGTGGGCTGATCGAACTTCTTGAGGTTAGGCTCGTTGTACATCCGGGCCGCGCTGCCGGGACCACCGACGAGAGACAGGCCCTGGATATGGTTGATGATTCCCCGCGGGAATGCCTCTCCCAGGTTGAATCCGTACGCGAACTCACCGTCGCTATAAATCGGCTCCCAGGCACGGTCACACCAAGCACGCAATGCCGTATAAGTCTCCGTGTCACCAAGCTCGTAAGCCGTGGCCATTGCGAATGAATGTCCCCAGGTGTCATCGATGACCAGGGGCCCGCACAGGTCTGGCGTGTGCACGAGCCGCAACGCGTCATCATCCCACCGCCCGAACTTGGTGATTGCCGACTTGAGGAGCTTCTCAGGCCACTCGGTCTCGAAGGGAGTGGTGTTGAACGCCGGCGTTACCCAGAAGCAGGGCATCTGGTGCTGCGGCAGGTTGGTTGCCACATTGAGATCGCGGTCGTAGTAGCACGCGGCCCATGTGTACAGGTCCTCCGGGTGTTCGTTGCCACCGGCCACCCACGTCTTTGCGAACTCCAGCCACTTCTCGAAGCCCACGACATGATTCGTGCCCTTAATCCGGTCCATCAGCCTTTGCCCGAGGCCGGCCACCCCGACGCAAAGGGGGAAAACCTTACCCACCTCGCAGTCGATGCCGAACATCATCAATGAACCGCCCGGGTCCATGGGGGAAATGAACTGCTCGGTCAGCACCTGCGAGATCTGCTCTGCCGTGTAGGTAAACTGGATCTCGTCGTCATATATCAAATGCAGCGGCTCATCCCACTTCTTGTTTCCCGAGATGGCCATGTTATTAGCCAGCTGCTCAAGATAGTAGCCCTTGTACATCATGTTGGAGCTGCCGTGCGCCCTGATCGGGTCCGGATCATATTCCCTGCCGATCGGCGGGCAATGCCGATAGGTGTACGGGTGAACGGGGTTCGGCTCGACAGGGGCGAGGCAGAGCGAAGCGAGCAGCCCGGGCATGGTGACTGCCAGGCCATTTCCTGCGTAACCCGGCGCGTTGTACCAGCCTCCGGTACCTGGAGGCATGGTGTGGGCGTAATAGAAGTATGGATAGTTTGCCCATTTCGGGTCTAGGCCCTTCTGCTCCACCCAGTCGTACCAGGATACGTAATAGCGCATGCGGTCGGTTAGCTTCTCAGCAGCATCGGCGGCGATTTCGCGCCACGCGGGGATCTCCTGGGAGAACTTTGCGATCATGCGTACCGCGAACGTGAGGTTATAGGTGACCTTGGCCATGTACGGCCAATAGGTCCATCGATCCCACGCGTCGTGGATTCTTCCGCCCTTGGTCCAGTCGTCTTTGATATTCGCCAGACGCCAGACGAGCTTCAAGGCACCCGCAGCCTCCCGGCTGAGCGAAGGATAGCCAGCAATGACCTTGGTATCCGCCGCGTTCGCTACGGCCTGGCCGGCCGTCATCGGGCTTCAGCCGTTCCCGCCAGCAGCCAAGAACGCGTCGGCGCTGGCCCCGCCCACGCCGCGCGGCGACCAGGGCGAGCATTGTGGCGACCGCACTCGATGGCCGGCAATCCGTACTGCTCCGCGCCGAGAAGCCGGACGCGGACCGAGCTTCGCACATCCGGCCCAGGGACCATCACGTTTGCGCACTCCGGTGGACGCATGGAAGAACCTCCTCGACGAGCAGGCCGCGGCGGCGAGGGGACTTCGCCGCCAGGTCGGGCGTGTTTTCCGTAACGTAACCTACAGAGTCTAATTTGGCAACCCAGTCTTGCTATAAGACTGATGGTGCTGCTGCCACCTCGGGCTGTTAGGTTAGGTAAGCGGATAGAGCGTTCCAATGAGGTTCTAGCCCGCGCTCGCGGTGTGTCGACTGAGGGGTCGTCTGATGCTGCGTTTCGGCCTGTTCGGAGCGGGGAGGATCGGCCGCGTCCACGCCGCCTCCCTGGCCAGGCACCCGCGGACCGAGCTAGCCGTCGTCTACGACCCGGTCGAGGCAGCGGCGCGCGAGGTCGCCGCGCTCTACGGCGCGACACCCACCAGGGACGCCGACGCGATCCTTGGTGATCCGGGCATCGACGCCGTCATCATCGCCTCGCCGACACCCACGCACGTTGACCTGCTGACCGCGTGCGCCCGGGCAGGCAAGGCGGTGCTCTGCGAGAAGCCGATCGATCTGGACCTGGCGCGAGTCGACGCCTGCTGGGCGGACATCAAGGGCCTGAACGCCACCGTCATGGTCGGCTTCAACCGCCGGTTCGACCCGTCGTTCGCCGAGATACGCAACCGGGTCGCCGCCGGCGAGATCGGGCGGCTCGAGCAGCTAATCATCACAAGCCGCGATCCCGCTCCCGCGCCGGCCGCCTACATCGCCACTTCGGGCGGGCTGTTCCGGGACATGACCATCCACGACTTCGACATGGCGCGCTTCTTCCTGGGAGAGGTCGTCGAGGTCCAGGCCATGGCGGCGAACCTGATCGAGCCGTATATCGCCGAGGCGGGCGACGTCGACTCGGCCATGGTCTTGCTGCGCGGGGCCGGCGGCGAGCTGGCCCAGATCGTCAACAGCCGCCGCTGCTCGTTCGGCTACGACCAGCGCCTCGAGGCCTTCGGCGCCGAGGCGATGCTGAGCGCCGGCAACCAGACCGCCACGAGTGTGCGCCGCTCCGGCGCGTCCGGCACCGAGACCGCCGCGCCGTACCTGAACTTCTTCCTGGACCGTTACGCGGCCGCCTACCAAGCCGAGCTCGATCACCTGGTCAGCTGCGTCGAGCAGGGCGTGGCGCCGAGCCCCGGCTTCGCGGACGGGCGCGCGGCGCTCGTGCTCGCGGACGCCGCGAACGAGAGCCTGAGGACCGGCCGCGCCGTCCGGATCGACGCTGACCCAGCGGCCCGCTAGGCGGGGAAAACTGGGGAGTTTGGGACCGGGCCGCTGGAACCGCGGACCTCGAGCCGCGGCGGCATCAGCTGAGTCTCGCCGGGCGCCTCAGGGCGCTCGATGCGCGCCAGGAGCATCCGGGCGGCCTGCTGTCCCATCGCGTAGGCGGTGCCATCGACGCTGGTGAGCCACAGCGCTCGCAGCCGGGCCAGCATGGAGTTGTCGAAGCCGACAAGCGACAATTCCTCCGGGACCCGGACGCCGAGCGCCGCGGCGGCCGACAGCGCCCCGACGCAGGACAGGTCGTTTGCCGCGAAGATGGCCGTCGGCCGCTCGGCGCGACTCAGCAGCCGGACCGCCGCACGGTAGCCGCCCTCCTCGGTCATGTCTCCGGTCTCGACCAGAATGCGGTCGCCGAGGCCGTCCGCCCGCATCGTGTCCTCGTAGCCCTGCATGCGCAGGCTGCCGGCCGTGCTCGGCAGGCCGGAGATGTGGGCGATCCGGCTATGCCCGAAGTCGAGCAGGTGCCGGACCGCTAGCGTCGCGCCGAGGTGGTTGTCGTTGGCGAGGACGTCGACGTGGGGCAGGCCGGGATCCATGCCGCCCACGGCAACGGTCGGGATCTTGCTGGCCACGTCGGTGATGGCCGGCGAGACGGGGACCGATCCCGCCAGGACGAGCCCGTCGACGCCGAGATCGAGGAACGACCAGGTCAGGCTCTCGTCCATCATCCGGTCGATCCGGCCGTCACCCAGCAGGATGGCCTTGCCGCCCGCGTGCAGCGTCGGCGTCAGGCCGTCGAGCATGTCCGCGAACCACGGCTGGCGCAGGTCGTTCAGCAGCACTCCGACCGTGTGGGACTGTCGCTCGGCGAGCAGCCGGGCCGCCGCGTTGGGCCGGTATCCGAGTTCCGCCACGGCGCGCATTACGGCCTCGCGGCTCGATGCGCTGACCTTCGGCGAGTTGCGGAGCACAAGCGACGCGAGCGACTTCGACACGCCAGCCCTGGCCGCGACGGTCTCCAGGGTCGGCCTCCGGCCGATTCGACCATGATCCGGGGACGCCACCTCACCCCTCCTCCGTCGCTTCCTCCGTTACTGTTGGAGCGTTCCAACCGTACTGCTAGGGGAGCCTCACGGCAACTCAGTTGGGCGCCGCGCCGATGAGCTGGCGAAGCCCCCCCCCCCCCGAGGATGCTTGCGCCGCGCTTTCAACCGGCAGTCGATGCGTCACCGCGTCATGAGTGAATCTTTTTTTGCAACTAAGTCTTGAATCAAGACTTGATCTGTGATCTATTAATAACGCATTACGTGATCCGGATCACCCGATACCTGGCCCAAGACAGAGTGCGTCAGCACCTGGACGTGGCGCAGCAGGACTCGGAAAGACCCCGAGGCACAGGCCCGATACCGCCAGCAGGCGCCCGAGGCGCGCGCCTTCCTCCTCGACTACATCACCATCTCAACTCCCGCAATACGGACATGTGAGGAACCGAAATGCCCCTCTGGAAGATCCACCACCCGGTCGGCGCCTACACGCCCGAGGAGAAGAAGGAGTTCTCCGAGGCGATCACGCGGGTCTACGAGGCCATCCCGATCCCCAGGTTCTATGTCGTCGTCATGTTCGAAGAGGTCCCGGCGGACTCGTTCTACGTGGGCGGCGAGTCGCATGACAAGTTCGTCCGGCTCCAGATCGACCAGATGGCGCGGACCCTGCCCGGCCCGGTCATCCGGGAATGGTGGGTCAAGAACCTCGACCAAGTCATCGCGCCCTGGATCAGGGACCGCGGCTACGACTGGGAGTTCACCATCACGGAACCGCCGTTCGACCTGTGGTCGCTGCAGGGTGAGATCCCGCCGCCGTTCGAGTCCCTGGCCGAGAAGCGCTGGATCCAAGATAACAAGGCGACTCCCTACACCCACGCGGAGAAGCTCCCCGTCAACCTGGCCCTCGCCCCGGGCACAACGGGCGACTGAGCTCCGGAAGGGAGCATCATGACCTACAGGACTATCAACCCAGCGACCGGCGAGACGGTCGCTCCGTTCGAGGACATCTCCGACGCCGACCTGGATCATGCGCTGGACACAGCCCGATCCTGCTACCAGGACGACTGGCGGCACCGGCCGGTCGCAGACCGCGCGCGCATCGTCAAGGCGGCCGCGGCCGAGCTGAGAGCCAACGCGGCCGAGTACGCGCGGTACGTCACGGTCGAGATGGGCAAGCTGATCGGAACCTCGGAGGCAGAGGTCGTCCTGTCCGCAGCGATCCTCGACTACTACGCCGACCGCGCCGAGACGTTCCTCGCCCCCGAGGAGCTGCCAGAGTCGCCGGGAGCCGTGGTCGAAACCGAGCCGATCGGCGTGATCCTCGGCATCGAGCCCTGGAACTTCCCCTACTACCAGCTCGCCCGCGTCGCCGGACCGCAGCTGATGGCCGGCAACGTCCTGATCATCAAGCACGCCGAGAACGTCCCGCAGTGCGCGCTGGCGTTCTCGCGGATCTTTGAGAAGGCCGGCGCCCCGGCGGGGGTTTACACGAACGTGTTCGCCAGCATCGACCAGATCGGGCGGGTGATCGAGGACCCGCGGATCGCCGGCGTTACCGTCACCGGCAGTGAACGGGCCGGCTCCGCAGTGGCCGAACGCGCCGGCCGTAACCTGAAGAAGACCGTTATGGAGCTGGGCGGCAGCGATCCGCTGATCGTCCTCGAGGACGCCGACCTGAAGCACGCCCTGGCCGGCGCGCTGGTCGGCCGGATGTTCAACACCGGACAGAGCTGCGTCTCCTCCAAGCGCATCATCGTGGTCGGCCAGGAGCGTGGCGAGACCTTCCTGCGGGAATTCAGCGACGTCCTGGGCTCCCTGCAAGCGGGGGATCCCGCCAATCCCGAGACCACCCTGGGGCCACTGTCGTCCGAGAAGGCACTCGACCTGCTCCTGGACCAGATCCGCATCGCCAAGGACGGCGGCGCGCAAGTCATCCTCGGGGGCGACAGGATCAACCGTCCGGGCTACTACCTCGAACCGACCATCTTGACGGGTATCGATCAGAAGAACCCGGCGTCCGTTCTGGAGTTCTTCGGGCCCGTCGCGTCCTTCTACGTCGTGGATACCGAAGACGAGGCCATCGAAGTGGCCAACGCCACCCCGTTCGGTCTCGGCGCCTCGGTGTTCACCAACGACGTCGACCGAGGCCGCCGGGTGGCCAGGCAGATCGAGAGCGGCATGGTGTACATCAACCAGCCCGCGTGGACTGCCCCCGAGATTCCCTTCGGCGGCACCAAGAACTCCGGATTCGGACGCGAGCTCTCCGAGCTCGGGTTCGGTGAGTTCGTGAACCGCAAGCTGGTCAACGCCGCTCCCGCCGGTGCTCGACCGTGGGGCCCGGTGCAATGAGTGTCGTGATCACGGTGGCGCCCACCGGACCGATCGCGTCCAAGGCAGACAACCCGGCGCTGCCGACGCAGCCTCATGAGATCGCCGAGGCGGTCCATCAGGCGTACCTCGCCGGCGCCTCCGTTGCCCACATCCATCTGCGTGACTCCCGCGATCGACCCACGGCGGACCTGACGATCGCCCGGAGCACGATGGACCTGATCACGGAGCGGTGTCCCATCCTCATCCAGATGTCCACCGGTGTCGGGCTCTCGGTCCCCTTCACCGAACGCGAGGCGCTCGTCGAGCTACGGCCCCGCATGGCGACCCTCAATCCCTGCACCATGACCTTTGGCTCAGGTGAGTTCCGCAATCCACCGTCCGACGTGGCCCGCCTGGCCCGGCGCATGCAGGAACTCGGGGTCAAGCCGGAGCTCGAGATCTACGACACGGGCCATCTCGACGCCTGCTTGCGGATGCGTGACGCCGGGCTCCTCAGCGACTGGCCCCTCCAGTTCTCGATCGTGCTCGGGGTCAAGGGCGGGATGGCGGCCACCGCGGACAATCTGATCACGATGGTGCGCCGCCTCCCGGCGGACTGTGTCTGGCAGGTGATCGCCGTCGGCCGGGCCAATCTGGAGTTGACCGCCATCGGCCTCGCCCTGGGGGGTAACGCGCGCGCCGGACTGGAGGACACCCTGTATCTCCGCAAGGGCGAGCAGAGCCCCGGCAACCTGCCGCTGGTTCAGCGTGCCGTGGATCTCGCGAGCGCCCTGGATCGCCCGGCCGCTTCGGTCGATGAGACGGCCGGCCTCCTCCGCCTGCCGCCCCGCTAACAGCGGGTGGACATCAACAGACCCCGCAGCGAAACCATTGAGCATTGGAACACGTCGTGTCGAACACCTCAGAACAACCGGTCTCCGCGGCCGCCGGCAGCGCGGCGCTGACCACGGTCATGGATGGCGCAGTCGCCGTGTTGTCCATGGGACTGGCCCCCTATAACCTCATGGATCGCGCACTGAACCACGGGCTCATCAAGGGACTCGAATGGGCCCAGCGGGAAGGCGCGCGAGCCGTAGTCCTGCGCAGCTCCCTCCGGCACTTCTCGGCGGGAGCTGACCTCGACGCGATGGTCGCTGATGCGGACAAAGCCGACGTCCTCGACTGGGGCATGGCCGGGACTTTGCGAGCCTTCAATGACCACCCGGCCCCCATTATCGCCAGCATCCAGGGAGTCTGCGTCGGGGGCGGCTTCGAGCTCGCGCTGGCCTGTGACCTCATCGTGGCGTCTGAGTCGGCCAAGATCGGTTCGGTCGAGGTCACGGTCGGCCTCCACCCTCTCATGGGCGCAGTACAACGGCTGACCCAGCGTGCCGGTGCGGCCAGGGCCAAGGAGATGGCGTTGCTCGGCCGGCGCTACCCGGCCTCCACCCTGGAGCGCTGGAACATCATCAACTGGGTCGTGGCCGATGAGCAGCTCGAAAGGGCCACGATGGTGATCGCCCAGGAGCTCGCCCACGGACCATCGATCGCGAACGCGGCCACCAAGCGCCTGGTCGCCGTCGCGGTCAACGAGGGGATCGCGGCCGCCGATGAGGCCATGGCGGAGATTCAGCGACCGATCTTCCGCTCGGCCGACTTCCGTGCCGCCGTCAGGTCGTATCGCGAGAACGGCATCGGCATGGCCGAGTTCGAGGGCAGGTGAGCGGCATGCCGCTTCCGCTCGAAGGCATCCGGGTCGTTGATTTCTCCCGCGTGCTGGCCGGTCCCCACTGCGCCAAGACGCTGCTCGACCTGGGTGCCGAAGTCATCAAGCTCGAACCTCCGAGTGGCGACCTGTCCCGGAAGGCGTTCCCCAGCCACGGGGAGATCTCGGGCTACTACTCTCAGCAGAACGCTGGCAAGCGCAACGTGAGCATCGACCTCAACGCGCCGGGTGCCCGCGATGTTGCTCTTCGGCTCTGCGACACCGCCGACGTGATCGTGGAGAACTTCAGGCCCGGTGCGCTCGCCGCCTTCGGGCTGGATTACGAGTCGGTCTCGGTCCGCAACCCGGGTGTCGTCTACGCCTCGATCAGTGGCTACGGCCAGCACGGTCCGTGGCGCTCGCGGATGGCCTACGCGCCGACGATCCAGGCTGAGACGGGACTCACCGCCACCACGGCCGATCATTTCGAGCGGACCGGCAAGCCGCGCAGCGACTCACTCTCCCACGCCGACGTGTACTCAGGCCTGCACGCTGCCATCGCCATCCTGGCCTGTCTCACCGAGCGTGAGCGCATCGGCAAGGGCCAGTACATCGACGTGGCCATGGCGGCCGTGATGTTCTCCATCAACGAGCGTGTGCACGTCGACCTTTCTGATGAGGAGCTCGGTGACGAGCGGCCGATCCTCGGTGCGACCGACGGCCCGTTCTTCGCCGGACCTCACGGGGAACGATTCGCGAGTCCCATGAGTCTCGTCGGCAGCATGTCCTTTCCCTTCTACCTGGCCGCCATGCGCCGGCCGGATCTCGGCAGGGACCCGCGATTCCTGACACCCGAGCTGCGCCTTCGCAACCTGGAGGCACTGCACCGCATCGTGCAGGAGTGGATCTGGACCTTTGGTGACATGGAGTCACTCGACGCCCAGCTGGACGAGGCCAAGATCGCTACCGGACGGGTCCGCAGCATCAAGGAGTTCGCAGACAGCCACTGGGCACGCGACTGGCATGCGGTGCGGACCGTGTCCGACAGGTCGGGTGGCGAGATCAAGATCCCGGGCCGTCCGTGGCACTTCGCGGACCATGTGGCGGCCGACGGGGGTCAGCTGGCGGCGCGTCAGGGCGAGCATAACGCCGAGATCCTCAAAGAACTCGGGTTCAGTGCCGCCGAGATCGGGGCGCTCGAAACCTCCGGCGCGCTGGTCCAGCCAAGCAGGAACGGTGCCGTAGGTTCGTCGCCTGATCCCGACCTCGCGGTAGGCGCCGACGCTACGGTCCGGTAAATCGGCGCGACCGGTCCACTCGCGGAGCACTTCCTTGGTGTGCTCGCCGGTTTGCGGGACACCGCGGGCGGGGCCGGACGTGGCGTCGCTGAACCGGTAGGGCATCCGGACCACCGAGCGCCGCTCGCCATCGCCGTCGGTGACCTCGACGATGGTGCCGCGCCCGGCCACCGATGGGGAGGCGAGGACATCCCCGGCGTGCCTGATCTCCGCCCAGGCCAGCCGCGCCGCCTCCAGGTCGCGTTTGAGCGAGTCGCGGTCCTGGTGGCAGGCGATCCACTCGGTTATGACCTTCACCCGGGCTCGCAGCTTGTCGTCCAGCGGCGCATCTGGATCCGGGTCGGCCACGCCGAAGCAGGTCGTCAGCTGCCGCCAGAGGTGCCTGCGGTCGGAGGAAATGAGGATCGGGCCGCCGGGAGCGGGCCAGGTCTCGCCGCGTGCGGGCCAGATCGGGTGCTCGTCGATGCTGTAGTGGGTGTAGTCGTCGGTGGCGAGCATCGCGTCGAGCATGCTGACGTCGATGTGCTGACCGGTCCCGGTGCGATCGCGCAGCCGCAGCGCGGCCAGGATCGCGATCGTGCCGTGCAGCCCGGCCAGGGAGTCGGCGAGCGCGAGTGCGATGTCGGCCGGCGCATCGCCGCTGACGTCGGCCTGGCGCCCGATGAGGCCGGCTTCGGCGTGAATGATGGGCGCGTAGGCAGCCCGTTCGGCCTCAGGACCGTCCTGGCCGAACCCGGAGATGGACAGCATCACGAGCCGCTCGTTGACCGCGGACAGCGCGGGCCAGCCGGCGCCGAACCGGTCCAGGACCCCGGGCCGGAAGTTCTCCACCACCACGTCGCAGGTGGCGGCCAGGTCGAGCAGCCGGGCCACGTCGCCGGGTCGGCGCAGGTCGAGCTCGATCGAGCGCTTACCCGCGTTGAGCTGCGAATACAGCCCGGAACGGCCGCGGATCATCTTGCCGTACGTCTGCGCGATGTCGGCGCCGGGCAGTTCGACCTTGACCACGTCGGCACCGAGGTCGGCCAGGATCCGGCCGGCGAACGGGCCGGACAGCGCCCGCGACAGATCGAGCACGCGCAGCCCGTCCAGGGGCCTTGGGGCTCTCGGGATCATGCCGGCGCTCCTAGTACGACCGGGGCAGGCCGAGCACGTGCTCGGCGAGGTAGTTGAGGACCATCTCCTGCGGGATCGGGGCGATGCGCATCAGCCGGGCCTCCCGCCAGTAGCGTTCGACGTGGTATTCGTTCGCGTACCCGAACCCGCCGTGCGTCTGCAGGGCCGCGTCGGCGGCCTGGAATCCGGCCTCAGCGGCGAGGAACTTGGCCAGGTTGGCCTGCTCCCCCGCGGGCAGGCCGTGGTCGATGCGCCAGGACGCCTGGCGAATGGCGAGTTCGGCCGCGCCGAGCCGCGCGTGTGCCTCGGCGAGCGGGAACGAGATGCCCTGGTTCTGGCCGATCGGCCGACCGAAAACAGTACGGGCCTTGGCGTAGGCGACCGCGCGGCGCAGCGCCGCCCGGCCGGTGCCGAGGGCCTCGGCGGCGACCAGGACGCGTTCGGCGTTCAGGCCGTCGAGCAGGTAGGTGAAGCCCTTGCCTTCCGCGCCGACCCGGTCGCTGGCATCGACGTACAGGCCGTCGTAGGTGACCTCGCAGGACGCGACGGCGTTGCGGCCGAGCTTCGGTATCGGCCGGATCCCCACGGCGGGATCCTTGAGCGCGGCGACGAACAGGGTCAGCCCGTGGGTGCGCTTCGCGCACTCCTCGATGGGGGTGGTGCGGGTCAGCAGCAGCACCCGTTCCGACTCCAGGGCCTTTGAGGTCCACACCTTGCGGCCCGTGACGCGGTACCCGTCGCCGTCCCGGACGGCGCGGGTGCGGATGGCCGTGGTATCCAGGCCCGCGTCCGGCTCGGTGACGCCGAACGCGACGTGCAGGTCGCCAGTGGCGATGCGGGGCAGGTAGCGCTGCTTGAGTTCACCGGAGCCGTGCCTGACCACCGGGTGCATGCCGAAGATCGACAGGTGGATGCTGCTCGCGCCGTTCATGCACGCGCCGGACGCGGCGACCTCCTCGAGCACGATCGAGGCCTCGGTGATGCCGCAGCCGCCGCCACCGAACTCCGCGGGGATGGCAATACCGATCCAGCCGCCCTTGGCCATCGCGTCGTAGAACTCCCACGGGAACGTGTGGCTTTCGTCGAGCCCGGCCCAGTACTCGTCGGGGAACCGGGCGCAGATCTCGCGGACCGCCTCGCGAATGAGCCGGTGGTCCGGGTTCTCGGTGAAGTCCACGCGGCCCTCCCGTATGATCGCTCGTTCAATATTCTAGGAATAGAGTATCATCTGAGTGCTCTCGAGGGCAGACAGGGTGCAGCACCGGATAACACCGTGGCCTTGGGCGTAGACCCTCGGCGGGCGTTCATCCGGTGCTGCAGTCGAGGACCTTGGTATCTCCCTGTGCGGGTAGCAGGCCGCCCGAGGAGTTACCCAGGGCGGGCGGGTGGGCCGTGGCTGTGGAGGACCTTGGTCTTGTCCGGGTTCCAGACGGTGGTGGTCCCGTCCGGGTTCAGGACCAGCGTCCATCCCCACCTGTGGATCACGATCTCATGGTGGAAGAAACATAGGAGAACGCAGTCTTTAACGCTGGTCTTGCCGCCGTTCGCCTTGTGCTTGACGTGGTGCACCTGGCACGCCACGGCGGGCTGGTTACAGCGGCCTGCCCATTGACAATGCTTATCGCGGAGGATGACCGCGTTGCGGATGCCCGCCGGGATGGTCTCGCTGAAGCCGACGTCCAGCGGCAGGCTCGGCCCGCCCAGCCGGGCGCCCAGCTGCCGGCGGCGCAGGAACGAGGCGAGCCCATCCGGGCCCGAGAGGAGGTCGACAGCTTTGCCGATGACGGCCTGCTCGAGGGCTTCCCAGGCCCGCGTGGTGTCCGGGCGAGGGGCGGCCTGGCTACCGTCGTCCGCGCCGGCGGGGCGGTGGAGGCGAGATAGTTCGACGCAGAGTCGGACCAGGTCGTCCAGGACAGCGGGGTTCACCTGGCCGGTCACCACCGGGGCAACCGAGGCGTCGCACGCAACGGCCTTTGCGGCGTCGCCGTCCAGCCACGCGGCGCCGTCGCTGCCGCCGACCGAGGCTCCCGCGCGCGCCGCGGCCCACGCCGCCCGGGCGGAGGCGATCCATTCGTCCAGCAGCGCGGAGCTGCCGTCCAGCATCAGCAGGTCGGCGAGGGAGATGTGGACCCACGCTTTCACGGGTTGCCCGGCGCGCTCGGGGAGCAGGTCGGCGGCCACCAGGCGGCGCATCGCCTCATGCAGGGCATCGTGGTAGCGCTGGGCGTGGCTGCGGGTGTCCTCCGCGCCGGCCGGGGCGGACAGCGCGTCTAGCACCGCCGTTATGACCGCGGCGCACTCTGGGGTCAGGTCTCCGGTGAGGACCCCGGCGCCGTCGAAGGTGGTCTCCAGCCGCACGGCCCGGTCGTCGAACCCGTCGTCCGGGTCGCTGTCGGGGGTGTCGGGCCGGGCCCGGTCCAGGATTTCCCAGGCCAGCGCGGCCAGGTCGCGCAGGTCCATGCCCGCTGTGGCGGCCGCGATCAGGATCTCGTCGGCGGCGTCGCGGCAGTCCTCGGCCAGCTTGTCGGTCCACTGGCAGATCGCCCGCGCCACCGACTCCGACATCTCCCCCTTCACCAAGGCCTGCGCGATCTTGGGGTGGGCGGCGGCGCGGCGGACCCACGCGGTGTACGCGACAGCGGCGCCTTTGGTGATGCGGGTGCGATTGATCAGCCAGGCCCGAGGACTGTAGTCCGCATCCTCGGAGTACCCCTGGCCGGAGGTGAAGGCGGCCAGGATCGAGGCCCGCGCCGCCGTGCCCATCGCGGTGACCTGCTCGAGGGCCTGCAGGCACTGCGCCTGCTCCTCGGTCACCATCTGGGTCGCGTCCGCGGTGGCCAGGAATCCCAGCCCGGCGCGGACCATCTCCACCGCCTCACTCGCATTGGCGAACGTCGGAACGGTACTCACCTGGGGTCGTCACCTCCTTCCGGGATGCTCATGAGCCAATGGTTAGATGTTTCTCCTGTTTCTGGCGGTTCTCCTTCCTCCCAGTCGAGAGAATTTCTTAGATCGGATATTTCTAGGTTTCCAGTTCGATTCTAGCGGATGGCTACGACATTTTCCCGGAAAAACGCGCCGGATCCAAGGCTGTCGTCGAGATAGTGAGCCCTGGTGTGAATGTGCTCGCAATGCCTTGTTGAGCTTCTGCGCGATAAGGGTGGCGTGGTGTTGGCGGGAACTAGGGCATCGCCGGGTAAGGTCGCAGCGGACCGGGGCGAGAAACCTGGTCCGTTCGGGATTATGATCTTGATTTTCTGGGGCCGGGTAGGAGGAATAGTGACGTTGATCGCGCGATTTCAGGTCGATGGCTTCGAGCCTCGGCAGGTGAGCGGGCTGGACGCGGACTGGTTCGGCCTGATGACCTTTGCTAAGACCTTTAGCTCGGGGATCGTCGGGCACGCGACCACGGTGTTCATTTCCGCGGGCACCGAGGAGGGCTCGCGGTCCTACGTGGCCACCGAGCGGATCACCGGGCACACGGACGACGGGCAGAATGGCTCGGTGACCGTGCAGCACGGCGGCCTGGAGTCTGATCCGGAGACCTGGTTCGGCCACATCGTGCCGGGCACGGGCACCGGGGGCTTCAGCGGATGGTCGGGCTCGGCCCGGATCGTGCACGACGACCAGGGCGCATACTTCGAGATCGATTTGGCGTAGGACGGAGGCTGTTGATCGGCAAAAGGGCGGGCTTTAGGGTGAGGCTGACATGGGTGAGAATCTGGCCAGGCAGGCCGAGCTGGCGCTCGAACGGCAGGGCGATTACGAGTCGCTGTTCTACGAGGGCAAATGGCATTCCAGCGGGCAGCTTGCCGACCGCGCGGCCAGGCTCGCCACCGGGCTCGCCGATCTCGGCGTCGGTCCCGGTGACCGGCTGCTCGTGCTGATGGCCAACTGCCCGGAGGTCTTGATCACCTACACCGCGGCGTGGCGCGCTGGGGCGGTGGTCACCCCGCTGATCTTCCTGGTCACCGAGAACGAGCTGAGGCACGCGCTGAACGACTCCGACGCGGTCGGCGTCGTCACCACGGTCGAGTTCCTGCCGAAGGTCGCCGCCGCGCTCAACGGCGCGCCCGGCGTCCGGTTCGTGCTGGTGCCCGGGTCCAACGCGGACGTCCCGGAGTCGGCCGCGCCCGGGGTGCCCGTGCTCGACTTCGACCAGGTGGCCTCCGCAGAGCCCGGGTCCATCGCTGAACGGTCGAGCACCGACCTGGCCGCCTTGCTCTACACCGGCGGCACGACGGGCCGGTCGAAGGGCGTCCCGCTCACACACGCGGGCCTGTACTGGTGCGGTTCGGCCGCCCACGAGCATTCGGTCCGCGCCAGCGTGGTCAGCTCGGTGCTGCCGCTCCCCCTGGCGCACGCCTACGGCCTGCTGGTCCTCTGCGGCGGCATGCACCGGACCGACCATACCAAGACCATCCTGATGCGCTGGTTCGATCCGGCCGACTGGGTCAAGCTGGCCGAGGAGCACCGGGTCCAGGGCAGCGCGCTGGTGCCCTCGATGATCCAGATGCTGCTCAGCCAGCCGCTGGAGGAAGCCGACCTGTCCGAGCTGATCGCGGTCTCGTCGGGCGCCGCGCCGCTGGCCGAGGAGGTCCGCCGCGAGTTCGAGGCGCGGGTACCCACCGCGACCATCTACGAGGGGTACGGGTGCACCGAGGCGGCCACGTTCATCTCGGCCAACCCGATGGGCGCCCGCCGCGTCGGCAGCGTGGGGCTGCCCGTGCCCGGCTGCGAGGTGAGCATCCAGGACGACACAGGTCAGGTGCTGCCGCCGGGTCAGGACGGCGAGATCTGCGTGCGGTCGCCCGGCGTGATGACCGGCTACTGGCACAGCCAGGACTCCTCGGTTCTGGCGGACAACTGGCTGCACACCGGCGACATCGGGCACCTGGACGCCGACGGCTACCTCTACGTGGTGGACCGCAAGAAGGACCTCATCTTGCGCGGCGGCTTCAACGTCTTCCCGCGCGACGTCGAGGACGTCCTGGTCGCCCACCCGGCGGTGGCGCAGGCCGGGGTGGTGGGGCGGCCGGACAGCCGCCTGGGCGAGGAAGTCGTCGCGTTCGTGTCGCTGCGCCCGGGCACGCAGGCCACGGCCAGCGAGCTCACCGAGCACGCCCGGCGGCACCTGGCCGCCAACAAGTACCCGCGGGAGATCACGATCGTGCCCGCCGTGCCGCTGACCAGCGTGGGCAAGCTTGACCGCAAGAAGCTGCGGCAGTGGATCGCCGACGGGGACGGCCAGACCGGAAGCTAGACCAGCGGCCCGGGAGCTAGTCCAGTGCCGGGCTCGGGAGCTAGACCAGCGGCGGGCTCGGCAGGATCTGGCCGGTGACCTCGCCGAAGCCGATCCGGGCGCCCCTTTCGGCGGGCGCGGTGGCGCTGATCGTGACCTCGTCGCCGTCCTCGAGGTAGCTGCGGACCGATCCGTCGGCCAGCACGAGCGGTTCGGCGCCGCCCCAGCTCAGCTCGAGCAGGCAGCCGCGCTGATCCGGGTCCGGGCCGCTGACGGTGCCCGACGCGAACAGGTCGCCGGTGCGGGTCGAGGCGCCGTTCACGGTCATGTGGGCCAGCATCTGCGCCGGCGTCCAGTACGTGGCGGCGAACGGCGGACGCGATACCACCTGCCCGTTCAGCCGCACCTCGAGTGCGAGGTCCAGGCCCCACTTGTCGGTGTCGGCCAGGTAGGGCAGCGGTTCCGGGTCACGCGGTGGCGGGCTGACCCGCGCATGCTCCAGCGTGTCGAGCGGCACGATCCACGGCGAGACCGAGGTGGCGAACGACTTGGCCAGGAACGGGCCGAGCGGCCGGGACTCCCAGGCCTGCAGGTCGCGGGAGGACCAGTCATTAACCAGGAATACACCGAACACGTGTTCGGCGAAATCGCCGACGCTCACCGGCTGGGATGATCCCACGCCGATCACGAAGCCGACCTCGGCCTCGAAGTCGAGCCGCCGGGACGGCCCGAACGTCGGGCCGCTCTCCCCCGGGCGCTGACCGCGCGGGCGGGTGACCGGCGTGCCGGAGACCACGATGGTGCCCGAACGGCCGTGGTAGCCGATGGGCAGGTGCTTCCAGTTGGGCGTGAGCGGCTCGGCGCCCGGCCGGAACAGCCGCCCGGCGTTGGCCGCGTGGTACTCGTTGCCGAAGAAGTCCACGTAGTCCCCCGCGGTGAACGGCAGGTGCAGTTGCACCGCGGACAGCGGACGCAACGCGGCTTCGGCGGCACGGCGGTGCCGACCCGCAGACTCGCCGGTCAGCAGTTCGGTGATCTGGGCCCGGACCTCCCTCCATCTCGCCCGTCCCTGCGCCATGAAGGCGTTCAGCGACGGCTCGCCGAACACGTCGTCATCCAGCGCCTGCGCGAGGTCCAAGACCGAGTCACCGATCCGGACCCCGGCCCGGGGACCTTCGCCGGCCGAGAACACGCCGTAGGGCAGGTTGGCCAGCCCGAACAGGGAATCAGGCGGCACGTCCAGCCAGGTAGGGGCGGTCAGGCGTCCTCCTCGTTTTCGCCGTTGAGATGGCGCACGGTCTCGCCGACGTAGATCTGCCGCGGCCGGGCGATCTTCTGCTCCTTGTCAACGGAGCCCTCCTGCCACTGGGCCAGCCAGCCCGGCATCCGGCCGATGGCGAACAGCACCGGGAACATCGCCACCGGGAAGCCCATCGCCTGGTAGATGATGCCGGAGTAGAAGTCCACGTTCGGGTAGAGCTTGTGGCTTATGAAGTAGTCGTCCTCGAGCGCGATCCGCTCAAGCTCGAGCGCGATATCGAGCAGCGGGTTGCGCCCGGTCACCTCGAACACCTCGTCGGCGACGCCCTTGATGATCGTCGCCCGCGGGTCGAAGTTCTTGTACACCCGGTGCCCGAACCCCATCAGGCGCAACTCACCGCTCTTGACCCGGCTGATATAGGCGGGCACGTTGCTGACCGAACCGATCTCCCTGAGCATGTTCAGCACCTGCTCGTTCGCGCCGCCGTGCAGCGGGCCGTAGAGCGCCGCCGCGGCCGCGGC
>WNFD01015140.1_pt1 | contig 19755 bp, 20 predicted proteins | sample 5400491 | NCBI WGS metagenome assembly WNFD01 (sample SAMN13153343, study PRJNA577476) | soil metagenome | isolation source: 120 cm saprolite under Douglas fir tree site 2 hole 2 replicate 2 | place: USA:California | collected 2015-04-18
CGCACGTGTGCGAGGCGCTCCTCGTCCGCGGTGACGAGGTGGTGGGCGTCGACAACTTCGACCCGTTCTACCCCCGTGCCGTGAAGGAGCGGAATCTCGACGGGCTGCGCCGGACCAAAGGCTTCCGGTTCGTCGAGGCGGACATCGTGCGTGATGGGCTGCCGCTCGACGGCGTGTCGGTCGTGCTGCACCTCGCGGCCCGTCCGGGGGTGCGCCCCTCGCTCGAAGACCCCGCGTCCTACGGCGAGACCAACGTGACGGGGACGGTGCGGGTGCTCGAGGCGGCGCGCCGCGCGGGTCTGCAGCGGATGGTGTTCGGCTCGTCGTCATCGGTGTACGGCGATGCCACGCCCGCCCCCTTCGCTGAGGACGCGGCGGCCGTGTGGCCCATCTCCCCGTATGCCGCCAGCAAGCGCGCCGGGGAGCTGATGGCGCACGCGTTCGCGCACCTGTATGGCATGCAGATCGCCTGCCTCCGGTTTTTCACGGTGTACGGGCCGCGCCAGCGGCCCGACCTCGCGATTCATCGGTTCACCCACCTCATCGCCTCCGGCCAGCCGATCCGGATGCACGGGGACGGGTCGAGCGAGCGCGACTACACCTATATTACGGATTGCGTGGATGGCGTCCTGGGCGCCGTGGAATGGACCGCCCGGCCGCGGCCGGCGGGGATCGCCGAGCCGATCAATATCGGCGGCGGGGCGCGCGTGCGGCTCGACCGCTTGATCGAGCTGATCGGACGGACGCTGGGGCGCGAGGCGCGGATCGAGCGCCACGGCGAGCAGCCGGGCGACGTGCGGCTCACCGCCGCGGACCTGCGGCGCGCCGAGCGCGAGCTCGGATACCGGCCGGCGGTCGGCATCGAGGAAGGCATTGGGAAATTCGTTCGCTGGTATGAGGTGATCCATGGACGTCAGCGCTGAACATCTCGTCGAGCAGGCCCGGGAGCGGTTCCAGCTGCAGGACTACTACGGCGCCATCCACCTCCTCGAGGAAGTGGTGACGGCGGGCCGCGCGTTCGCCGACGCACACCACATGCTCGGCCTGTCCTACTCGCTGGTGGGCCAGCAGGACCAGGCCCTCGCGCAGCTCGACCGTGCCCTGGGCTTGAACCCCCACTACGTGGAGGCGTTGGTGCACCGCGCCATCGTCCTGAACGAGCTGGGCCGGGAAGCCGAGGCGGACGCCGCGTTCCGGCGCGCCGCACAGGTCGGGGGTGAGCCGCGGCAGGGGTTCCCGGCGCACGTGGCCGCGAAGCTGGCCAATCAGCACGCGGCGCTGGGCGACGCGTACCTCGGGGCCGGAGGCTTGACGCAGGCGATCGGGGAGTACCAGGAGGCGCTCACCCTGGGGCCGGCGTTCCACGACCTGCGGTACAAACTGGGGCGCATGCTGCTCGAGGCCGGCCGCGCGCTCGACGCGCGCGAACACTTCGAGATCATCGTGCGCGCGCGTCCCGGTTACCTCGACGCGGCCGCGATGCTCGGGCTCGCCTGCTACCTCGCCGGGGACGGGCTCGCCGCGAAGGCGGTGTGGGAGGAGTGTCGGGAGCGCCGGCCGGAAGACCCGCGCGTGGAAGCCTACCTCGCCATGCTGGTCCGCAACGACGCCGCCGTGCCGGTCGCCGTGCCCGCCTCCGGCGGGGACGGCGATCCGCCGTCGGCGCACACGTCGGCTCGCTCCGGGCGGAAGAAAAAATCGTGAGACGCTGGGCCCTGCTCGGCATCGCGCTGGGGTTTGCCTGCCAGCCGAGCGCCGCCGACCATGAAGAGCTGGGCGACCGCGCCTACGCGGCCGGGGCGTACCGCGACGCGCTCGCCGAGTACCAGCTGGGCCTGAAGGCTCATCCCGGTAGCGCCGACCTGAATGCCAAGGCGGCGGCAGCGGCGCTGCATGTCGGCGACTACGCCACCGCGGTGGACGCCTACGTGACGCTCGGGGAGCGGGACGGATCGCGGGCAGGGGAGGCGGCGGACGGACTCGAGCGGGTCGCCCGCGCGGCGCTCGCCGCCAACGACCGCGGCGATGCGGCGAAGGGGTTGGCGGGGCTCCGGGCCGTCGCTCCCACCAGACCGCTGGGCCGCTACACCCGGCTGGCGGCGCTCGATGCGGCGGATCGCGGGGACACGGCCGGCGCCATGGCGTTGCTGCCGGCGGCGGTCGCGGCGGCCGGCGACGCGCGCATGGCCGATTCGCTGCTGTTCGTGTACGGCATGGCTGCCGTCCGGGCGCGCGATTGCGCCACGGCGGTGCCGGCGTTCGAGGGCGTGATCCGGCGGCAACGGGAGCCCGCGGTTGCGGATCGCGCGCGCGAGGGGCTGGGATTGTGCGCGCTGGTCCAGGGCCAGCGGCTGCTCGAGAGCGGAAAGCCCGCCGAGGCGGAGGACTGGTTCCGGCGGGCCACTGCGCCTGGGGCGCCTTCGGACGTGGTGCGCGGCGCATTTCTCGGGCTGGGAGACGTGAGGCTCGCGCAGGGCGACGTGGCGGCGGCGCTGGAGAGTTACCAGCAGGCGCTGGTGGGTGGCGCACCCGGAGATACCATCACTCAGCGGGCGCACGAGAAAATCAACGCACTCGGCAAGGCGGACGCGCCGTCACCGGCCCCGCCGAACGATCAATAATGAGGTCTATGGTTCGCTCGCTGTTCATCGTCGGCACCGTTTTGCTGGCAGCCTGCCACCACGGGCCCCGGGTCGTGCCCGCCCCGGATCCGGTCGCCGAGCTGGCGAAGGCGCGCACCGTGTTTCGGAGCGGGGACTTCGGGAAGGCGCTCATTTCGTTCCGCCGGCTCACGTACGAGCTGGGCCCGGGCCAGCCCGAGATGGCCGAGGTGCGATACCATCTCGCCGAGTGTTACTTCCAGACCGGGGATCGCGTGCAGGCGGCCCACGAGTTTCGCGAGGTCGCGGACCAGTATGCAACGAGCGAGTACGCGCCCATCGCCCTGCTGCGGGCGGGCGATGCGAATCTTCGGCTGTGGCGGAAACCCGAGCTGGATCCCTCGTACGGGGAGACGGCGCTGGCCATCTACCAGGAGCTGGCGGGGCGCTATCCCGGGACCGATGCGGCCGGGCGGGCGCAGATGCACGTGCAGCAGCTGCGCGAGTGGTTCTCGCAGAAGGACTACAAGAACGGGATGTTCTACTTCCGGCGGCGCGCATACGATTCCGCGATCATCTACTTCAAGGACGTGATTGCGACGTATCCTGGGACGTCACGCGTCCCCGACGCGTTGATGCGGCTGGTGGACAGCTACCGCGTCATCGGGTACACCGACGAGCTGAAGGAGACCTGCGCGCACCTGCGGAGCTACTTCGCGCAGACCGCGGGGCTCGACAAGTCCTGCCCGGCCGACTCGAGCACCGCCACGCCGTCCTGACGCCGCGTGGAGGCCCTGTTCGGCGGCTCATTCGATCCCGTGCACGTCGGGCATCTGATCGCCGCGGAGGCAGCGGCGGAAGCGCTCGACGCCAGGGTGCGGTTCGTCCCGGCGCGGGTCCAGCCGTTCAAGCGGGCGGCCCAGGGCGCCACGCCGGAGCAGCGGGCGGAGATGCTGGATCTCGCCGTCGCCGGCAACCCGCGCCTCGCAGTCGAGCGCATCGAGCTCACGCTCCCCGCACCGTCGTACACCGTCCGGACCCTCCAAGCGCTGGCCGAGCGGGAGCCCGGGAACCGATTCGCGTTGTTGCTTGGGGCGGATGCCGCCGCCGAGCTCGCCGTCTGGTACCAGGTGGCCGCGCTTCCCGGGCTGGCAGACGTGGTGGTCTTCGCGCGCCCCGGGGCCTCGCTCCCGCGCCATCCGGCCATCCGCCGGGTGGTCGAGATCCCGGCGGTGGACGTCTCCGCCACGCTGATCCGGGAGCGCGTGCGGCAGGCCCGCTCCATCCGCTATCTGGTGCCCGATGCCGTGCGCGACTACATCGCGGCGCGCGGGCTGTATCGCGAATAGAGGACTGATGGCCAAGGGTTGGTTCACCAAGATCTTCGGAACCCAGTTCCAGCGAGAGCTGAAGCGCATCCGCCCGATCGTGGACGCGATTCATCGCCACGAGGAGCGGCTGAAGGCGCTGTCGGACAGCGAGCTGCAAGCCCAGACGTCCAAGCTGCGCGGCCTGATCGCCGAGCGCACCACCGTGCTGGCCGCCGACGTGGAGCGCCTCAAGCGGGAGAAGCACGACTGTCCGGACGCCGAGCAGCGCGCGGAGCTCAGCCAGAAGCTCGCTGTGGCCGAGGCGGCCTACGTCAAGGCGCTCCAGGTGGCCCTGAACGACGTTCTGCCGGAGGCCTTCGCCACGGTGCGCGAAGCGTGCCGCCGGCTGCTGGGCAGCGAAGTGGTGGTCACCGGCCACGCCCTGAAGTGGGACATGGTGCCGTACGACGTGCAGCTCATCGGCGGGATCGTGCTGCATCAGGGGAAGATCGCGGAGATGGCGACGGGCGAGGGGAAGACGCTGGTCGCGACCTTGCCGCTGTACCTGAACGCCCTCGCGGGCCGGGGCGCCCACCTCGTCACCGTCAACAACTACCTCGCCCGTCGTGACTCGCAGTGGATGGGCCACCTCTTCACGTGGCTCGGCCTCACGGTCGGCTGCATCGACGACACGGAGCCCTCGACGCCCGAGCGCCGGGCGGCCTACCAGTGCGATATCACGTACGGCACGAACAACGAGTTCGGCTTCGACTACCTGCGCGACAACATGGTGTTCACGCTGGAGCAGCGTGTCCAGCGGAGCCACGCGTATGCGATCATCGACGAGGTCGACTCGATTCTGATCGACGAGGCCCGCACGCCCCTCATCATCTCGGGCGCCGTGGGCAGCGAGGCGGACGAGAAATACGCGCAGTTCAACGCGCAGGTCGTGCAGTTGGTGCGGAAACAGACCGCGGTCGTGAACGACCTCATCGCCAAGGCGGAGCCGCTGCTCGCGGACGAGAAAACGGTGTACCAGGGCGCGGTCCTTCTGTACCAGGCGCAGCTCGGGATGCCCAAGAACAAGAAGCTCCTCAAGCTGCTCCAGGAGCCCGGGGTGAAGGCCCAGGTGCAGCGGGTGGAGCTCGACGTGCTGGCCGACCGCAAGCTTCCGGCGCGCGAGCAGAAGATGCGCCACGTCGAGGAGGACCTCTACTTCGTGCTCGACGAGCGGGGCCACTCGGTGCACCTCACCGACAAGGGCGTCGAGACGATGTCGCCCCAGGACCCGAACTTGTTCGTGGTCCCCGATATCTCGCACGCCGTGCACGAGATCGAGCGCGACGAGAGCCTCGCTCCCAAGGAGAAGATCGAGCGGCGCCGCCAGGTGGAGGCGGACTACGCCATGAAGAGTGAGACACTGCACATCATTCACAAGCTGCTCCAGGCGCACGCGCTGTACGAGCGGGAGGTGGATTACGTGGTGCAGGAGGGCAAGGTCCTGATCGTGGACGAGTTCACCGGGCGCCTGATGCACGGGCGGCGCTGGTCGGAGGGTTTACACCAAGCGGTGGAAGCGAAGGAGGGGGTGGCCGTCCAGGAGGAGAGCCAGACCCTCGCGACCATCACGATCCAAAACTACTTCCGGATGTACGACAAGCTCGCCGGCATGACGGGCACGGCAGAGACCGAGGAGACCGAGTTCTTCCAGATCTACGGGCTCGAGGTCGTCGTGATCCCGACCAACCGGCCGGTGCGCCGGGTGGACAAGCACGACCTCATCTACAAGACGCGAAGCGAGAAGTACAAAGCGATCCTCGACGAGGTCGAGCGACAGCACGAGCGTGGCCTGCCGATCCTCGTCGGCACGGTGAACGTGGACGTCTCCGAGACGCTGTCGCGCATGCTTAAGCGGCGCGGTTTCCGGCACGAGGTGCTGAACGCCAAGTACCACCAGCGGGAGGCCGAGATCGTGGCGCAGGCGGGCCAGCCGGGCTCCATCACGATCGCGACCAACATGGCTGGCCGCGGGACCGACATCAAGCTCGGGCCCGGGGTGAAAAAGTGTCAGGTGTGTGGGATCACGGCGCACGAGGCCCCGTTCGGCCAGCAGATCGAGCGGGCCGACCTCCCACCCGAGGAGATCAAGCGGCTCGCCTGCAACGACGATCCGCCGTGCGGCCTCGTCATCATCGGCACGGAGCGGCACGAGGCGCCGAGGAAAACGAAGTTATCACCCACCCGTGGGTGACGGCCGCCATCGGGCAGGCGCAGAAGCGCGTCGAGCTGCAGAACTTCCAGGCGCGCAAGAAGCTCCTCGAGTACGACGATGTGATGAACCAGCAGCGGGAGGTGATCTACGCCCTTCGGCTGTTCGCGCTCGAGGGCGGGGAGGAGCTCAAGGCGGAGGCGCTGCGCATGGTGGAGCAGGCCGTCGCCGAACTGGCCGGCGAGCTGATTGGCGATGCGAAGGATGCCTACGCGTGGGACCGCGCTCTCATGGAGACCGAATTCCTGCTCAAATTCCTGGTCTCCGTCCCGGGGCTCACGGACCCCGCCAAGATTCGCAGCCGCGACGAGCTGGTACGGGCCGCGCAGCAGGCGGCATGCGACGCCTTCCAGGCCAAGCTCGACCACTTCAAGGAGATCGAGGGCAAGGTTGGAGCGGTGAACATCGGCGCGCAGGCGCTGTCGCACGTCATGCTCACCGTTATCGACGAGAAATGGAAGGATCACCTCTACGACCTGGACCAGCTGAAGGCCGCGATCCACTACCGGCAGTGGGGCCAAAAGGACCCGCTCATCGAGTACAAGCGGGAAGGCTATGAGATGTTCGTGGGCCTGATGCATGACGTGCACGCGACCTTCGGCGAGCGGTGGCTCAAGCTACAGATCGAGATCGGGCCACCGCGCGGCGGCGCCACCCCGGCACCGCTCGGAGCAGCACCGAAGAAGAAAATCGCCCCGGTGGTCGCGAGCAAAGCGACCGCGGACGGGCTGGTCAGCAACGGTCCTCCTGACGCTGCGGCGCCGCCCGGTCTGCTGCCGGTCCCTGCGTCAAATCCGTACGCCGGCGTCGGTCGCAACGACCCGTGTCCCTGTGGCAGCGGCAAGAAGTTCAAGAAGTGCCACGGCGCGGGGCTCTGACCCCCTTCGTTTTTTTCCGGTACCGCCTATTCCCTTGAGCCGGGCTAGCTTGCCCGGATGCCGCTGCACCTGTCCGAGCACCCGGAACGGGACCGTCCGCGCGAGCGTTTGTGGAGCGTTGGCCCCGCCGCGTTGACGGGGCAGGAGCTGTTGGCCATTCTCATAGGCACGGGGTGCGCGGGTCGGGACGCACTCGCCGTCGCGGGTGACGTTCTGGCCCGCGTGGAGGGGTCGCTGCGCCGGCTCGCCGGGCGGCCCTCCGCGGAGTTGGCGCGCGTACCGGGCGTCGGACGCGGGAAGGCTGCGCGCGTGGTCGCGGCGCTGGAGTTGGGGCGCCGGGTGGGAGCGGAGGAGGAGCCGCCCCCCGAGCGGATTCGCGGTCCAGCGGACGTGCAGCGGTTCTACGCCTCCCGGTTACGGGATCTGGCGGTGGAGGAATTTCACGTGCTGGCCCTCGGCAGCCAAAGTCAGGTGCTGGGCGATCTGCTGATCACGCGGGGGATTCTGAACAGCTCCCTCGTGCACCCGCGGGAGGTCTTCCGCGCCGCGATCGCCGAGGCGGCCGCGGGTGTCATTGTGGTGCACAACCACCCGAGCGGCGACGCGACCCCGTCGGCCGACGACCGCGCGGTCACGCGGCAGCTCGTGGACGCGGGCCGGCTGCTGGACGTCCCGGTGTACGATCACGTGATCGTCGGAGGGGATCGGTACGTGAGCTTCGCTGAGGCTGGCCTGTTGTGACGACCACGGCACCGCTGCTCGCGCCGGAGCTGGCTCGGGCGGTCGCGCTGCAGCGCGACCGGCTCGACCTCGACCTGCTGTCGCGGGCCTACCGGATGAGCGCCCAGGCTCACCACGGCCAGAAGCGCCAGTCGGGCGACGACTACGTCTCGCACTCGGTCGCCGTCGCGACGATTCTCGCCGAACAGCAGATGGACTCGGTTACCATCGCGGCCGCCCTGCTGCACGACGTGGTCGAGGACTCGGACGTGTCGGTCGAGGACATCCGTACCACCTTCGGGCCCGAGGTGGCGGAGCTGGTGGACGGGCTCACCAAGCTCTCCACCCTCACGTTCCGGTCGACGGTGGAGGAGCAAGCCGAGAACTACCGCAAGCTCCTGCTGTCGGTCGCGAAGGACGCCCGGGTCATCATCATCAAGCTCGCCGACCGGCTGCACAACATGCGGACGCTCGAGCACCTGGACCCGGAGAAGCGGCGCCGCATCGCGCTCGAGACCCGCGAGATCTACGCGCCGCTGGCCCACCGCTTCGGCATGGCGGGCGTGAAGGCCGAGCTCGAGGACCTCGCCTGCAAGTTCCTGGAACCCGAGGATTACCGCGCGCTGGCGCGCAAGGTCAAGGCGCGCAAAAGCGAGCGCGAGGAGACGATCGAGCGGCTGCGCGTGCCGCTGGCCGAGGAGCTGCGGGCCGCGGGACTCACGGGCTACGAGATCACCGGCCGCCCCAAGAACTTGTGGTCGATCTACAAGAAGATGAAGAAGCGGGACAAGCCGTTCGAGGAGATCTACGATCTCCTCGCGGTGCGCGTCCTGGTGAACGACATCACCGAGTGCTACCACGTCCTGGGGGTGATCCACCACAAGTGGACGCCGCTGCAGGAGCGCATCAAGGACTACATCGCGAGTCCCAAGTCGAACGGCTACCAGTCGGTCCACACCACGGTGTTCGGACCGGGCGGCCAGCTGTACGAGATCCAGATCCGCACCCATGAAATGCACCACACCGCGGAGTACGGCATCGCGGCGCACTGGCTGTTCAAAGAAGGGCGCAAGAGCCCGGACGAGCTGGACCGCCATCTGGCGTGGTTCCGGCAGCTGCTGGAGCTGCAGCAGGACGCGCACACGCCCGAAGAGTTCCTCGAGTTCCTGAAGGTCGACCTCTACCAGGACGAGATCTTCGTCTTCACCCCCCGCGGCGACGTGAAGCGTTTGCCCAAAGGCGCGACGCCGATCGACTTCGCGTTCGCGGTGCACACGGAGGTCGGCCAGCACTGCCAGGGCGCGCGCATCAACGGCCGCATCGCGCCGCTGCACCGTCCGCTCAAGAACGGCGATACGGTGGAGGTGATGACCAGCCCCCAGGCCAAGCCGTCCCGCGACTGGCTCGCCCACGTGCATACGGCGCGGGCCCGCCACAAGATCCGCCAGTGGATCAGTCGGGAGGAGCACGAGAAAAGCCTCGAGCTCGGGCAGGAGATCCTCGCGCGCGAGGTGCGGCGTCGCCGCCTCGCGCTGCCGGACGCGGCGCGGCTGGAGCGCGCCGCGGCCGACCTGTCCGTCGGGACGGCGGAGCAGCTCCAGGCGGCGCTCGGGCGGGGCGACATCGCGCTCGGGACGATGATGCGGGCTCTGTACCCCGATCTGCCGGCCGAGGAGCTCCAGCCGCCCAAGCCGACCGCCTTCGGCCGCATGATGCAGCGCATCCGCCTGGGACGGGGCATCAAGATCCAGGGGGTGGACGGGTTGATGGTGCGGTATGCTCAGTGCTGCCAGCCGGTGCCGGGCGACCTGGTGGTGGGATACGTCACCCAGGGCCGCGGTATCTCGATCCACCGCTCGGATTGTCCCAACCTCCTCCTGCTCTCGGCCGAGGCCGAACGTCGCATCGAGATCGACTGGCAGGAATCGGAGGGAGAGACGTTCGTGGTGCGATTGGCGGTGGGCGGCGAGGACCGCCGTGGCCTCTATGCCGACATCTGCACCGCCATCAGTGAATCGGGCACCAACATCCGTTCGGCGGAGATCTCGACGCGCGACGGCGCGGTGTTCGGCTCGGTGCTGGTGGAGGTCGAAAACCAGACCCACTTAAACAAGGTGATCCGGGCGATTCGGCGGGTGAAGGGCGTTATGGACGTGTCCCGCCGCGAATCGGGCCCCCAGACGCAAGCCCCCGTCGGTTAACTTTCTGTGATGCCGTACGACCTCGTATCCCCGTTCGCGCCGGCGGGGGATCAGCCGCGCGCCATCCGAGAGCTGACGGCCGGCCTCGCGCGCGACGACCGCTACCAGACGCTCTTGGGCGTGACCGGCTCCGGCAAGACGATGACCATGGCCCACGTCATCGCCCGGTTCGGACGTCCTACGCTCGTGCTGTCCCACAACAAGACCCTGGCGGCCCAGCTGTACGGCGAGCTCAAGTCGTTCTTCCCGAAGAGCGCCGTCGAGTTCTTCATCTCGTATTACGACTACTACCAGCCCGAGGCCTACGTCCCCCAGACCGATACGTACATCGCGAAGGACTCGTCGATCAATGACGACATCGACCGGCTGCGGCTGCGCGCCACGTCGAGCCTGATGGAGCGGGAGGATGTGGTGATTGTGGCGAGCGTGTCGGCGATCTACGGCCTGGGTGACCCCGAGGCGTACCGGCAGCGGCTCGTGACGGCGAGCGTCGGCGAGGAGCGCGGCCGCGACGCCCTGCTCGAGGCGCTGGTCGGAGTCCAGTACCAGCGCAACGACACGGCCTTCGAACGTGGGACGTTCCGGGTGCGGGGGGATACGGTCGAAGTCTTCCCGGCGTATGACGAGCAGGCGGTGCGGGTCGAGTTCTGGGGTGACACGGTGGAGCGGATCGCGAAGATCGATCCCCTCACCGGGAGCACCATCGCGGAGCTCGCGCGGGCCGCGGTGTATCCGGCCACCCACTTCGTCACCGAGCGGCCCACGATCGAGCGCGCCGTGGCCGCGATCCGCGCGGAGCTCAAGGAGCGCCTCGCGGAGCTGCGGACCCAGAACAAGCTGCTCGAAGCGCAGCGCCTGGAGTCGCGCACGAACTTCGACATCGACATGCTGCTCGAAGTGGGTCGCTGCACGGGAATCGAGAACTATTCACGGCCTCTGACCGGTCGTGCGCCGGGTGAGCGCCCCGCGTGCCTGCTCGACTACTTTCCCGACGACTATCTCTGCATCATCGACGAGTCGCACCAGACGCTGCCCCAGGTCGGCGGGATGTACGAAGGAGACCGCTCCCGCAAGCAGACGCTGGTGGACTACGGGTTCCGCCTGCCGTCGGCCCTCGACAACCGCCCACTACGGATCGACGAGTTCATGAGGCTGGTGCCCCGGATGCTCTTCGTGTCCGCGACCCCGGGGGAAGAGGAGCTGAGGCTCTCCGGCGGCGTCGTGGTCGAGCAGATCATCCGGCCCACCGGTCTCGTCGACCCGCAGGTGGAGGTCCGACCGGTGAAGGGCCAGGTGGATGACCTGCTGCACGAGATCCGTCTGCGCGAGACGAAGCACGAGCGCGTGCTCGTCACCACGCTCACCAAGCGCATGGCGGAGGATCTCACCGACTACCTGCAACAGCACGGGGTGCGGGTCCGTTATCTGCATTCCGAGATCGACGCGATCGAGCGCGTCGAGATCATCCGCGGCCTCCGGCTCGGCGAGTTCGACGTGCTCGTGGGGATCAACCTGCTGCGCGAAGGGCTCGATCTCCCCGAGGTTTCGTTGGTGGCGATCCTCGACGCCGACCAGGAGGGGTTCCTGCGCTCCAGACGGTGGGCCGCGCTGCGCGGAACGTCCATGGCCTGGCCATCCTGTACGCCGACCGCGTCACGGGCTCGATGCAGCGCGCTCTCGACGAGATGACCCGCCGCCGCCAGACGCAGGTCGCGTACAACGCGCAGCACGGCATTACGCCCCGGTCGATCGTCAAGTCCGTGGACCAGGTGCGTTTCGCGACGCGCGTGGCGGACGCGAAGACCGCGAAGCCCGCTGAAGCGGCCTTCCATCGCCCCGCCGACGCCAATGAGCGCGATGCGCTCATCAAGCTGCTCGAGAGTCAGATGCAGGCCGCCGCCGAAGAGCTCGACTTCGAGCTCGCCGCCGTGCTGCGGGATCAGATCCTCGAGCTGCGGGCCGACGGCGATGCCGTCCGCTCTCCCAATGCGCCTGTCCGCGGACGCGCTCAACCGGTTCGGTGAGGCGCTCGGTCGCGAGCTGGCGGCGCCGGCCGTGATCGGGCTCTCCGGCGAGCTCGGTACGGGGAAGACCACCCTCGTCCAGGCGATCTGCCGGGGGCTGGGGGCGCAGGGACCCGCCACGAGTCCCACCTACGCGCTCGTTCACCAGTACCCGACACCGGACAGCCGGCTCGTCTATCACGTCGATTGCTACCGCCTTCGGTCCCCGGCCGAAGCACAAGATCTCGGCTTCGAGGACATGGTCCGCGACGGGGCCATCGTGCTGATCGAGTGGCCCGAGCGCGCGGGGCCGTGGCTGCCGCCGCTGCAGCGCCACTTCAAGCTCGCGTACGACGCCGACCCGGAGGTCCGGGTGGTGGAGGAGGCGTGAGCGGCGAGTGGCTGGCGATCGATACCGCGACCGAGATTGCGAGCGTCGCCGCCGGTCGGCCCCCGACGGCGCAGAGCGGGGCGCACGTGCAGGGCGCCCGCCGTCATGCGAAGCAGGGCTCGAGCTCCGGTGCATCCCGTCGCTCATGGCGGCCGCCGCAGGCGCCGCCCTCAAGCTCGGGGCCGAGCCGGTAGCGGCCTGCTTCGATGCGCTGCGCGGACAGGTCTACGGCGCGCTGTACGTGTTTCACCCCGATCGCGTGGAGACGCTGGTCGCGCCCCTTGTCCGTACGGTGGAGGAGTTGGCCCGGATCAGCCCGGTCACGCCCCGGGTGGTCGTGGGCGACGGGGCGGTGCGCTACGCTGCCGAGGTCGGGCGCTGGATCGGGACCGCTCCGGTGCCGCTCGAGCGTTTGCCGGCGGCGGCGACGCAGCATCTCGCGCTCCTGGAACGAGCAGGCGCGGCGCGCACCATCGACGACCCGGCCAGCGCGGAGCCCGCGTATGGACGGCCTGCGGAAGCACAGGCCAGGTGGGAGGCGCGTCACGGCCGCCCGTTGCCCGATTCGCCACGCCCGGCCGGCTGACGTCGGCGACGTTGGCGCGATTGAACGGGCCGTGTTCGCCGATCCCTGGTCGGAGAACGACTTCACGGAGTGCGTCACGTCGGGGGTACCGTTCTTCCTGGCCGAGCGGCAGGGTGGTGTAGCGGGCTACGTGGTGGCGCACTACGGCGCCGATGAGGGAGAAATCCTGAACCTCGGCGTCGCGCCCGCGCACCGCCGCCAGGGGATCGGTCGCGCCCTGGTCGAGCGCGTGCTTCAGGAGCTCGCCGGGCTCGGCGTTCGCACCGTTTACCTCGAAGTTCGGGCGTCGAACGACTCGGCGCGGCAGCTGTATGAGTCGCTCGGGTTCGGCGAGGTCGCGCGCCGGGCGCGGTACTACCGTCGGCCGATCGAGGACGCGGTGGTTTTACGGGCTGCCATTCGGGCGGCTGGGGGGTCTGCAATACTTTAGCACAAGTGGCGTATCTTTGATTGACAGAATAACTTGCGGGTCATATACTGTTGTCGCCCTTGGTCCAGACCCGCCCAGCGTCTGGAGGTCTGTTGTGAGCCGGAGTCTCAATAAAGTCATGCTAATCGGGAACTTGGGGGCCGATCCCGAGGTGCGGAGCACCAACAATGGCTCCCGCGTCGCCACGTTGTCCCTGGCGACCAGTCGGCAGTGGACAGGGCAGGGTGGGGAGAAGCAGGAAAAGACCGAATGGCATCGGGTGATCTGCTGGAACAACAAAGGCGCCCAGCTGGCCGATCTCGCCGAGAAGTACATGAAGAAGGGGGACCGGATCTACGTCGAAGGGCGCGTCGAGTACCGGACCTGGGAAGATCGGGAGAAGCAGACCCGGTACACCACCGAGATCATCGCGCGGGAAGTGATCCTCTTGTCGTCTCGGGGAGGCGGCGAAGGGTCCGGCGACTTCGCGCGGCCCAAGGCGGCCGCCAAGGTAGCGCCCGAGGGAGGCGGCAAACCGGAATCGCTCGACGCGTTCCCGGAGGCCCTGGATGAGGAGGACGACGATCTGCCGTTCTGAACGAGCAGCCCTGCTCGCCCTTGTAGCAGGGCTGCTCGCGGGGCTGGCGCCCGCGCTCAAGGCGCAGGACACGACGCAGGCTCGACCGGATACCTCGACGCCGCCGCAGGACACATCTCAAGCGGCGCCGGCCCCGCTGGGCCAGTTGCCCGCCACCCACGTCGTGGCGACGGGCGAGACCCTCTGGTCCATCGCTCAGCTGTACTACAGCGACCCGCTCCTCTGGCCCGAGATCTACCGGCTCAACACCTCGCAGATCGACGATCCCCACTGGATCTATCCAGGGCAGGAGCTGAGCCTAACGCCGGGAGCGAGTGTGGCGCAGCTGCCGGAGTCGACCTCGGTGGCGCCGGCTCCGCCGACCCCGGGCGATACGGTGCACGCCGCGCCCGCGCCGGACACCGTCGTCGCGGTCGGGCCGGACACGACGCCGATGCTCGATACGGCGCAGGTGGTGGAAGCGCCGCCTCCGCCCGAGCCCACCGAGGGCTATCAGACGATCTTCGATCGGCGCCGCACCGCCACCCAGGAAGTACGGGACGTGCTGCGGGCCTACACGAATCAGCCCTACCGGCCGCTGCGGCGGGGCGAGTTCTACGCCGCGGGCTTCCTGACCGAAAAACAGCGGTTTCCCTACGGTCGTGTGCTCGGCAACACGTCGATCCCCGCCATCCCGCGGCTCACCGACCGCTCGACCGCGACGACGTTCGACCAGATCTCGATCCAGCCGCCGCGGGGCGCATCGTACCACGTTGGTGACTCGCTGCTCATCGTGCGGATCGATCGCGACATCGCGGGCTGGGGCGGGGTCGTGGTACCCCTCGGCGTCGCGCGCATCACCGAGCTGCAGCGGCGGCAGGTGCTGGCCGACGTGATCATGCAGTTCGGGCGCATCCACGACGGGCACCTCGCCTTGCCGCTCGAGCCGTTCAAGGATCCGGGTCAAGTGCGCCCGACGCCGGTGGACGGCGGACTCGAGGGCGTGGTCGTCGCAGAGCGGGATCTCCATGTGTTGGCCGGTCCGCAGCAGATCGTCTTCATCAATCGGGGACGTGCGGAGGGTGTGACTCCCGGCGACGTCTTCGAAGTGTTCCGACCGGCCACTGGAGTCCCCGGCACGTCGTCCGAGCAGATGCAGGTGGTGCTCCAGATCGTGCACACGCGCGATCACTCGGCCTCGGGGTTGATCCTCAATATCGGTCACCCCAAACTCGTTGCGGGCATGCCGGTGCGGCTCATCCGGAAGATGCCGTCCTGATCAGCGGCCGGCGACCGCGTTGCGCGGCGCCGGCGCGTTCCGCCCTGTGGTCCTCGTTCCGTATCTGATCGCGTTGGGCCTGTACGCACTGGCCACCGCGCTGGCGTTGGCACCGTTCGCAGGGCTCCGGCCGGCACCGCGCGCGCTGACGTTGGGCGTTCCGCTCCTCGGGATCACGGCTCATGTGATCGGCATCGCACGGCTCCCCTCGTTCCTGGGCGTCGCACCGACGCTCTCCCTGCTGGCTCTCTTCCTTGTCGTGCTGCAGGCCGCGAGCGAGGGCCTGTTTCGCGCTTCGGCGGTAGGCGTGTTCACCGGGCCGCTGGCGACGGGGCTCCTCGGGCTCGCGTTGCTCATCGGGCTCGCGCCCGAAGGCCCGCTCGCGTCGGAGCGCGGCGCGTGGTCGATCCTGCACATCACGGTGAGCGTGCTGGGGCTCGCCATGCTGGCGCTGGCGTTCATCGCGGCGGCCCTGTACCTGCTCCAGTTCCGCGAGCTCAAGGCGAAGCGCTTTGGGCCGGTGTTCCGGCTGTTCCCGCCGCTGGAGCGACTGGACCAGCTGAATCACCTGGCACTCGTGCTGGGATTCCCCACCGTCACCCTGGGTGTGCTGCTCGGCTTCGGCGTGCGGTATGCCGGAGGCGCGTCGGTCGATGCCGCTCAGGTCGTGTGGGGTATGCTCACCTGGGCGGTTTTGGGCTGGGCCGTCGGGGTACGGGTGGTCCGCCACTGGGCCGGCCGGCGCGCCGCGTTCGCGAGCATCGCGAGCTTCACGGCGGTGCTGCTCGTGTACGTCGCGCTCAAGCTCGCGGCGCCGGGCACCCAGCGGTTTCTCTGAGTGAGCCGACCATGAGCATCACGGTTCTGGGCGTAAATCACCGCACGGCGCCGCTCGAGGTGCGTGAGCGTTTCGCGCACGAGCGGGGCGAGGTGCCGGCATCACTCGAGCGCGTGCTGGCGGCGGGCGCGCGCGGCGGCGTGCTGTTGTCCACATGCAATCGCACCGAGTTCTACCTCGCAGAGCCGGACGAGGCCGTCCCGGATGCCGTATGGGCGATCCTGTCGGAGCGCCTGGGCCGCGGTCGCAGCGCCAGGGAGTACGGCTACACCCAGCGCGATCGCGATGCGGTGCGTCATCTGTACCGCGTCTCCGCGGGGCTCGACGCCATGATCCTCGGGGAATCGCAGATCCAGGGACAGGTGCGGGACGCGTGGGAGACGTCGAAGGCCCAGGCGGGCCCGGTATTGCATCGCCTGTTCCAATCGGCGCTGCTCGTCGGAGCTCGGGTACGCAGTGAGACGGGTCTCGCGACCGGCGCGGCCTCCGCGCCCTCGGCCGCGGTCGCGGTGGCGGCCCGGATCTTCACGCGGCTCGCCGGCCGCTCGGCGCTGATCCTGGGGGCGGGAGACACGGCGGAGCTCGCCGCGACCTGCCTTGCGTCCGAGGGCGTGCGCGTCACGGTGGTGGCCAACCGCACCTACGAGCGCGCCCGCGCCATCGCCGAGCAGCTCGGCGCGCGCGCCCTCACGCTGGACGAGGCGTGGGAGCACTTCGCCCAGGCCGACATCGTGCTCAGCTCGACGTCGGCGCCGCACGCCGTCGTCACCTGGGACCGCGTCGCGCCGGCCATCGCCCGGCGCGGAGGGCGTCCGCTGTGCATCCTCGACCTCGGTTTGCCACGCGATGTGGAGCCCGCAGTCGCCCAGCTCGAGAACGTCTTCCTCTATGACATCGACGATCTCCAGGCGGTGGCGGCTCAGGCCGCGGTGGAGCGTCGCCGCGACATCCCGGCGGCGGAGCACATCGTGAGCGAGGAGGTCGAGCGCTTCTGGGCGTGGTACGGCGGGTTGGTCGTCGTGCCCGTCCTGAAGGAGTTCCGCGAGCGGCTCGACCAGGTGCGCGCCGTCGAGCTGGAGCGCGCGCTGCGCCGGCTCGCCCATCTGAGCCCCGACGACCGCGCAGAGATCGAGCATTTCAGCCACACGCTGCTGAGCAAGTTCCTGCACCAGCCGACCATCGCCCTCAAGGAGGCCGCGCAGGCGGGGCGCGGCTACGGGCTGCTCGAGGCGCTGAAGCGGCTGTTTGGCCTGGAGCGGCGTGATGATTCGTAAAGTGCTCGTCACGGGTGGGGCGGGGTTCATCGGGTCCCACGTGGTGGACGCGTACCTGGCGGCGGGGAACGACGTGACGGTACTGGACGACCTGTCGACCGGCCGGCGGGAGCGGGTGCCGGCGGGGGCGGCGTTCGTGCAGGCGGATGTGCGATCGCCGGCGGCACGGGAGCTCGTAGCCAAGGGGAGCTTCACGCTGCTCAACCACCATGCGGCCCAGATGGACGTCAGGCGCTCCGTAGCAGATCCGCTGTTCGACGCGGAGGTGAATGTCCTGGGCCTGCTCAACCTGCTGGAGGGTGCCCGGGTGGGCGGTGTGCGACGGGTGGTTTTCGCTTCGTCCGGGGGCACGGTGTACGGCGACACGGGGCGACTCCCGCTGGTCGAGTCGGCCCCGAAGCTGCCCGCCTCTCCGTATGGCACCGCCAAGCTCGCCTCGGAGTACTACCTCGCGACGTTTTCGCGGTTGTACGGGCTGGAGACGGTGGCGCTTCGGTACAGCAACGTCTATGGCCCGCGCCAGAACCCGCACGGCGAGGCGGGCGTCGTCGCGATCTTCGCGCATCGCGTGCTCGCAGGCCAACCGCTGACCGTGTTTGGCGACGGCGACCAGACACGCGACATGGTGTTCGTTCAGGACGTCGCGCAGGCGAACCTGGCCGCCAGCGATGTCGCGCTCCCGCCAGTCGACGCGGTCGACGGCGCTGCCTTCAACATCGGCACCGGCGTCGAGACCTCGGTGAACGATCTCGCCAAGACACTCGTCGCCATCGAGGGCCGCAGCCTGGCGATCAGGCACGAAGCCGAGCGCCCAGGCGAGCTGCGTCGTAACGCGCTCGCGGTGGACAAGGCGGCGCGTTGGCTCGGGTGGCGACCGAGCGTCACCATCGCGGAGGGTCTGAAGCGGACGCTGCACTCGTTCAAGGAGGGCTGACAGCGTGCTCTTTCAGGTGGGCCGGGCGGTCCCCACGACGCCCTGGGAGCTGGTTCTCACGTCGAGTCGCGAGACCAAGTTCGTGCTCGCCATCCTCGTCGTGTTCTCCATCGTCTCCTGGTATCTCATCTTCCTCAAGTGGTGGCAGTTTCGCCGGATGCGCCGGCAGGCCGACCGCTTCATGGCCGAGATCGAGCGGGCCACGCGGTTGGACGACGCCTACCACGCCGCCATGCGGTTGCCCGCCTCGCCCTACAACCGGTTGCTGCGTGAGGGCATCAATTTCTTCTCCGAGCTGAAGCCCGGCGGGTTGAAGGACAACGGTCCGGCCGTGGCGACCCAGACCGCGCTGACCACGACGCAGCTCGAGGCGCTGCGCATGGTGCTCGCGAAAGAGGTCGCGGCGGAGCGCGACGCCGCGGCGCGCTTCCTTCCCTGGCTCGCCACGTTCGGCTCGGTCAGCCCGCTCCTCGGGTTGCTCGGCACCGTGCTCGGCGTGATGGATGCGTTCATCGGGATCGCCGTCGGCGGATCCGGCAACATCGCGGCCGTGGCGCCGGGCGTCGCCGAAGCGCTGGTGACAACCGTGGCCGGGCTCGCCGTGGCCGTGCCGTCCGTCATGGCCTACAACCTGTTCGTGAACCGCCTCGGGCTGTTCGCCGGCGAGCTGGAAGGGTTCGCGCAGGAGATCATCGGCACGATGGCGCGCGAAGGGAGGCTCTAATGGCCGGGCTCCTGGGCGGTGGTGGAGGTGGGCTGCGCGGGCACGGTGAGCTGCCCCTGAACGCCGACATCAACGTCACGTCGCTCGTGGACGTCGCGTTCGTGCTGCTGATCATCTTCATGATCACCGCGCCGATCATGCAGGGGGGCGTGGACGTCCGACTGCCTCGCGCTGAAGCGAAGCCGCTCGAACCGAAGTCGGGTCTCGTGGTGACCCTCGACCGCGAGGGCCGCATCTTCATGGATCAGGCGGCCCTGTCCTACGCGGATTTCCGGGCCACGTTTCCGGCCTTCGTGCGAACCAAACGCCCCACTGGGGTGTACCTCCGAGCCGACGGTCGGGTCCCCTACGCGGACGTCGTGCGGGTGCTGGCGGCCATCCGCGCGGCGGGCGTGAACGACGTTGGCCTCGTCGCTGAGCCGGAGGAGGTCGTGCGGTGAGACGCGGGCCCGAGGGGTCGGACAGCACTAACGTCGGACTCGTGGGCACCGTGGCGGTGCACTCGCTCGCCGCGATGTTCCTGATCGCCGGGGCGGCGGCCGCGCGCAAGCCCGTGCCTCCGACGTATCGCGTGCATCTCGTAGCGGCGCCCGAGCCGACGCCGGACGCTCGCAAAGCGCCCGAGGCGGTGGATCGGCCGGCGGAGGACGCCCAACGTGGCGCCGCTCCCCGGAGAGAAGCCGTCGACGGGCACGGACGTCGCGACAGTGAGCACGGAGGGGGTGGAGTTTCCGTTCCCCGAGTACTTGCAGAACATCGTGG
>WNFD01002302.1_pt1 | contig 19754 bp, 17 predicted proteins | sample 5400491 | NCBI WGS metagenome assembly WNFD01 (sample SAMN13153343, study PRJNA577476) | soil metagenome | isolation source: 120 cm saprolite under Douglas fir tree site 2 hole 2 replicate 2 | place: USA:California | collected 2015-04-18
GATCGAGCAGGTCATCGCGAACTTCAAGACATGGAGGATTATGCACACCGATTACCGTCGCCCGATCGAGACCTTTGACACCACCATCTCAGCCATTGTTGGGCTGCACTTCTACCGGATGGCGTGAATAAGCCTCATTCGGCCCAGCCAACCATCACAGCGCCGAGCTGACAGGCGAAATAGCAGGTCAAGCAGACGATCGAGTATTTGGGCGGCACAGGTTATGGCCTGCCTGCCGTCAGGGCAGTTGAGCAACTCGACGATGACGCCGCCACGCCATCTGCGCTGCCCTCCCTGCCACTTCAGGAAGACGTTCGGAAAGGCGAACAGGCAGCGCCCACGAAATAGGTGGTCAGCGTAGCTGTGAAGCGCGAACGTGAACCTGTGCGTGCCGAAAACCTCATCCACGTCATGCGACCAGGCGATATTCGTTGATCGTGCCACAGACGCGAGCGTGTTTTCGTATGCGGTACTGGTCGAGGTCGACGGGCTGCGGCAGCGGTTTCAGCGGTGCTGCTGCGTGGAGGGAGCGGTGCGGCCGGTGCAGATTGTGATGGGTCTCGTACTGACGCAGGAGCCGCCGCAGATGGTTCTGGTTCCAGACGAGGCTGCGGTCCAAGAGCTCACGGCGGCATCCCCCGATCCAGCGTTCAGTGATCGCGTTCATCCGGGGCGTCCGGACGTTGCAGAGCACGGTCCGGATGCCGGCGTCGGCGAGGACGGCGTCGAAGGCGGCGGTGAAGTTCGATCCGCGATCGCGGATCATGAACTTGACCCTATCCGCCTGTTCGCCGAGGTCCATGAGCAGGTTGCGGGCCTGCTGGGCGGTCCACTCTCCGGTGGGGTGCGGCGTGACGCCGAGGATGCGGATGCGCCGGGTCGCGTGTTCTATGACGGCCAGGACGTAGGCCTGGGTGCCGTCGAGCAGGTCGACCGCAAAGAAGTCGCTCGCCAGGATCGCGTCAGCCTGGGAGCGCAGGAATTGCGGCCAGGTCGGCCCGGTCCGGTGCCGGGCGGGGTCGATGCCGTTGGTCTTGAGAATCTCCCATACGGTTGACGCTGCGACCTTGATCCCCAGGCCGGCCAGCTCGCCGTGGATCCTGCGGTAACCCCATTCGGGGTTCTCCCTGGCTAGCCGGAGGACCAGCGCCCTGATATCTCGTCGGGTAGCCGGTCGCCCGGTCTTGCCGCTCATGGACCTGGCGGCCCAGCGGCGGCGGACGATATCGCGGTGCCACCGCAGGATCGTCTCCGGGGTGACCAGCAGCCGCAGCCCCTGGCGCCGCGCTTTCGGTATCACGCTGAGCAGGATCGCGAGCAAGGCCCGGTCCGCCCAGTTCAGCTTCGGGCGGCGCGGCTGCCCTCGCTGCATTACGGAGAGCTGGTGGCGCAAGATCAAGATCTCTGAGGTCTTCCACGCCTCCTCACACCGGGACAGCCGCAGCCACGTAATCACCCGCGTGATCAGGAGGAAGACGAACCGCAGGCACATGGTCAGTGATCATCACGGCCGGGTCACCGACATCGCAACTTCGCTGCTCACAGCCATGGATGGGATTCTCGGCACGCACAACTTGCGGCATGAGCTTCGGACGTGTGCTGCTGCGTGGGTAGCACCCCAAATTCAGGCCACGCAGTCGTGACTTCGCCGCACTATCGTTACTTGATCTGTGTTCACCCGCTGGGTCGAGTCCTGTCGAGACTAAGGTTGGATTGCTACTGCTCGCTGTCATGGCCAGCGGCGGTGCAACGGGAGGGCATGTGAGGCACCGGCCCGGACTGGCTGCGCGGATCCGAGCCGACTGGAAGCGCAGCGGGCTTTCTGCGACCGCGCTCGGCGCCATCGGATTCTCCCTCGGTATTGCAGTCGCCAGGGTGGGTGTTGGAGAAACACCGCACAGCGCCGCGTTCGCCAAGACTGCGGAATTCTCTGTATGGTCTGCGGTCACCGGCTTCGAGGTTGCTTTGTGGGCGATCTGCTGGACGAAGGCTAACGGGATTGGACGCGAAATCAGGTCTCGCCTACCGAAGGCATCGATTTGGCCATTTATTGCCGTCATCGTGGCTCTGGTTGCTGCTCTGCGATTCGCATTATTGTTGTATCCGACTCTGCACACTCCCGTCTATGGCATGCCGATACGCCAAGCTATTCTTCAGTCTATGGGGATCCTAGCCGCAGCGCCGGCACTGTTCGGCATCTGGCGCATACAGGCTTGGCTACGCAGTCCAGCGGCCGAAATACCGTCGCCGCTTGCCAATGTGCGGCCGTTGTCTGGTCGGCTGATCTCCGATATAACGTTCGCGAGGGAGACGCTGAAGCGTTTGCTGCTCATTCTCAGCTTGATGATCGGGGCCGTGGTGTTCGCGACGGGTTCGCTCCGTAGTGCGCTCATTGCTGCTGGCACCACGCCCTCGCGATTTCCTGCGACGAGCGTGGTACTTTTTGGGGCACTGTTCACTGCGATGCTTGCGCTACTTTTCGCGCCCGCGTACGTCGAGCTGCGGGACTTCCAGCGGCGGATCCGGGATTTCATAAGTCGCATCCCTGATGATGGCATACCGCCGGAGAGTTGGTACCTGGAGCGAGAACGGCTCTCAGCGCTCCTGCAACTGGATTCAAGCTCTCTCGAAGCCATCCGTTCGGCAACTCTGCTTCTGGGTCCGTTCTTCACCGCTCTTGTCACTCTCTTCGTGCATGACCTCAAGATCTGATGACGCACTGGGGGGAGCCGGGACGATGTCGGTCCGCCAAGCTGTGCTCGAACTCCTCGTTGATGACCAACTCAAGGTGACTAGCCCGCGTCGACCACGCACGGATCGCGGCTAGATGAGGGCGTCCGCCGACGGCTCCTGGTGCCGCAGGCCCGCTGCTGTGCCTGGTGGCCGGCCGATGAATTTCTTCAGCTCCAGCCTAAGGATGCGGCGCTTGCCGGGCTGACTGCCTGAGCATTTCCAGCAATCCTTCCACGGCAGGTTGTTGCTGGCGGCGCAGAGGGCCTGTCAGTAGGCCACCGTCGACCGCGATGGCCTGACCATTGACGTAGCTTGAGGCATCGCTCGCCAGCCACAGGGCAGCTTCTGCGATATCGACGGGCTGCCCGGCCCGCCGGATCGGGGCGAGTTCACTGAGGGCGGCGGTCATGAAATCGACGGTGCGCTGAGCCTCAGACCTCCGGAAGTTCGTGATGAGCAAGGCCACCACCTGCGGGAACGCGATCGGCGCCTTTGCAGATACTTGTTAAATCGCCGAATCCTCTACCGATAAGTAACATCAAGATTCTTCATCTAGAGGCGCTCCATGATGAAGAATCTTCTGCCGTGTGGCTATATCAGGAAACTTCCTTCGGAGGGAAGATCAACAGCTCGACGAACCGCCGGACCGTGTCGCACAGCAAACTTCCGGAGGTCTGAGCCTGCTCGCCATCGAGCCCGGCCGCCCGTGCGAAGATAGGCGTGGCAATGGGCCCTGGGCAGATGGCGTTGACCCGGACGCCGTCCTCGCCCAGCTCGTTCGCCGTGGTCCGGGTCAGCTGAAGGATGGCCGCCTTGCAGGCGCTGTAATCATGACCGCCGTAGTTCGCGGCGAGCCCGGCCACGCTGGCGGTATTGATGATGCTGCCGTGACCCTGCGGGCGCATGATCCGGGCTGCGGCCCGGATGCCGAGGAAGACTCCCCGAAGATGGACCGCCACGGTCCGGTCGAACGTCGCCAGGTCCATCTCTTCGAGTCCACCGGTCGACCCCGTGTTCCCGGCATTGTTGAAAAGGCAGTCCAGGCCGCCGAAGGCGCCCGCCGCCGCCGCCACTGCCGCATCGATCGCACCCTCCCGTGAGACGTCCGCATGCACGTAGCGACACCGCTCCCCGAGCTCATCGGTGATTCGCTCGCCGCGGTCATCATCGATATCGGCCAGGACCACGGCCGCACCCTCCTTGATGAACAGACGCGTGGTGGCCTCGCCTATGCCGCTGGCCGCGCCAGTGATGACAGCGCGTATGCCGTCAAGCCTGCCCATCATCCCACCATCCCCATCGCCGCCTCGGCCGCCGGCTCCGACGCTTCCACCGAGAACTCTTGCCGTCAACGGGATCGACTCCAGTCATCCCCGCTTCACTTATGGCCGCAACTGACCGCCGTGGCCGACGTGCAAGCGCTGGCACGAACTCACTCTTCTCGGCAGAATCGGATACGCCGGCGTGGTCGCTGTGCTGGCCTGCGGCGGGTGGCGGCGCGGGTCTGCGCGAGGTAGATGCCAGGTACATCGGAGGTACATCGCAGGTCGATGGCGGTTAGTAGCGTGGCCAGCGGGCCTGCTGGGGGCAGTGGCGGACCGCGTCGCGGCGGCTCAAGCCCGGGGCAGGAGGGGGAAGCGGGGCGTGGTGTGATCGTGAGGATCGGTTCCACCGTGCCGGTCTCAGTCTCGGCCGGCAGTCCGTGGCGGGCCCGCGCCTGTCCTGTCGCCTCAGTGCGGCCAGCGGCTGCGGCGGGCCGGCGGGCCTCAGCGACGGCCCGGCCGAAGCCGGGAATAGCGGGGTGGCAGTGGGAGGATTGGACGCAGTGGGACTCAGCTGGACTTCACGGGACCTGATCCAAAACGTGCGGCGCGCTGACCAGGCACACTCGGAAACTACGGACACCACACGGACAGCGGGCGGTTTTCACGCGGCGGGAAATGGAATACCTGCAGGTCAGCGGCCATTCCGATGGGCAGGAATGGGCTCTCTGTAAAACCGTCGGCTTAGCCTACGTTGGTTCGAACCCAACACCTGCCACACAAAACCCCAGGTCAGACCCGGTGCTGGTGTTCCCGGATGCCGGGTCTGATGCGTGTCCGGGAGCGGTTCGGTAGACCGTTCCCGGTTGCTGTGGGCCAGTTGTGGGCCGGATCTGGCCTGGTCAGCGGCTTATGGAGGACGGGTGCCCAGGACCGCCCGTACGGGGCCGCGATCCATGGAACCGACCTCCTCGGCCGGTATTTCCGCAGGTCACAGAGGTCTAACCGGATCTGGGCGGAGGTTTCAGGTCCAGCTGTGTCCCGCTGAGTCCAGCTGTGGCACGGACGCATGACGGACGGGATTCCCGGCGTCTGCGTGGATTGTTGTGGGCCAGCGGGGGGCCAACGGCTGGGGCGGAGGGCTTGCTCGATGTGCTGGCTGGCGATCTGGTCGCAGCCGGGTATGCCGTGGGCGTAGATGGTGAGCAGGACACGCACGCTGTGCCCGGCGCGGGCAGCGACTTCGGCGGGCGGGGCGCCGGAGGCCAGCCACAGCGACAGCGCGGCATGGCGCAGGTCGTAGGGGCGGCGTGCTGGCTGGGTGCCTGCCTGGCCCGGGATGGCTGCGGCGCGGGCCTGGTGCCAGATCCGGCCGTAGCGGCTTTCGCTGAGCGGGCCGCCGCGGGCACCCTGGAACAGCCGCCCGTCTGCGGCGCATCCGAAGGCCCGCAGGTGCCGGCGCAGGAGGCGGGCAAGCTGGGGGGGGATCGGACCGTCCTGGTGGTGCCTTCCGGGCGGTGTTTGAGGCCGCGGGGTTCGCGTGGGGTGCCGTTGCCGGTCCAGGCCCGCGCTGACCGGGGGAGGGATGCTGTGAGGGTCAGCTGTCCCCAGCCGCGTGAGGGGAGGGTGCAGGAGCTGGCGGACAGCGTGACGGCTTCGGCGGGGCGCAGCGCCGCGTAGTACAGGCAGCCGAAGAACGCGGTCAGCTCCGGGCGGATCCTGGTGACCTCGGCCAGGATCGCCTGCACCTCGGCGGGGGTGGCCGCAGACAGCGGCCCTGCCGAGCAGGATGATCTCGGGGGCCGCCAGGTGATGCGGTCCAGTGGGTTGGCTTCCAGCAGTCCGAGTTCTGCTGCGTAGCCGAGGCAGCCGTGGAAGACGGCACGCTTGCGGGTGATGGTCGTGGCCGCGGCCCGGGTCCCATCCAGGCGCAGGGCCAGGGCCTCCAGCGCGCGCCGGGTCACGGCCGGGTCGGCCAGGGCGGTCAGCGGCAGGCAGTGCTGCGAGGCCCAGGCCAGCGCCGCGGTGGCTGCCGGTCCGGGATCAGCGCCGGCCCGGGCCGGGTTGAACGCGTGCCCGTAGAGCGCGGCACGCAACACCGCTGCCGGCGGCCCGCCCCGCCCGGGCGTGAGGAGAGCCGGGGCAATGGTGGCCAGCGCGTCGGCGATCCCGGCCCGGGTGCAGGCTGCCGCCAGGGGCCATTTCATCGCAGCGTAGGCCGCCGCGTGCTCCAGCCAGCTGATGGTGGCGGCTTCGGGCGTCGCCCAGGACGCCGGTTCCCCGGTTCCGGGGCTGAAGTCCAGGCCCTTGCGGGCAGCGCGGATGAGCTCGGCCCGGTAACCCTCAGCCAGCCCCCGGGTGATGAACGACCGCGACCGGGCCCGGCCGCCGGCATGCCAGCGGACCTCAAACGGGCGGCGGCGGTCCGGCCTGCGCCGGATCGCATGGATCCGGACATCGAACGCGCTCATGCTAGTGAACCCCCCTCGGCCACCCCGCTACGCCAGCGCTCACATGACCGGCAGCTCCAGTCCCCCGGCTGACCCGGAGAGCAGGCCCCGGGGTCAGGTGGCCATCAGGAAGGTCAACGCGATCACCGGGGCGGGCTGCGTACAAGCACAGGAAGCCAGCCGCGACAGGCAGCTGCCAGCCAGCGGGATCCACGGCACCCGCAGCCACGCAGGGTGAGCGCAACGGCAAGCGTCAGCACAATGCATCCGGCGCCGAACGCCGAATATTTGTCTGCGATGGCAGCATGGAACATTCGCTTGTGGGCTTACAGACCATCCGTTTATGGCGCGTGCTTCACGCTGAGATCGATGTGGGTGATCATCTCCGCTGCGATTGAACCTGGTCCGTTGCTTTAGCGCTGAACCTGTAGCCGTCGAGCTGACCGCCGGATTATGACGGGTTGGCGCTGGCGGTGACTACGGTGGTCGGCGCGCGGCCACGCTGAGCATGGTCGCGGGCACTGGTGCGAGGAGCACCGTACCCTCAAGGCGGTCACTGTGGCGGCCGGGCTGGCCGTCCCGCACGCCGCCCAGGCCATCCGCGTCGCCCGCCGGATCTGGCCTGTTTCCGGCAAATGGCGGACCTCACGATCTACGCGGTGGCCAGCTTCACCGTCAGCCGGGCCAGTCCCTCCCAGCTCGCCGGATGGATACCCGGCCACTGGGCCGTCGAAGCCCTGCACCACATCTGCGCCGTCACCTACGGCGAGGACTCCTCCCAAGCCCGCACGGGCGGCGCGTCTCCTCGGCTCTTCCAGGCGGATCAGAGCCCGGTGAGCTGGTTCGGTGGCGGATGGCTGGTGCGAGGGTGGCCTGGCCGAGTGCCGCGGCTGCTGCAAGGGCACCGCAGATCAGCCACAGGGCGGGTGCCCCGAGGCCGAGCAGCAGGGTGCCGGCGAGCGGGGCGAGCAGTGCACCGAGTGCCGAGGCGGCGCCGTAGACCCCCAGGTACCGGCCGCGCAGGTGCGCCGGCGCTAGGCCGACGACGATAGCGGCGCCGGCCGCGGCCATGGCGATCTCGCCGAGCGTCCAGACGCAGACCGCGCCGGCGTAGCCCACGACGGTGGCGGCCGGGGCAGTGGCGGCGAACCCGGCGCCAGTCAGCACGTTGCCGGCTACCACGACCAGGCTGGGGTCGCGGCCGGCCAGCCAGCGGCTCGCCAGTGGCTGGATGGTGACGATCACGATGCCGTTGAGTGCCATCACCAGCCCGTAGGCGCGTGGCGGCAGGCCGCGCTCGTGCATCGCGATCGGCAGGGTCGTGAAGGCCTGCTGGTAGACGGTCATGTAGCCAAGGGCCACGAGCGCGAACGCGGCCATGACCCGGTCGCGCAGGACGTCGCCGAATCCGCCAGGGTTGCTGCCACGGGCCGGCGGGCGGGGCCGGGTGGCGGGCATGGCCCGCCAGGCCAGCGCGGCGAAGGCCACGCAGGTGAGGGCGTCGGCCCAGAACAGCCAGCGGAAGCCGGCCTGGGCGAGCATGCCGCCGGACAGCATGGCGGCCGAGAAGCCGAGATTGGCGGCCCAGGAGATCAGGGCATAGGCGCGGGCGCGCCCGGCCGCCGGAATCAGGTCGGCGACGAGTGCCTGGGCGGCCGGGCGGTAGATGTCGATGGTCGCTCCGGCCGCGAAGGCCGCCGCGGTCACTGCGGGCGCGGCGGTCAGGTAGCCGAGCGTGATGAGCGAGGCTGCGTTGGCCAGCATCCCGAGGGCGAGGGTGGGCCGCCGTCCCAGCGTGTCGGCCAGCAGGCCGCCCAGCATCTGGGACACGATCAAGCCCAGCGCGTAGATGGCCAGCACGCCGCCCGCCGCCGTCACCGGGAAACCGCGCACCGCGACGAGGTAGATGCCGAGGAATGGCTCCACTAGGGTGCCGAGCCGGTTGATCAAGATCCCGGACCACAGATCCCGGTGGTTAATTCGCGGCGCGCCGGTCAGCGTGCTGGGCCATGATCTGGTTCGCGGTCGTTGTTCCCCCTCGTCCCGGCCGCAGAATCGGGTATGTCATGTGCATGCAGCCTGTCGCGTGGCCGGAGCCGGAGCCGCAGATCGCGGCGGCGATCGCGGCGAAGTACCGGGGTAAGCGGCCGCGGCCGCTGGCGGTGCAGATCCGCGACCGGCTGGGCCAGTGGCTGGGAGATGAGGATTTCGCGCAGGTGTTCGGGATCCGGGGCCGGCCGGGCTGGTCCCCGTCGCGGCTGGCGCTGGTGACGGTGCTGCAGCGGGCCGAGCACCTGACCGACCGGCTGGCGGCCGAGTCGGTACGGACCCGGATCGACTGGCAGTACCTGCTGGGGCTTCCCCTGGATGATCCGGGGTTTGACCACACGGTGCTGGCCGAGTTCCGGGGCCGGGTGGCCGATGCCGGCCTGGAGCAGGTGGTGCTGGATGCGCTGCTGGCGCTGCTGGCGGCCGGCGGGCTGGTCAAGGCGGGCGGCAAGCAGCGCACCGACTCTACCCATGTGATCGCCGCGGTGGCGGCGCTGAACCGGCTGGAGCTGGCCGGCGAGAGCGTGCGGGCCGCGCTGGAGGCGCTGACCGCGGCGCACCCGGCCTGGGTGGAGCAGCGGGTCTGCGTGCCCGATTTCGCCCGCCGCTACGCCACCCCGATGACGTCCTGGCGCCCGCCGGTGTCCCAGGCCCGGCGCGATGAGCTGGCGGTCGCCTACGCCAAAGACGGGTACGCGCTGCTGGAGGCCGTCTACGACAGGTCCTCGCCGGCCTGGCTGCGCGAGCTGCCCGCCGTGGACGTGCTGCGCCGGGTGCTGCTGCAGAACTACACCCGCACCATCACCGGGGACGGACGGGAGGTGATCAGGCGGCGGGAGAAGGAGCCGGAGGGCGACGGACTCCCGCACGGCCATACCCGGATCGCCTCACCGTATGACACCGACGCCCGGTGGGGCGTCAAGCGGGACACCTTCTGGCTGGGCTACAAGCTGCACATCACCGAGACCTGCGACGATCCCCCGCCGTGCACCTGCCGCCCCGGCCCGGCAGCGCAGCAGCCCCCCGGCGGCGGCCGGGACCATGACCAGGGCTGCGCCCAGGCGTGCTTCCCGAACCTGATCACCAACGTGGCCACCACCGACGCCACCGTGACTGACAACCAGATGACCGAGCCGGTCCATGACGCGCTCGCGGCCAGGAACCTGGCCCCCGGCCGGCATTACCTCGATTCGGGATACCTCAGCGCCGCCTTGGTGGTCTCGGCACTGACCACCTGGGGCATCGCGCTGACCGGGCCGCTGCTGGCCGATACCTCCGCCCAGGCCCGCGCGGGCAACGGCTACGCCCGCGCCGACTTCACCGTCGACTACGACCACAAGACCGTCACCTGCCCCCGGGGCAGGACATCGGCGTCCTGGACGCCGTGCGCCCAGCGAGGCAAGGACGCGATCGTGGCCACCTTCTCCGCCAGCGACTGCGGCCCCTGCCCGGCCCGCAGCCTGTGCACCACCGGGAAGCGACGGCAGCTCACCGTGCTGCCCCGCGACCTGGCCGAAGCCCAGGCCGCCGCCCGCGCCGCCGAACAGACGACCGGATTCCAGGCTGACTATGCTCGCCGCGCCGGCGTCGAAGGCACCATGCACCAGGCCGCCAGCCACGGCGCGCGGCGCGCCCGCTACCGCGGCCTGCCGAAAACCCGCCTCGACCACGTGTACATGGCCACCGCGCTCAACCTGCTCCGCCTGGAAGCATTCTGGACCGGCACGCCACTAGACCGGCAGCGAACCAGCCACCTGGCACGCCTCGAACTCAGCCTCGCCGCATAGAAACCGAATTAACCACCAGGATCACCACAGCACCCAAAACAGCCGCGGCAGGCTGCCGGATCGGCGGCCAGGGCCGGGCCGCACGGGCCGGGCCAGAGGGTGGCCGGTCGCGCTGGTCATGTCCGGAGCCTGCACGGCCGCAGCGCGGAGCCGAAGACATTTAGCTGTGGCTTAATCTGCGAGCTGCGGCCGGCCCAGCCCGCAGCCGGGCACCCTGGGGCGGCGGCTTACCGCGGCCGCTGCACGACGGCGTGACCGGCTGGCCGCCGGGCAGGGTGAGGTCGGTCTGGTCATCTGCTGGCGTCGGCCAGCATGTCGCCGGAGCGGGTGCGCCGGTACAGCACCTGGCGGCCGACCCGGGAGCGGGTGACCATGCCGGCGTCCAGCAGCACCGACAGGTGCTGGCTGACCGCGCCGGGTGTGACCGACAGGCGGCGGGCCAAGGTGGTCGTCGAGCACGGCTCGGCCAAGGCGGTGAGCATGGCCGCCCGGGTGGACCCGATCAGGGCCGCCAGCGCTTGCGGGGACGGTGGCGCGCCGGTCTCCCACAAGGTGGCGATGCCACGGGCCGGGTAGGCGAGCATCGGCTGGTAGGGCTCGATCATCTTCCTTACGCCCGGCCAGGTCATCACGGTCAGGACCAGCAGCAGCCCCTCCCCGGCCAGCGAGCCGGCGTGGTGGTGCGGGTCGGCGGCGGTCAGCCGGCCACGGCGCCAGGTGATGGTCTCGTGCAGGTCCTCGAACAGGGCCGCCGTCCCGCCGATCGCCAGCCGTTTCGACCGCCACAGCACGTCCCCTTCCAGCAGCCCGGCGATCCGCGGCCAGTGCGGCGCCAGGGCGATGTCCCAGTACGCCTGCAAGGTGCCGGCGAGCCGGGCGATCGCCGCTTGCGGGTCGGCGCGGATCCGCCCGGCCACCACCGCGGGCAGGCCGGGCACCCCGGCCAGCTCGGCGGCCGCCCGGTCCGGGGGCGTGGCCCGCACCGCCTCCAGCTCCTCGGCGAAGTCCGGCAGCGGCGAGGCCGGCGGCGGGGCGAGGAAATCAGCGGTATCGCCGTGCACAGGCACCAGCGCAAACAGCTCGGAAAGGTCAAGATCTGCGACCAGCGGCCGGGTGGCGCGCACCCACGGCAGGTGCAGCGAGTGCGAGCCCGGGGCACGTAGCACGATCAGGCTCATCACCGCCTCGAACAGCGGCGAGAAGGCGAACCGGACCCGGGACACGTCGTCCGCGGTGAATATCCACTCGATCACAGGCCACATCTTTTAGACAGAACTAAAAGTATGGCGGAGATCAGATGGCGCGTCCAGTGTCGATCCATAGGCGCTGGCTCCGCCCGCCCAGGACGGCCAGCACTGCGATGCATGACCAGGAGGGTCACCAGCCTCGTCTGATGAATCGAGGAGGACGCGATGCATCCGATGTTCGCCGAGCTGTTCATGAAGCCCGATGAGCTGCTGGAAGACCGAGCCGATGAGCGGCGCCGAGCACGACAGTCACGACAGCGCAGGACGGTCTCCGCCGCCCGCGGCAAGTCCGGCGGCCTGCGGGCGGTCCTCGTCGGGCTAAGGACATCGTGACCGCCCTCGCGCCCCCGGCGGCCGGGCACCCGACCTCGGCGTCCATCGCCCAGCAGGTGGCTAGCACAGGAGGAAAACAATGACCGTTAGAACTGCCGTCACCACCGCCCCGGCCCCGGACCGGCTGCAAGCCGCCGTCAACGACGCTGCCAAGCGCCTGTACGACGCGGAAACCGCCCTGCACATCGCCCGGCAGACCGGCGTCGGCTCCTGGATCAGCGCCGCTTACGACCGGCTGCACGAGGCGGTCGCGGGCCACCTGGCGGCCGTGGACGCGCTCGAAGGCCGTAACCGGCGGTCCCGCCGGCCCACCCGTGCGCCCGCTCGCCTGCGGCCGCGTGAGCCTGGGGCAGCTCGCCGCCGACCCTAGCTACCACGAGCACGCCTACCTGCTCACCGCCGCGGGCCTCGGCCCCGCGGCCTGACCCCGCTAGATCAGGCACGACAGAACTGGAGGAACAGTCATGACAATCGCAGGCAAGACAGTCCTGGTGACCGGGGCCAACCGGGGCATCGGGCAGGCGCTGGCCGCCGAAGCCCTCCGCCGGGGCGCCAGCCAGGTGTATGCCGGCACGCGCCAGCCGCTGGCTCACCCCGACCCGCGCGTCACACCCCTGACCCTGGACGTGACCAACGCGGCGCAGATCCAGGCAGCCGCCGGCCAGGTCGGGTCTCTGGATGTCCTGGTCAACAACGCCGGAATCGCGCTGTATGACGACCTGACCGACCGGGCCGCGGTCGAACGCAGCCTGGCCGTCAACTTCTACGGCACCTACGGCGTGACCGAGGCCTTCCTGCCGGCGCAGACGCGGTCCGGCGGGGCCATCGTCAACATCCTGTCGGCGTACGCCCTCGCCCCGCTCCCGCTCATCCCGGCCTACTCGATCTCCAAGGCGGCCGCGTTCAGCCTGACCCAGTCGCTGCGCGCCCTGGTGGCCGCTCGCGGCATGCACGTGCATGCCGTGCTGACCGGCCCCACCGACACCGATATGACCCGGGGTTTCGACATCCCCAAGGCCACCCCCGAATCGGTCGCCCGGGCCATCTTCGACGCCGTTGACACCGTGGAGGAGGACATCTTCCCCGACCCCATGTCGGCGTCCATGGCCGAGTCCTGGCGCAACAGCGCCGCCAAGGAACTCGAGCGTGAGAACGCGGCGCTGGCACAAGCCGCGCTCGCCCAAGCACAGCCCGCCGCGTCCTAAGCGAAGGGCAGGGGCTAAAGGTGAACGCCGGGCGGGCGGTAGGGCGGCCAGGGGGCGGTCACCCGGCCAGCACGCAGCCTCAGCGCGGCAGCAAGCAAAGGAGCAACGGCCCATGACCTGCTTTGCAGCGACCGAACCGTGGGAGATCCTGCCCGGCGGGGATTCATGACTACCACTAAGCCCCGGGACACCCTGGTCCATGCCGGCGCTGATGGCAGCCACAACGGCAGTCCGTCACAGGCGGGGCGGCGGACGGTCGCCCATGCTGCTGGCCAGCCCGGGGCCGCGTACCTGCCGATCGCCGAGCACGGCCTGATCGGTGACCTGCACACCGTCGCCCTGGTCGGCACTGACGGCACGATCGACTGGTTCTGCTGCCCGCGGTTCGACGCCCCCAGCGTGTTCGGCGCCATTCTGGACACTAGCCGCGGCGGCTACTGGCGGATCGCACCCGAGGGCACGGCCGCCAGCCGCCAGCTGTACCTCCCCGACACCAACGTGCTGCTCACCCGCTTCGCTGGGCCGGGCGGCGTGGTGGAGGTCGCCGACTTCATGCCGGTCACAGGCGGCCAGCCGCACCGGTCACGGATCATCCGCCGGGTCACAGCGGTCACAGGCACCGTTCCCGTCTTGATGGATTTGCAGCCGCGTTTCGGCTACGGCCGCGCCCGGCACAGCGTGACGGTGCACGATAGCGGCGCGATCTTCCGCTCGCCACAGCTCAGTCTGTCCCTTGCCGCTACCGTCCCGGTCCAGGCGCGCGGCGGCGGGGTCGCCGCCTGGCTGCGCCTTCAGCAGGGCCAGACCGCGAGCTTCATACTGTCCGAGGCGGCAGCCGCCGGCCTCCCCACCCCGGCGGACGAGGCGGAGGTGGCCGCTCAGTTCGACGCCACGCTCCGGTGGTGGCGGGCCTGGATCGCCCGCTCCTGCTACCGGGGGCGATGGCGGGAGATGGTGCACCGCTCGGCGCTGGCGCTCAAGCTGCTCACCTATCAGCCCACCGGGGCGATCATCGCCGCACCGACGATGGGCCTGCCCGAGCAGGTGGGCGGCGAGCGGAACTGGGACTACCGCTACACCTGGATCCGCGACGCCGCGTTCAGCCTCTACGCCCTGCTGCGGCTGGGATTCACCGGCGAAGCGGAGGCCTTCATGTCCTGGCTGGCCGACCGGTTCGCCGACGCTGCCCGCGAAGCAGGCGGACCGGGCCCGGCCGCGCCGCTGCAGATCATGTACGGCATCGATGGCCGCATGAACCTCACCGAACACACACTCGGCCACCTGGCCGGCTACCGCAACTCCGCCCCCGTCCGGCTCGGCAACGGCGCGGCCACCCAGCTACAGCTCGACATTTACGGCGCGCTGATCGACTCGGTGTACCTCTTCAACAAGCACAAGCCGATCCACCACGAAACCTGGGTGGGCATCGCAGCGATCGTGGACTGGGTCTGCGCCAACTGGGACCAGCCCGACGACGGGATCTGGGAGACCCGCGGCACTCCCCGGCGGTTCACCCACTCCCGGCTGATGTGCTGGGTGGCCGTCGAGCGGGGCCTGCGGATCGCCCGCCACCGCGGGCTGCCCGCCGACGAGCGGCGCTGGCGCGCCGCGCGCGACGCCATCTACCAGCAGATCATGACGCGTAGCTGGAACGCCAAACGCCAGGCCTTCACCCAGCATGAGGACGGCGACGCCCTGGACGCCGCGGTGCTGCTGATGCCGCTGGTCAAGTTGGTCGCCGGCGACGACCCACGCTGGCTGTCCACCCTGGACGCGATCGGCGCCGAGCTCGTCTGCGACAACCTGGTCCACCGCTACCACCCCGCCAGCTCACCAGACGGGCTGCCCGGCGGCGAGGGAACCTTCTCGGCCTGCTCGTTTTGGTGGGCCGAAGCGCTCACCCGGGCCGGGCGCCTCGACCAGGCCCGGCTCGCCTTCGAAAAGATGCTCACCTACGCCAACCACGCCGGCCTGTACGCCGAGGAAATCGGCCCCGACGGCGAAGCACTCGGCAACTTCCCGCAAGCCTTCACCCACCTGGCCCTGATCAGCTGCGCGGTCAACCTCGACCGGGCACTGGGCTGACCCCGAACTGCCATTGGAGAAGACCTAATGAAACCGACAATATTCGGCCGGAGGCACCGGAACGCAACTTATCACCCAGGCCCTCGACTGGCCTTCCCCGCTGAGGAGAGGCCATGACCACGAACCGGGCCCAGGTGCCGGCCGCGGCTGGTGTTTCCGCCGGCGCGAGGTTGCCGTTGTCGGCGACTGAGCGGACCCGCCACCGCAGGCTCTGGCATCTTGGCAGAGCCGACCGAGAGTCGCTGCACGCGGTCCTGCGCGCCGGGTTGGTCGCCCACCTTGGGGTGATCATCGACGGCTGGCCGATGGTGATCCCCACCGTGTACGGGTTCGACGCCGACACCTTGTACCTGCACGGCTCGGTCGCCAGCAGGAGCCTGAACACCGCCGGGGCCGACGTGTGCGTCACCATCACCTTGTGCGACGGGCTGGTGCTGGCCAGGTCGGTGTTCGAGCACACCATCAACTACCGCTGCGCGATGATCTACGGCCAACCCCGGGTGGTCAACGACGCCGCCGAGAAGCTGGCCGGGCTGCGCTTCCTGGCCGAGCACGTTGCGCCCGGCGTGTGGGATTACGCCCGCCAGCCGAGCCGCAAGGAACTGGCCGCTGTTCGGCTCCTGGCGCTCCCGCTGGCGGAAGCCTCGGTCAAGATCCGCACCGGCCCGCCCGACGACGGCGCCAGCCCGGATGCCGCGCTGGGCCTGTGGGCTGGCGAATTGCCCCTGGCCACCACTTGGCGGCAACCCGTCCCCGATCCGGCCCTGCCGCCTGGCATCCTCGTTCCCGCGCACATCCGCGCCCGCGCTGGCACACACGCCGACGTGCCCGTCCGAGAAAGCCTGGTTGCCTGGTGAGCCCGCTGCGGATCCGGCGGCCCGCGTGCGGCATGGCTGGCTTGCGGTTGGCCTGTGCCCGTGCGCGCAGGCGGGACAGGTCGCGGCCCGCTCGGGCCGTGCGCATCGTGTCGCTCACGGCCTGGATTCGGCTATGTGCATCCAGACACGGGCGGGCGGTGACCCGCGCATGGCAGCGGCGGTCATAGCGGTGGCCATGAACCCGGGTCGCGGCCGGCGGTTCGCAACCCGCCCGCGCGGGCCGCCGTCGCCCCCGCGCGGCCGGGCCCGCGTGCCAGGAACCGGTCAGGGCGAGCTGGCTGCCCGCCTGGCCAACAGCGATGGATAGTCCAAACCAGGAGGAGATCATGGCGAACTCGGCTCCGAGCGGGGCTAGCGACTATAACGCCAAGATCATTGAGGAGTTCCGGGCGAACGTCGGCGGGATCTGGGCGGGCACCACGATCATTCTCACCCACCATATCGGCGCCAAGTCCCGGATCGAGCGCGTCACGCCACTGGCTTGCCCCCCTCAGCCAGGCGGCCGCTTCGCGATCTGGGCCGCCAACGGCGGATCGCCAGCCCACCCAGGCTGGTACTACAACCTCAGGACCAACCCCAGGATCACGGTCGAGGTGGGTACCCGCACGTTCAGGGTGCTAGCGGAGGAGCTGAGCGGCACCGCCCGCGCCGAGCTGTGGCCGAAGCTCGTCGCGGAGTCCCCCGATCTCGGCGCAACCCAGGCCAGGACCACACGGCAGATTCCCGTCTTCATGCTGACCCGCCAGGACTGACCTGCGACCAAAGCCGCTGGTGTGAGACGTCATGGGCCAGGCCAGGCTGCGGTAACGGCAATAGGAGATTAACAATGACCGGACACAAACCGGAACGCGTGACTAGTGGCTGGCGGCCCGGCTGGAGCTGCTCAAGGCCGAGAAGGCGCTGACCCGGCGCAGCGACGAGCTGGCGCGGCGCCGGCAGGAGCTGCCCTGCCGCGGCCTGATACATGGCCAGCTGCGGCGGGCGCCTGCCGCCGGCTGCGAAGGTCGAGGGAAGAAATCATGAGTGATCAAACGCGCATGGAGGCGATCATGAAGGATCAGGCAAAGAACGGCGCTACCGGCAAGCCAGGGGTGCCTGTGGTGGTGGACCGGGCCGCCTTTCAGACGCAGCTGGATGCGCTGCGGGTGCGGGAGAAGGCGCACACCCGGGAAGGCGACGCGATCGCGGCGGCCCGCCGGCGCTTGCCCATGGTCGAGGTAGACGCCACCCTCGCGCTGACCGGGCCCCACGGGCCGCTCACCCTGCTCGAAGCGTTCGACGGGCGCCGGCAACTCATCGCCTACTACTTCATGTGGAACCCCGGCCGGCCCGCGGCCGAGCAGTGCGAAGGCTGCACGTTCTACACCACCCAGGTCGCGGAGCTGTCCTACCTGCATTCCCGCGACATCACCTACGCGGTCTTCTGCCAGGGACCCTATGACGAAAGCATCCGCTACCGCGACTTCATGGGCTGGGACATGCCCTGGTACTCCGCACACGCCTCCCTCGGCGCGCTCCTCGCCGGGCGCCAAATCGGCTTGTTCCACCTCGTGTGCTACCTGCGGGACGGCGACCGCGTCTTCGAAACCTACTGGACGACCCGCCGCGGCGTCGAGGCAATGGACTACAGCTACGCGCTCATGGACCGCACCGTCTACGGACGTCAGGAGCCGTGGGAGGACTCGCTCCCCGGCTGGCCACAACAGTGCTCCAACACGCGGACTAACGCCGGCTCGCCCGCTTGGCCACCAGTGTCAGTGTGGCCGGGCGGGCGCCCCACCGCCCAGTGGTCGCGACTCGAAGCTGGACACTCCGACGACCTCGGCGCCCGGGCGCCAGAACCCGGCACTCGCACGGGCGCAGCCCGTCGCAGCATAGCCAAGGGGGAGCGACTGACGTGAACGCCGCCCAGCCTGGCCGCAGGCTTCCCGAGGCAGGACGCTGGCGCCGCCGCGCGGTCAGCGGCCCGGCCCCGTACCGGGCGGACCCGGCAGCGGCTCCCCGCTCCCCAGCCATGACGAGCGCGAGGACGGCCACGACGGCGAGCGCCGGGAGCGCCGCGGCGGCGGCCGCGCTGACCGCGGCGCTTGGGCTCGCCGCCGCGTCCTGGGTGGTCTCGGTCTGGCAGATGAACGGGATGGACATGGGGGTGGCGACCCGGCTCGGCTCGTTCGCGTTCTTCGCCGCCGTGTGGGTGGCGATGATGGCGGCGATGATGCTGCCTGGCGCGGCCCCGGCCGCGGCGCGAGCCGTCCACGGCCGAGGTGTGCGTGCGGTGCCGCTATTCACCTTGTCCTACCTGGCGGTCTGGGCACTGACAGGCGCCGTCGTGTACGCGGCCTACAGGCCGCACGGGACTGCCGCGGCCGGCGCGGTGACGATCGCCGCCGGTGCTTATGAGTTCACGCCGCTCAAGCGCACCTCCGCCGGCGCTGCCGCGAGATCGCCGGGTCGGGCTTCGGGTTCGGGCTGTGCTGCGTGGGCTCCAGCGCCGGGCTGATGGCGATGCTGGTGGCGCTGGGCGTGATGAGCATCGGCTGGATGGCCGTGATCGCCGTCCTGGTCACCGCCCAGAAGCTCCTGCCCGCCAAGGCCGCCCTCGATGTGCCGCTGGCGGCTGCGATCACCGGGCTCGGGATCCTGATCATCATCGCGCCTTCGGCGGTTCCCGGGCTTGCCCGCCGATGTGAGAGCCCGCCGGCGGCAGGGGACCACGCCCACCCGTAGCGACAAGGAGAAGAGACAGGGCAATGACCAGTCACAAGACCGGAACACGCCAAGAATGGCTCGCGGCCCGGCTGGAGCTGCTCGAGGCCGAGAAGGAGCTGACCCGGTGCAGCGACGAGCTGGCGCGGCGGCGGCAGGAGCTGCCCTGGGTCCGGATCGACAAGGAGTACCGCTTCGACACCGACGAAGGCACGGCGTCCCTGGCCGACCTGTTCCAAGGGCGCTCGCAGCTGCTCATCTATCACTTCATGTTCGGGCCGGACTACACGGCGGGGTGCCCGTCCTGCTCGGCGATCGCGGACGGCTTCGCCGGCAGCATCCCGCACTTCGAGCACCACGATGTCGCGTTCGTCGTGATGTCGCGGGCGCCGCTCAACAAGCTCGTCGCGTACAAGCGTCGCATGGGATGGGACTTCCGTTGGGTCTCCTCGTTCGGCAGCAGCTTCAACTACGACCTCCACGTGACCATCGATCCCGTTGAGTACAACTACACGGACCAGGCGCGCCTCGAGGCGGAGAACGTCGCCTGGCGCGACTGGTCGGGCGAGCAACCCGGGATGAGCGCTTTCGCCCGTGACGGCGACGACGTGTTCCACACGTACTCCGCGTGCGGTCTGGACGCGCTGTGGACGATGCAGCAGTGGCTCGACCGCGCGCCGCTGGGCCGCAACGAAGGCGACGGGTCATGGTTCCATCGACACGACGAATACGAAAGCCAGTGACGCGTGCCGGCCCAGGCGCCACCGGGCCCACAGCCGCGTGCGCCGGCCCGCCCGGCCCGGACGCCGCTGCCCGCAGCCGGGCCGCGCGCCAGGAACCGGCCAGCGGCCAAACCATGGACACGCAGGGAGGAAAAAGAGTATGAGTGACCAGCCGAGCGGGGCCAGCGACTATAACACCAAGATCATTGAGGAGTTCCGGGCGAACCAAGGGCGTGTCGATGCCGAGTTTCTCGAAGGCGCCCGGGTGATCCTCCTCCACCATATCGGCGCCAAGTC
>WNFD01002174.1_pt1 | contig 19751 bp, 16 predicted proteins | sample 5400491 | NCBI WGS metagenome assembly WNFD01 (sample SAMN13153343, study PRJNA577476) | soil metagenome | isolation source: 120 cm saprolite under Douglas fir tree site 2 hole 2 replicate 2 | place: USA:California | collected 2015-04-18
TTCCTGAATTCGCAGCGGCTGAAAGGAATTCATCTGGCGATCAAGAGCGGGATGCTGGCCGCTGAGACCGCTTTCGAAGCACTGAAGAAAGACGACTTCTCCGCGGCGACGCTGGACGCGTTTCAGCAGAAGGTTGAATCGAGCTGGATCAAAGAAGAACTTTGGAAGGTGCGCAATTTTCATCAGGGCTTCGAACACGGCTTCTGGCGCGGGATGTTCCACGCCGGCATCCAGCAGGTTACTGGCGGACGCGGGTGGCGTGATCGCTATACGGGGACGGCCGGATACACGCGCATGAAGAAGCTCGCTGAGCTGCCACCCGGCGGCGGTGCCGAAAGGCATTTGATCGGCAACGCCAAGGGCGATGGGAAGCTGACCTTCGACAAACTCACCGATCTTTATCATTCGGGAACCAAGCATGAAGAAGATCAGCCGGCTCATCTGATCATCGCCGATACTGATATTTGCAACTCGCGCTGCATTCGCGATTACGGCAGCCCCTGCCAGCATTTCTGTCCGGCAAATGTTTATGAGATGCTCGACGATGCGTCGGCCCCCAACGGGAAGCGCATCAGCCTGAATCCGTCGAATTGCGTGCATTGCAAAGCTTGCGATATTCAAGATCCGTATCAGATCATCACATGGGTCCCGCCGGAAGGTGGGGGTGGGCCGAATTATGATGGCATGTAGCTAGAGCAACTTCTTCGCCGCAGATTGCGCGGATCTTCGCGGATTAAACCAAGGAGCTGATCGTGATTCTTCATAAGTATTGCAACGCGGTGAGTCGGGCATTCATCTTCTTGTCCCTCTGTGCTGGCGCTTTTGCTCAACAGGCAACCCAGCCGGTCACGCTGCCCTCTACCGGCTTCGCAGGGCTGGACAAGTACCGTGCTTCGCGCATTGCGGTTTACAGCGACGACTATGGTCAACTGGCGCGCTATCGCGACGCCAATGCTGCGCTCAACCCGCCCGCGGCCGGAGAAAATAGTGTTGTCTTCTTTGGCGATTCGATTACTGACATCTGGAAGCTGGACGAGTCGTTCCCGGGCAAGCCGTATGTCAATCGTGGGATTGGCGGGCAGACCACGTCGCAGATGCTGGTGCGCTTTCGACAGGACGTCATCAATCTGCCGCCGAAAGCGGTCGTGATTCTTGCTGGTACCAACGACATTGCTGGGAACACCGGGAAGATATCCAATGAAGATATTGAAGCGAACTTTGCCTCAATCGCGGAGTTGGCCCGGACCCATGGCATCAAAGTAGTTTTTTCTTCCATTCTTCCGGTGCACAACTACACGCCGGAATCGCAGGATTTCTTCGCGCAGCGTCCGATGGAGAGAGTTTTGGCGCTTAACCGCTGGCTGAAAGACTATTGCGCGGCGAATGATCTGATCTATCTCGATTACTTCAGCGCCCTAGTAGACGACAAAGGTCTGCTGAAGCGAGATCTGGCGCAGGATGGACTGCATCCGAATAAGGCCGGGTTTGCGATTATGGCGCCGCTGGCGGAGAAGGCGATTGAGAAAGCGGTAGGCGTCACCGAGAAACCGCTCGCCGACAGGGTGGAGTATCGCTGGCTTCCAGGTTACATGAGAGATCAATCACAGGCCATTCCAGCGCAGCTAAAAGTCTCGAACGCTCCAGCGAAAGCTAGACGTATCGAGGCTTTTCAGTCGTTGACACGGGAAATGACAATGACCGATGTTGTTCGAAGATGTGGGTTGCCGGATGAGCACCAAGGTAGTGGAATTTACATATTCATTTATCACCAGGAAGATGGATCAATGGTCGCAATTGGAACTCCGGATCTAAATCGCCTCATGTACATCAAGCACATAAAGCCCACCCAGGAAACGGTATCCCTCCTAAAGTGATTCTGCATCTATAATTCAAATTGAGTTTCCGACTGCCGCAGCCTTCGGGAATACCCTGGCTGTGGTGGCGAAGGAGAGTATTCGCGGGCGAGAGCTTGCCCTGAGCGAAGTCGAAGGGGCGTACGCGCCACACTTTCCCGAGGGTTCGGGTGGAAACGCCTGGGCCTCCCGCTTTCGAAAGAGAGCATTTGGAAAGGAAATGACTGCCGGGGAGTTCTCTGTCCGGTCCTCATTTTCCAGCACGCAAAAAGCAGGTTCCTCGACTCCGTGGAATGGTTCGCAAGCGAGCCCTTCCCCTGCGCTCGGAATGACAGGGTTGCGGAGGAGCCTCTTTCGCTAAGAGCTAGAAGCTAATAGCCAGGAGCTAAAAGCTGCCGCCTCTCACCGACAAATTCGACCGCGCTATTACCGATCTGCGGATTTCGATTACCGACCGGTGTAACTATAAGTGTGTTTATTGCCGGACGGGGAATGAAGGCGCGCTTTACGGCGAGTTACCGTTTGCGGATTATCTGCGCATGACGCGGGTGCTAGTTTCTCTGGGGATCACGAAGATTCGGCTGACTGGCGGAGAGCCTCTGTTGCGGAAGGGCGTGGTGGATTTTGTGCGGGAATTGTCGATGCTGAAATCGGCTGACGATAAGCCCCTCGACATCGCCATGACCACGAACGGGCATCTGCTCGCTGGCCTGGCGCAGCCGCTGAAAGACGCTGGCTTGAGTCGCATCACCGTCAGCATGGACGCGGTTGATCCGGACCGCTTTGCGCGCATCACGCGGGTGCCGGGAGGTTTCGATCATGTGCTCGTGGGAATGCGCGCCGCGCGGCGGGCCGGGCTGTGGCCGGTGAAAGTGAATTGTGTGCTGATGCGCGGTTTTAACGAGGACCAGATTATTCCGTTTGGCATGTTTGCGCGCGAAGAAGGCGTGATCGTGCGCTTTATTGAATTCATGCCGCTAGAGGAAGACCGGGTCTGGTCACCGGACATTGTGGTCACGCTGGATGAAATTCTGGGCCGTATGGCGGAATATCGTCCGCTGATCGAGATTCCGCATGGACGCAGCGAAACCGCGCGGCGGTATCGGTTCGACGATGAGATCGGAGAAATCGGAATTATCGCGCCTGTCTCGCACCCGTTTTGTGGGCACTGCAGCCGCATTCGCATCACGTCCGACGGCAAGATTCGCACCTGCCTGTTTTCGGTGTGGGACCACGATTTACACGAGCTTATGCGGCGCGGCGCCCCCGACGATGATCTCGCAGAATTTATCCGCGGCGTGGTGGCGAGAAAAGAAGCGCGGCATCACATTGGCGAGGCGGATTTTGTGCCGGCGTCGAGGACGATGGTGCACATCGGGGGGTAAACGGTCCGCCGTCCGCCGTCAAGAAAGGCGTTTCACCGCCGAGGGCGCAGAGTTCGCAGAGAATCAAGACAAATCTTTACTCCCTCGCCATGGCCTTCGGCGTATTCTTTCCATACAGTGTTTTCCTCCGTGAAACTGCGGGCGCTTCGTGGTTTGATGGTTTTCCTCTCAAGTCTTTCGACTGTGGCGTTCGCCCAGTCCGCCTATCTCGGTTTCGACCGTAATGAATATCCTGGCGACGCCAACCTCGGCACCCTGCATCAGACATTCACGTTTTCCGGATACTGGCTCAATAACCCTCCTGGGGCGAAGACGAATACCTGGACGGGCAAGCGTGCGAAGCTTCAGTCGGCTGGATTCGGATTTCTTGTTCTGTTCAACGGACGCCTTTACAAAGAACTGAAGCATGACCCGGCGGCGCTGGGGCAGTCGGATGGTGTGGCTGCAGTCGCATCGGCACGGCGAGAAGGCTTTCCGGCGCACACTGTCATCTTTCTCGACATCGAAGAAGGCGGACGCATGCTGCCGGAGCAGAAGGCCTACATCTATTCCTGGGGTGACGCTGTGAATGCAGGCGGGTATCGCGCTGGAGTTTACTGTTCAGGGATTCCGGCAAAGGAAGGCAAAGTCAGTATCGTCACGGCTCAAGATATTCGGCAAAACGCCGGCGAAAGAGCGATTGCGTTTTTTGTGACTAATGACGTTTGCCCGCCTTCGCCGGGATGTGGGTACGCGCGGAAGGCACCGGCTCCGGCGGAGAGTGGAGTCGACTTTGCCGAGGTTTGGCAGTATGCGCAGTCTCCGAAGAGGAAAGCCTTTGCGGCGAAGTGCCCGGCGAATTACAGCGCTGACGGGAATTGCTATCCGCCGGGATCAGATCCGGCGCTGAAGTTGCATGTGGATGTGGAGACGGCGAGCAGCGCTGATCCGTCGCAGGGGAGATAAGGGGCGAGCTCCCGCTTCGCTCACGCCCGCAAGGCGCCTCAACTTGCGTTCTGCCCCGCAAACGGTGCACAATAACTACAGGTTGCTCCGGCATTTGCGGCTGGAATCGCAGTCGAAAAAAAGCGACTCTTTCCGCCGCTGCCGAGCATCCTATTAGCAGCAAGAGAAGTACGGACGGCTTCAACAACCCCGCGGACTGGGCCCTGAGTCAGAGTAACGATGAAGGGGCAGTGAGCCCGCTGGAGCCGCTGGAAGCTTTCAACATCCCCGTTTCGGAATGACTTGGATGGGCAGATGATCATCGGCCTGACGAGCGCGTCTCCGGAGCTGAAGGCGAGACAATATGGCTACCGCGAGCGCTGTTTGCAGTCTGGAAAATTATCTCGTTCTCCCCGATCACACTATGGATGAGCGCATTGCTGCTGCCCGCGAGATTTTGGGCCGCGACTGCGTGATTCTGGGACACCATTATCAACGCGATGAAGTCATCCGCTTTGCGGATTTTCGTGGCGACTCCTACAAGCTTTCACAACAGGCGGCGCATGCCGGCGGAAAATACATTATTTTTTGCGGCGTGCATTTCATGGCGGAAAGCGCCGACATTCTGTCGCAGCCAGGGCAGGTCACGATTCTTCCAGATCTCAACGCCGGATGCTCCATGGCCGACATGGCTGAAATTACTCAGGTGGAAGACTGCTGGGAGAATCTGGTCAGGGCGGGCATCACCAACGACGAGGGCCATGGTGTGACCCCGATCACGTATATGAACTCCACCGCGGCGATTAAAGCTTTTTGCGGCGAGCGTGGAGGTGTGGTTTGCACGTCGTCGAATGCGCCCGGAGCGTTCAAATGGGGTTTTGCCGGTGGCGGCAAGCGGACAGGAGTGTCCGCCCCACACAGGCATGATCAGAAAATTCTTTTTCTGCCTGATCAGCACCTCGGCCGCAATACTGGATACAACCTGGGCATTCCGCTTAACGAGATGGTGGTTTGGGATCCCTACATGCTGAACGGCGGTCTCGATCGAGAGCGATTGCAGAAGGCGCGCGTGATTCTGTGGAAAGGGCATTGCTCGGTGCATCAACGATTCTTGCCGGAGCACGTTGACAATGTTCGCGCAAAATATCCGGGGATGCGGGTGATTGTGCATCCAGAATGCCGCTGGGAAGTTTGCCAGAAGGCGGATGGCATCGGCTCAACCGAAGGCTTGTTGAAGATGATCCGCCAGGCGCCTGCGGGGACTATGTTCGCGGTTGGCACGGAAATTCACCTGGTCAACCGCATGGGCAAAGAATTTGCTGCGGAAGGGAAGAAAGTCATCACACTGGATGATTCTGGCTGCCTGTGCACAACCATGTTCCGCATCTCGCCGCAGCATTTGTGCTGGGTGCTGGAGAACCTGGTTGAAGGGAATATCGTGAACCAGATCAAAGTAAAAGACGACGTGAAGCAATGGGCGAAAGTGGCGCTGGGAAGGATGCTGGAAATTGGTTAGAGCCGTCGTTGGTCGTTGGCAAAAGCATTCTACGACCGGCATCTGGAATGGCCACCACGACGCCCGGTCGCCCGAGTTTCTCTGCCTACTCTGCGCTCTCCGCGGTGAGTGATCTTGCCAACGACCAACGACGAACGACCAACGACGAAGTGCTAGAATGGCTGCATACCCCTATGTCCTCCCGCACATTCACTCTCGATGAAGCGCAAGACCTTGTCCCTGTCCTGGAATCACTGCTACGCACGTCCATCGAGGGCAAGAGGCTGATGGAATCAGTGGATGCGGAATTGCAGGAAATCGGCCACCGGGTGTTTCTCAGCGGCGGCATGTCGCTGAATGTTGTCCATCTGGCCCGCAGGAAAGCTGACCGGGAGAAAGCGATTCAGCGCGTGAAGGATGCGATGTCTGAAATTGACGCCATGGGCGTTCAGGTCAAGGACCTCGACATCGGCCTACTGGATTTCCCCTGCGAGGTGGATGGAGAGATTGTCCTGCTCTGCTGGAAGCTGGGGGAATCGTCGATTACCCACTGGCACGGCGTGAGCGAAGGCTTTGCCGGGCGCAAGCCGGTGGATGAGCGTATACATAAGGCGAAGCGGACGAATTAAGCGGCTCTTGGCTTTAGGCTGTTGGTTCTTGGCTGAGAGCCTTACCCAACCGGATTGCTCGAGGCAACCCCGTTTGCCTGTCAGAAACCCTTCATTTTCTTCGCAAGGTCGCGAAAAACGGGCGTTCTGGTATTTACTGGGACAGGTGTGGAACCCTGTGTCACACGTTGGTACAGTGGACCATCCGGCATGGAGTCCCTCTGCTACAATTTTGCAAGCTGCTTCGGCCAGGGATTGTGGAGGTAGTTAAAGCATTATGCTGAGTTCCGAGCGAAAACTGTCTCTGATTGCCGCATTGGTGGCACAGTCGTTACTGGTGGTGGCCCCGGGATGTACCGGGTTCTTTGTAAACCAGCCGAATTCGATCGCGGTCACTACCGCTGGAGGGGCCAGCACTTTCTCGGTGCCCCCGAGTGTGCAGATGAAGGCGACCGCCACGTATACCAGCAGCACAAAGGACGTGACCAAGTCAGCGACTTGGGGCAGTTCAAGTGCTTGTGTCACGGTGAGCTCGACAGGGTTAGTTGTTGGCGCTGGCGCTGCTTCGAACGTCACAGTCACGGCTACGTTGGGTGGTGTGAGCGGGTCGATTTCGGGGGGGTCTACTGGCGGGACCGGAAGTCAAACGCTAACCATTGGTCCGGCTAACACTACCACCTTCACACACGGAACTAGCCAACAGTTCACGGCGACTCTCAATAATGTTGATGTCACGGGTTCGGCAACCTGGACGTCAAGCGATACGTCAGTGGTGACCTTCTCCACAACCACAATTGGATTCGCAACTTTTGGCGCGGCCGCCGGAACAGCGACAATAAGCGCGTCTGTTTTGTCGGGTAGCACCTGTGCGAGTGGGTCGGAGAGTATAACGGTACAGTAGGCGCTGCCGATTTGGCGCCAACGGAGTTTTCATGCATTTTGGTTTATTAGCGCTATACGCCGGGCCTGACCAGGTGATGACAGTCACCTCGGGGATAGCTAGCATTATTGGGGTTCTGCTGGTCTTCTGGAACAAATTGGTCGCGGCATTTTTCAAGATAATCGGAAGGTCGCCTCATCCGGCGGACCAGGCTCCGCCGCAAAACACGCCGAAAAATCCCTCTTAAGGCATCAGGCATTCTTTGCGCAAGAAAGCGATCGTCATTGGGCTGGATGGACTCGAACCCATGATTGTTGAGTCCATGCTCGAGCGCGGCGAGCTTCCCAACCTGGCGCGCATTCGCAACTCCGGATCTTATTCACGGTTGAAAACCACTTACCCAGCGCAGACTCGGTGGCGTGGTCATCGTTTGCGACGGGGACCAATCCTGGCGGCCACGGAATATTCGACTTCATCTCGCGGGATCCGGCGACGTATCTTCCTGACGCTGCACTGAGCCGCTTCGAGCGGCCGAAGAGCGCTTTCACTGCGCCGCAGGTAGTGAATCAGCGTAAAGGAAGGCCTTTGTGGCATGCGCTTTCGCAGGCCGGCGTGCCCAGCGTAGTGCTGCGTTGTCCGTGCACCTTTCCCCCCGACGAGTTGAATGGACGGATGATTGCCGGAGTCGGCGTGCCGGATTTACGAGGGAGTCAGAATAAAGGGACTTTCTATACCCAAAACAAGAGCGTGCAGGGGGGCGAAAGTGAGCAGGTCGTCATCTTGGACTCGGGCTCTGATTTTAAGACGAAGGTCATCGGGCCACGCAACACGGGTCAGTCTCCTGCGAGAGATACCACGTGCGAGATTCGCGCCCAGGTCCAGAAAGATCAGCGCAAACTGATGATTGAGACGGGTGGCTCTCCCGCGCGGATCGAAGTTGTCGAAAAATCCTGGAGCGAGTGGGTGCGCTTTAAGTTTAAGTTTTCTATGCTGCAGTCGGTCACCGGCATTGCCAGGTTTTATGTTCGACAGATTGAGCCGCAGATTGAGTTTTATGTGTCTGCGGTTAACTTTGACCCTGCAGCGCCGATGTTTCCGGTTTCGGCGCCAGCTAGCTACGCGAAAGATCTGGCCGCCGAGATTGGGCTTTTCTCGACCCTGGGGATGGCCGAGGACCACAACGGTTTGAATAATGGCCGTCTGGACGAATCCGCCTATCTCGCTCAATGCGAACTAGTGCTTGAAGAGCGCGAGCGCCTGATGCGCTTCGAACTAGATCGTTTTGCTGAAGGTTTTTTCTTTTTGCTTTACGACACGCCGGATCGGGTGCAGCACATGCTCTGGCGGTTTCGCGATCCCGAGCATCCCGGATTTGAGCCGGATTTGGCACGCGAATTCTCAACGCTGATCGAGCAGCACTACGCTCGCTGTGACAAGCTACTCTCGCCCGTGCTGGACAAAGTGGATGAGAATACGCTGCTGTTTGTGCTCTCCGATCATGGGTTCAACACTTTCCGCCGCGCCTTCGACACCAACACCTGGTTGTGGCAAAACGGGCTGCTGGCGCTGAAAGACGGCCGCAAGCCGAGTGAAGATTTGGGCGAAGGGTTTGCCTCGGTGGATTGGTCGCAAACCTATGCCTATGCGGTGGGGCTGGGTGGAATTTATATGAATTTCAAAGGCCGTGAGCGCGAGGGGGTTGTGGAGGATGGGACCGAGGCGGAGCGAGTACGTCAAGCGATCCAAAACGGCCTGGCGAGAATCTCGGATACCTCGACACAGCGGGCAGCGGTGCGCAGCGTGTCGCGCAGGGAAGACCTTTACTCCGGGCCTTATGCCACCCATGCTCCGGATTTGCTGGTGAATTTTCATCCCGGGTTTCGGGTTTCCTGGGAGAGCGCGGTGGGGGGATTTGCCAATTCTTTGATTGCGGACAACATGCGCAAGTGGAGTGGCGATCACATTGTTGATCCGGAGGCGGTGCCGGGGATTCTGTTTGTGAATCGGAACCTGACTACCGGCGCTGCACGGGCGGGAACGCCCGTGCATCCACATGCAAACCAAGTTACTCCAAACATCATTGACCTGGCGCCTACAATCCTGAATCATCTAGAAGTTCCAGTGCCTGAAACCATGGAAGGCAAGTCATTACTCTGAAATGAAAATCTGCGTGCTTGGACTTGATTGTGCCGCTCCGGAAGTTGTTTTCGGTGACGAGCGCCTGGTGAATCTGCGGCGCCTGATGGATATGGGGGTGTACGGGCGTCTCGAGAGCGTGATTCCGCCGATTACCGTCCCGGCGTGGATGTGCATGTGTACTAGCCAGGACCCCGGGTCGCTAGGGGTTTACGGCTTTCGGAATCGCATTGATCATTCCTACGAGAAGCTGGGCTTCGCGAACTCGGCGTCCATTAAGGCTTTGGCGATGTGGGACCAACTGGCTCGGGAAGGGAAGCGCTCGATCATTGTCGGAGTTCCGCCGAATTATCCGCCGCGCAAGATTAACGGCATCAGCATCGGATGTTTTCTCACTCCGGACACGGTGAAGAACGATTTCACGCATCCGCCTTCGTTCAAGGCGAAGATCAACGAACTGGTCGGCGAGTATCCGGTGGACGTGAAGAATTTCCGCACCGACCGCAAAGACTGGTTGAAGGACGAAATCTTCCGCATGAGCGAGAAGCAGTGGAAGGTTGTCCACTGGCTGCTGAAGGAACAGGAGTGGGATTACTTTCATTTTGTGGACATTGGGCTGGACCGCATGCATCACGGCTTCTGGAATTATTTTGATGAAAGGCATGTGCTGTTCGAGCCGGGGAATCCTTATCAGACCGCCATTCCGGAATACTATGCGTGGCTCGATGAGCAGATCGGGAAGGCGCTGGAATTGCTTGACCAAGACACAGTGGTGCTGGTGGTCTCCGATCATGGAGCGCAAAGGCTCGATGGGGGGATTGCTATCAATGAATGGCTAATCGGTGAAGGCCTGCTGGTGTTAAATGAACATCCGACGGCGATTACGCCTTTCGACAAGCTGAAGGTGAACTGGAGCAAGACCCGGGTTTGGAGTGAGGGCGGATACTACGCGCGCGTTTTCTTCAACGTTCAAGGCAGGGAGCCGCAGGGCGTGATTCCGGCGGGCGAGTACGAATCGTTTCAGAACGAAATGAAATCCCGACTCGAAGCCCTAGCGGACGACAAGGGGCAGCCACTTCATTCACTTGTCTTCAAACCCAAGGAACTTTATAAGAACGTCCGCAACGTTGCGCCTGATCTCGTGGTTCATTTCGGGGGGCTTTACTGGCGCTCAATTGGGAGCGTGGGGCATGGCGCAATTCACGTTCAGGAAAATGATACTGGCCCGGACGGCTGCAATCATGCGCAATACGGAATGTTTATTCTGGCCGCGCCGAATTGTCCGCTGAGTGGCGAGTATGAAGGCGCGCGCCTGCTGGATATTGCTCCAACGCTTCTTGATCTTGCGGGATACGAAATTCCGGAGAGCATGCAGGGGCGGTCGTTGGTCGCAGGCATGGAGAAGAAAAGCCCGGGTGGTGGCTCGGGCGACGAGCAGATCATTCATGATCGGCTGGCGGGGCTGGGGTACGTCTGACCCGAAGTGGCCAGTGGTCAGTAATCAGCGGTCAGCAAGGTGGCGTGAACTCAGTTCCGATTCAACAAACGCTCGTAGTTCCAGCGTCCGCATCCAGTTTGGGTTTGATTAGAATACGCAGCATGAACAAGCTCGCGTTGAGTGCTGCGATGCTCGTGATTAGCAGTCTGACAGCGTGTGGCGGCGGCAGCATGGTGACGCCTCCTCCGCCGCCGCCTACGGTCAACGCAACCGTCACAGTGAACAGCACCATCAGCGGGCCGTTCGATCTGGCTATGTCAACTTCGTTTCAACCGGCGGAATGGGACTACCAGTTCTTTCAGAATCTACCAGCCGCCACTACGCCGCTGGGGAATTTGCAGCCGCATCACATACGGCTGCAGGGGATATCCCAAGGCGTACCGCAGGGCGCTGAGGGAACAAGCTCAACCGCGTGGGATTTCACAGTTCTGGACGACATCACTCAGCCGGTTCTGGGCGTGGGCGATCATAGTCCGGAGTTTCAAATTGCTAAGGCTCCCGCGTTCGATTACGTGAACGACGACAGCAGCAAGTTCTTTAACGACCCCAACTACGCGCAGTTCGTGGCATACGCAAAGAACCTGGTTCGCTACTACAACACAGGTGGGTTTACGCCACCGGGTGGTTCTTTGCTGGTTTCACCGTCCTATCCAACCGACAAGATCACATGGTGGGGCATTTATAACGAACCGAGCATCAACAACTTCAATGATACCCAGGTGCTAGATGCGGTTAACGCGGCTAATTACACCAAGATGTACAACGCGGTCGTGCCGGCCATGCAGTCTGCGGACGCTACGATAAAGTTCGTTGCGCTCGAAATGTGCTGCAGCTCTGAGGATTGGGTCCCGGTTTTCGCCAGCAATGTGACTCAACAGGTAGATGCGGTTGCCTCGCACTATTATTCTTCGTGTAACCAGAGAGACACCGATGCGCAGGTTTTTGCGACGGTGCCGGGATTTGCCAGCAGCGTGCAGACGATCTACGGCTCGCTTGCGACAAACCCAGCCCTGGCCAATGTTCCAGTCTGGATCACTGAAAACAATGTAAATGCCGACTTCAACACCGGCAACGGCAGCGCGTGCCATCCCGGCCAGACCTTTGTGACCGACAAGCGGGGCTCCAGCGCATTCTTTGCCGCGTGGCGTCCTTACGTGTTTTCGCAAGTGGGCAAGGCTGGAGTCCAACTGCTGTACCACTGGGATTTTGATGCTGACGCGCAGTTCGGGGAGGTGGACTACAACACCGGTCAGACGCAGCTTAGCTATTGGGTGGATTACTGGTTGGCACAGATGTTTCCCGGGGCGGGTCAGCAGTTGCTCACCTTCAACAATACCAACAACGCTGAAGTGGAAGCGCTTCCGGTGCTGAACGCCGACGGAACTGTCGTCATCCTGATTTCAAACCATGCAGTGGCTTCTGCCACCGACAACAACGGCCAAGGTCTGAAAGGGACAGTGACGGTGAATGTGAGCGCCCTGGGGCCGTTCACTAGCGCGTCGCTGGTGACGTTCGACTCTACTACCAACCCAATCAACGGGCCGACTCCGGTCTCGATTTCACCGACCTCGACGATTACCCTGACTCTTAACGGCTACAGTTCGGCTCTGCTCAATCTGAAGTGAGCACTACTGCTTCTTCTTTTTGCCGAACAGTCCGGTGACCGCGTCTGTCAGGCCCTGAGTGTTTTTACCGCCCGGAATTTGCCCGCCGAGCCGATTGCTGAGCTGATTGCCGAGCATTCCTTTCACGTCGGGAACGAATTTCGGATCAGAAGCCGTGCCTTGAATAAAAAACGGAACGCCACCCTTTCCACCTGCCATCGCCGTGAGTCCGCCACCCAGACCGCCGCTCAGACTGGCTGACATCTTGTAGTCCAGCGCATTTTGTGGACTGATGGTCCCGTTGCCGGTCACGGTGCCTATGCTGGGGACCACCAGATTAACGTTTTGGGTCTGGATGCCGCCGGGAGCAACATGCACTTCCGAGCTGAAGTTCTGAATGGTGGTGTCCGATCCAGTTTTCGCGCCACCCAGGGATGAAATTGCCGAGAGTTTCGAACCCATATCAAAACCAGCCAGCTTCGTGTTGACGAGCTTCACCGGCCCATTGATGACCAGCCTTTCCACCGGGCCGACGATGGTGAAGTCGGCCGAGAGCGTTCCCCCTTTCAGTGAGGAGCCGGACGGGAGAACTACGCCCATGGGAGGCAGCATGGTCACAAGGTCATCCACCGGCATATTGTCAGCGTTCAACTTCATATTCAGTGCAGGTGATTCGCCGCTCAAATCGTAGGTTCCACCAAGCTTGGCGATCGCTTTGTCCACCGAAAGGTCTCCCTGAGTGAGGCGGCCGGTTTGTTTTTGCAATTCGTAGGCGGTGGCGTAACGTACGCGCACAGGCGTTTTCCCCGGAGTTCCTTTGGGCGATAGCTTTAGTGAATCGGCGGTTATGGTACCGCTGGTCTGAACCACTTTTCCGTCGGAAATCAAGGTGCCGTCAAAGTCGGCGACTCCGGCGATCCCGGCGCTGGGGTCAACAAATCCTGATTTGCCCAGGTCCAGTTTTTTCACTTCCAGCTTCGCTTGCAAGGGAGTTTGCGCGGTGTCGTTGGGATTGATGGCGCCGGCCGAGCCGTCTAGCTTTAGGGTGCCTCCACCCGGCAACTTGGCGCTTAGCGTAAAAGGGAATTGCGAGGCGAAAGAGAAGTTCTTCACTTCGATGTTCACGTTGTCGTACACATGCGGTTTGACGGGAGCCTTGGTTTCGGCGATTGAGACCCGCCCATCTTTGATGGTGAGTTTGGCGACCGACAGGTTTTGCTGAAAAGAATTCGCGTCAGAAGAAGTGGCGGGGGTAGCAGGCTTGCTCGCGGCGTTCCCGCCCAGCGTCGAATAATTCCAGCGCCCGGAAGGTGCGCGCAGCAACGTGACTTGCGGTTCCGTCAAACTCAACTCCATAACGTGAAGCTGTTTGGAGAAAATCAGAGGCATGAGTTCAACGCCGACGTTTAGCGCTTTGGCGCGAATAAATGGCGTATTGGCAAACGAAGGATCGTCAGCAATGGCGATGTCATCTGCTGTCACACTGCCGGAAAGAATCGATAACTTGAGATTTCCTACCGTGACCTTGCGCCCAAGAGCCTCCGTGAGTTGCGACTCGATTTGCGGCCGGAAGGTGTTGACGTCGATCAGAAAGGGCAGGGCCAGAGCGATGACGATTAGGACCGCAATGACGATGGCAATCCATTTCAAAATGCGCTTCATGATGGGACCTCCTCGATGGCTGGGTGACGGCGTTCTGAACGAAGAGAGCTGGGAATCCAAGCCAGTGTAACAAAATTACTAGGGGAGCTTCACCCAGCGGCGCTCTTTTGCGCTGCGGGATATAGCGTCGCAGAGGAGCATCTCTTCGTGTCCAGTCTCGAAGGTGGGGAAAGTGCGGGGCTTCGAGAGATCGCCAGCGTCGAGGTAGGCGTAGAAGTCTTTGAACAGTTGGACGAACGTGTCGGGATAACCCTCGGCATGGCCGCCGGGGTAGGCAGCGTATCCGCGGGCCTCGGGGCTCATCAGAGAGGGGTCTTTGATCAACTCCTGATTGGACACACGGCGGCGACCAATCCACAGCGTGTTCGGATCTTCGGAGTTCCACGCCAGTGAGCCTTCCGACCCGTCAATTTCAAACCATAAGCGCGTCTTCCGTCCGGCGCTGATTTGGGAGACGGTGCAAACTCCGTGGGCACCGCCTTCGAAATTTAAGAGAATGGAAGCGTAGTCATCCGTGGTGACTTTGAAGTCGTCGGTTGCGCCGGTGGTCTGCTGGAAGGTTTGCACTCGTCCGCGAGGTCGTTTTCTCACCGGGACGACAGTGGCAAGGTCGGCGCAAAGTTCTGTGATCTTCTTGCCGGTAATCCAGGTCAGCAAATCTAGCCAGTGGGTACCGATGTCGCCTACAACCCGCATCTCGCCGCCTAGTTCAGGCTGCAGGCGCCAATTCCAGTCGGTGGGATAAAGCAGCCAATCCTGCAGAAAGCTGCCGTGAATCAGGCGGGGCTCGCCAATTGCGCCTTCTTGCACCAGGGCGCGAGCTTGGTGGCAGAGCGGATAATAGCGCAGATTGTAGGCGACGGCCCCGACTCTTTTCGATTTGCGCGCTAGTTCGACTAAATCACCGCTCTCGCGGGTATTCATTGCCAGCGGCTTTTCGCACAGCACTTGCTTGCCGCCTTCCAGCGCGGCTTTGGATTGATCGTGGTGAACGTGGTTGGGTGAGCAGATATGGACGACGGTGACGCCGGAATCGCTTACCAGTTCATCGAGCGAGGAATATGCACGCGCAATCCCGAGATCCTTCGCCGTTTCCCTCGAGCGCTCGGGAGAGCTACCGAGGATTCCGCTTACCACGATGCCCAGCCGGCGCAGCGCTTCAAGATGCGCTTTGCCGACAAATCCCAATCCGATGATCGCCGCTTCGGCTTTCGCTTGCATGGTTTCAGCCGACTTCCACGTGCTGCTTTGCCGGCGAGACCACGGTGAGCGCCTGCTCGATGTCAGCGATCAAGTCGTTGGCATTTTCGATTCCGACTGAGAGACGAATGAGTTGGTCGGTGACTCCCATCTTTTGCCGCAGGTCGGCTGAGATCATGGCGTGAGAGGTGAGCACAGGGATCGAAACCAGCGACTCTACTCCGCCGAGGCTGGGGGCGAGGGCAAACAAGTGCAGGGCCTCGCTCAGGCGCTTGGCATCTTCCCCGGTGCCGTCAACTTCGAAGCTGAGAACCCCGCCGCCGCCTTTCATTTGCTCCATCGCTAACGCGTGTTGGGGATGGCCTTGTAGAAATGGGTAATTCACCGACCGAACCTTGGGATGTTGGGCCAGGAATTCGGCGATCCGCAAGGCACTCTCGTTCTGCCGCTCGACGCGAACTGCGAGGGTCTTGATTCCACGCAGCAGGAGAAACGCAGCATGAGGGTCCATTACTCCGCCCAGCGTGGTGCGGGTGGCTTTGATCTGGTCGATGATGTCGCTGCGGCCGGTGGCGACGCCACAGATCAGGTCGGTGTGTCCACCCAGATATTTGGTCGCGGCGTGCAGAACCACATCGATGCCGAACTCTAGTGGGCGCTGATTGATGGGCGTGGCAAAGGTGCTGTCAATCAGCGTAAGGATCTTATGCTCGCGGGCCAACTCCACCGGCTTGCGCAGATCCACGACGCGGAGCGTGGGATTGGTTGGCGACTCCAGATAAATCAGCCTCGTATTCGGGCGGATGGCGCGGGCATGCTGGTCGTAATCGGTGGTGTCAACCAACGTGGTCTCGATACCCAGCTTCGGCAGCCAGGTGGAAAAAAACTTGGTCACGCCGCCATAAATATCGCGCTGCGCGACAATGTGGTCGCCACTCTTTACCAAGGCCAGAATGCTTGTGGTGATTGCTCCCATGCCAGAAGCGAACAGCAGCGCGGCGTCTGCTCCTTCGAGTTCGGCAATGGCCGCTTCGACCGCAGTATGCGTTGGATTACCGTAACGCGTATAGAACATGTCGGTGCCGGTCGCGCGGAGTTGCTGGTCTGAATCCGTCACCTGGAAGGTGGAGGTCTGATAGATGGGCTGGGCCATGGGCGCGTTGCGTTTTTCGAGATCGGCCGCTCCGTGCACAGATTCAGTTTCGGGATGAAAGCGGTGCCGCTTCATGATTGCTCCTTGCTGCTCGGTCAAGGTTAACGTTTTCGCAGAGACATCGGCAAGCGGGGGTATTTGGGGTGGTTGACCATAGAGCGGCCATAGCTAGTCGTGCGATGCTGCGCGCTTTCCCGGCCCAAGCAGCGCGCAGCCCGGGAACACATTGGGCACGATCTTGCCTTGGTCGACAACTACGGTTCCTGCTACCACCAAGTAGCGCACGCCGACACTTGGCTCCGTGGGTTTCTCGAAAGTGGCGCGGTCATTAATAGTCCCGGCATCGAACAGAACGATGTCGGCGTCGGCACCCTCCTGCAATCTACCTTTTTGTCGTGCCGCGGGAGTCGAACGCTCCAGCATTTCCGCCGGCATGAGACTCATCTTTCGCAGTGCATCCATTAGCGTGATCGTTCCCTTTTCGCGAACGTATTGTGCCAGCACGCGGGAATACGTACCCGCGTTTCGCGGATGGCCCTCGGCGCCATCGCTGGCGATCATCACCAGAGGGTGAGGGATGACTTTGTCTACTACTTCCTGCCGGTTGTTGAAAATCACGACCAAGCGCATCGTGCTGGAATTATGCAGTTCGTCGAAACGCTCCCTGGTGAGGCGCTCGCCCGTCTCGGGAAGCATGAGCTCGCCGTAACTAATGCCAAGTTTGTTCTGCCAGCCGGGGTTGAACAGCGCTGAGTTTATGGAAGTCATGCCAGCGATGTAGGGGTACGCCTCGGTGGTCACATCGAGGCCGCGCGCGCGCGCTCCTTCGACCATGGAGAGACACTCCAACGCGTCGCTCAGGCAGCTGCTGTTGATGTGCACGATGTGTAACGAAGCGCCCGTGACGGCAGCCGCTCCGATTACTTCGCTGATCGACTCAATGGAAGACCCCGGTTCGGCGCGACCCGAGCTGCGCACGTGAGTGTAGACCGGCAACCTGCGCTCGGCGGCGAGACGGAACATGTCAATCACCTCCGACCGGGTTGCTCCCGGCGTGTACTGGATGCCCATGCCAACGGCCAAGCCTCCGGCGTCAAGCTCGTTACGCAACCGCTCCAGCATGCGTTCGATTTGTACCGGCGTTGCGGGCTGATCGGTCGCTGGCCCGCTCTTGGGCAAGATCTCGGGGATTCCGGCACGGGTTTTGGTCGGCTCGCTCGAAAGCGGAGCGCCGAACACCAGAGCTCGCGCCGCTGCATGGCTGGCCGAGGTGCCGTAGTGAATCAGCGAGTGGCCTTCTTTGGCTTTTAAAAACTGAGCGACGTCGGTCGCGCCGATTTCCAACTCCAGCGCCATGGTGACGCCATCGAGCGCCTTGACGCGCTGGCTTTCCAGGTCCTGGCCATGCTGGTGCAAATCAATGAATCCGGGGGCAACCACCAGCCCGCCGGCATGAATGACACGTTTTCCGCTCAGTGCCTCGGACGAGATGCGGACAATCTTTCCGTCGCGGATGCCGACATTACGCACCGCATCCACGCCGCTTTCGGGATCCATCACGCGTCCGCCTTCGAGCACGAGATCATATTGCTGTGCGGACGCAATGGTGGATGATAACGCCAGAAAAAAGAAAAGGAAAATCAGCTTGCGCATGATTGCTCCATTCAGAAAGCGATGATATCAGCATGAAGCTCCATCCGAGCTTGTCGCCAATTACGCGCGCTGCACTGGCGATCCGACCCCCATCTCGTCGATCATCGGAACTGACGCACTACTACCGGATGCCGATATTCCTCTCGCCCTTTATAATCCAGTGCCTATGGAAACGGGTCTCGAAGGCCGAGTTGCAATGGTGGCTGCTTCCAGCCAGGGGATCGGGCTGGCGACGGCCGAAGGCTTTGCAGCGGAAGGTTGCCGCGTGGCAATGTGCGCGCGCAATGGCGAGAAACTGGAGGCGGCTGCGGCGCAGATTCGCAAGAAATCTGGCGCTGAAGTCTTCGCGCAGGCTTTCGATGTCACCGATGCGGGCGCCGTCCACAACTTCACGGAAGCAGTCATCCAAAAATTCGGCGGCGTGGATATTTGCGTGACCAACGCCGGGGGCCCTCCGGCAAAGGGGTTTCTGGCGGCGAGCGTTGAGGAATGGCGTAAGGCGGTGGACGCGAATTTCCTGAGCACGGTGTTTTTTGCGCGAGAAGTGATCCCGCACATGCAGCATCAGCATTGGGGGCGGATCATTACACTGACTTCCATCAGTACCAAGCAGCCGGTCCCCGATCTGGTGCTATCGAATGCGGTGCGCGCGGCAGTGGTCGGACTGGTTAAGAGCCTCGCCAATGAATTCGGAAAAGATGGCATCACGGTAAACAATGTCGGGCCGGGATACACCGCGACCGGGCGCTTGCAGGAATTGGCGCGCTCGCGGTCTGCGGCACAGGGAAAAAGCGAAGCCGAGGTTTTTGCGGCTTGGGCCAATGACGCGGCATTGAAGCGCGTCGCCGAACCACGAGAAGTTGCCGACGCTGTCGTGTGGCTGGCTTCTGAGCGCGCGTCTTACATCACGGGACAGACGATTTTGGTGGATGGAGGAGCGTACAAAGGACTGTGATCATGATGAAAAAGACGGTTTCGAGGAAGAGAAAGAAGGCCGAGGCAAGCAAGCGAATCGCGCTGAAGAGCACGGTAAGGCGTTCGCCGAAATCCGCAAGAGTGGAACACCTGTCCTGGGACAAGGTTGAACTCGAGGTTCTGAACCCACTCCTGCACCGGCAATTGATTGTGGGACAGGAAATTATGCTGGCGCGAATCCTGCTGAAAAAAGGCTGCGTTGTTCCCTGGCACAGTCACGTGAATGAGCAGGTGAGCAGCATCTTGGAAGGAGCGCTGAAGTTCTGGATCGATGGAAAAGAAATCGTAGTGGGACCGGGCGAGGTGCTCACGATTCCCGCTAACATGCCGCATAAGGCCGAAGCGCTGGAGGACACGCTGGCCATCGATGTGTTCAATCCCCCGCGCGCGGATTGGATCAATAAGACTGATAGTTATCTGCGCCAGTAAGCATTCAGCACCCAGCAGTCAGTTCGAAGCGGTTGCCGGTGAATGCTGTTTTTTGCAGCTCTGTTATTCTAATTCCTCGCTGCAAAGTTCAGTCCCCAGCATTCAACTCTCAGTCCATGACGGCTCAGTGCTGAATGCTGAGTGCTGAATGACCGAACCAGCAATCCAATCTGAGAGATCGGTGTCGCAACTGCGCTGCATTGGGTGCGGGCGGACGGCCCTGGCCGACCGCTTTCGTTGTGAGCACTGCCGCGACCTGCTGGAAATTATCTTTCCCGGTTGGGAGGAGAGCGGGC
>WNFD01004052.1_pt1 | contig 19748 bp, 22 predicted proteins | sample 5400491 | NCBI WGS metagenome assembly WNFD01 (sample SAMN13153343, study PRJNA577476) | soil metagenome | isolation source: 120 cm saprolite under Douglas fir tree site 2 hole 2 replicate 2 | place: USA:California | collected 2015-04-18
CTGATCTGGCTGAACCCGCTGCTGGGATCGGATGGCTACCAACCGCTCACTCGCGGCATGGTGGCCGCGCTTCCTTATTGCGATGACTTCCTGGCCGTGCACAACGTGCAGGCGCTCGACGACCTCGGACGGATGCTGGCCGACCTCGACGCGCGGCCGACCCGGGCGCGGTGAAAGGCTGATGCGCGAAGTCCTGAACGAGCTGAAGACCTGGACCGAGGACAAAGAGGAGATCGCCCTCGCCACGGTCGTCGACACGTGGGGGTCCAGCCCGCGCCCTCTCGGCTCGAAGATGGTGGTGACGAGATCGGGGAAGATGGCGGGCTCGGTCTCGAACGGCTGCATCGAAGGCGCGGTGTTCGAGGAAGCCCAGAAGGTGTTGAAGGCGGGCAAGCCCACGCTCGCCGCTTTCGGAGTCGCCGACGATGTCGCGTTTTCCGTGGGGCTCGCGTGCGGGGGCCACATCGAAGTCTTCATCCAACCATTGGCCGGCGTCCACGAGCACCTGGTCAAGCTTCTAGACGAGAACCGCCCGGCGACGCTGCGCACCAACCTGGTCACGGGCGAAGCCGCCGTCTCGGAGGGGACGCCTACAGGCTCGGAGCTCGCGCGCCGTGACGGCGATTGGTTCATCGAACCATTCCGGCGGCCCGCGCATCTGATCATCGTCGGCGCCATCCACATCGCCGTCCCGCTGCACCGGATCGCGAAGCTGATGGGCTATCGCGTGACCGTCATCGACGCGCGCGCGAAGTTCGCCACCAAGGAACGCTTTCCCGAAGCCGACGAGCTCATCGTCGCGTGGCCCGACGAGGCGGCGTCAAAGCTCACCCTCGACAACTCCGCGTACGTCGTCATCCTCACCCACGACCCCAAATTCGACCTGCCCGCGCTGCGTTCGGTGCTCGGCAAGGACGTGGGCTACATCGGCGCCATCGGGAGCCGCAAGACCAACGAGAATCGTTTTGCGGCGCTCCGCGCGGAAGGCTTCACGGAGAACCAGCTCGCGCACGTGCACGGCCCGGTGGGGCTCGACCTCGGTGGGCGTGGCGCCGAGGAAACCGCGCTCGGCATCATGGCGGAGATCACCGCCGTCCGCTTTGGCGGCTCGGGCTCTTTCATGCGTGAGGACGCACTCCCGCGCCTGGGGCGCGGGGGCCCCAGCGGTAGCCGCGCTAAGCCATCGCCATCGCCCGCTGCCTGAATCGCCTCGCCTTCTGCCGGTTGCCGCAGGAGGCCATCGTGCACCAGCGGCTCGAATGGTTGCGAGACCGGTCGTAGAAGGCCCACCGGCACGTCTCTGAGCCGCACAGCTTGAGCCGGCTCCAGTCCTCGTCCGCCATCGCCGCGAACAGCGCGGCCACCATGCGCCCCATCGCGCCGGCGACGCCGCCCGCTTCGGGCTCGAGCCGCGCCTTGCCTCCGGCGCCGAAGCGCGCCCTCAGCCGGCTGGCGGCTGCCGCCTCGTTCAGGGTGGCGATGTCGAGGGGGTAGACCCTGCTGCCCGAATTGGCTCCGATCACTCCCCTGATCGCTTCTCGCACCGCGATCGCGTGCTTCAGATCCGCCTCGGTGACGGTCTGACCGTTTTCCATCAACTCACGTGCAACCAGCCAGGCGCCGAGCGTGTTTGGGTCTGAGAGCTCCTCCGGGCCGTCCTGCACATCGACGGTATTCACGAACGCCTGGACCAACCCGACAACGCCGGTTGCGGTCTCTCGATCGGCCATCTCGAGGTCGATTATATCCATAACCAATAAACTACGTACGTGAGTTATAATAACTAGCGAATTCGAGACGATAGTTACGGAGGATCCAGAATGCACCAGTTCATGAACGAGGACGAGGCCTGGCGGCGCCTGCAGGACATGCAGCGCGAGATGGAGAACCGGCGTTTGATGGCCGCCGGGCAGGCGAACGCCACCTTCGGGACGATCAAGCAGCTGGCGGCTCGGGTCTGGCTCTGGCGCGCTGCGATGCGGCCACCACGGCGGCGACCCGCGACCATTCGTGAGGACGGCGACCGCCGCTCACGCTTCGTTAGTTAGCGGCGAGGCGGCGGAGGACGGCGACCTGCTCCGCGTCGGGGCCGTCGCCGGTTCCGGGGACCTCGAGGATAAACGGCAGTTTCGCCAGGCGCGGCTCGTGCAGCAGCGCGCGAAAGCCGTCCTGACCGATCTGCCCATCGCCGATGTTGGCGTGGCGGTCGCGGTTGGAGCCGAGGCCGGTGACCGAATCGTTGCAGTGGATGACCTCGACGTGCTTCAGGCCGATCACTCGATCGAGCTCGTCGACTGTCCGCGCGACATCCGCCGGCGTGCGCTCGTCGTAGCCAGAGGCGAAGGCGTGGCAGGTGTCGAAGCAGACGCCGACCCGGGGATCGCGCAAGCCATCGAGCATCCGCGCGATTTCCTCGAAGCGTGCGCCAACGCATCCGCCCAGGCCGGCGTTGTTTTCGATCAGCAGCCGGGTCTTCTTCGGGTCGGCGCGCTCGAGGACCTTCTTGATGTGCTCCAGGATCGAGGGCAGGCGCGCTTCGAACCCGGCGCCCTTGTGCGATCCGGTGTGGAAGATCACCCCATCGACGCCGAGCTCGTCCGCGGCCTTGACGTAGCCGGCCAGCGTGCCCTCGGACCGCGACCGCAGCGTCAGGTCGTCACCGGCCAGGTTGATCAGGTAGACCGCGTGGAAGTAAAAGGGCGGATGGCCGTGCTTGGCCGCGGCCTCCTTGAACGTCGAGATCCGGGCCTCGTCCAGCTTGGGCGAGCCCCAGAAGCCTGGCGGAGTGGGGTGGATCTGGATCGCTTCGGCCCCCATGGCCTTGGCCCGCTCGAACGACAGGTGCAGCCCGCCTGAGGAGTCGACGTGGGCGCCAAGTAAGGGCACACGAATGAGATTAGTTCGTGCCGGGCATGGGCTCGGATCGCGGTCCCGTCTGCCATGCTTTTTTGGTGACGGCGATCTTCGTCATGAGCGACCTCGAGCTGCCCATTCGGGGCCGCACTTATCGCGAGCCCGAGGGCGCCCACAGCGTGGTGGTTCGCGGCCGCGACATCGACGCCGCCCTTCAGCACGCCGCGGCCCGCGAGGATTGTCGCGCCGTCGCGGTGATCGGCCTACCCACACAGGATCCAGACCTGACCGTCATGAAAGGCCGCAGGTTGTTCCTGGTCGACGCGGATGGTTCGCGGTTGCGAGACTTCGCGGAGATCGCGCTGCGAGCTGATGCCGACGTCGAGTGGATCCGCTCGGCGACGCCCCCGTTCGACCGCCTGGCCGACGCATTGCTGCCGGTCGGCGCCGTGGTTCTGGCCGCGGGCTCGAGCACCCGCATGCCCGGCTCAGAAAAGCTGCTGCTCGAGTTCGACGGGAGGCCGATGATCAAGTCCGTGATCGAGGCCGCGTCGGACGGCGGGTGCCACCAGATCCTGGTCGTGTACTCGTCCAATGAGGTCATGCACGCGGTCGGCCGCGATGCCGAGCTCGTCCACAATCCCCTCGCCGCCACGGGCATGGCATCGTCGCTCCAGGTCGGCCTGCGTGCGCTCCGCCCCGACATGGAGGCGGCGTTGGTGATGCTGGGCGACCAGCCGCTGGTCGGCTCGCGCACGGTCGCGGCCTTGCTCCGCGCCTGGCGCCAGGAGGGGTCGCGGCCGGCGGTCGCGGTCTCCCGAGGTGAGGGCGGCAAATGGGTGCCGCCGGTGGTCCTGGCGCGGGAGCTATGGGACGAGCTCATGACCCTAAAAGGCGACGCCGGTGCGCGCCAGGTGCTCGATCACCGGCCGGAGCTGGTCGACACGGTGCCGTCGCTCGACCGCTTGGACGACATCGATACACCGGAGGACTACGCCAAGATCGTCAAGCTTTTCCCGCGGCCCAACCCGACTCCGAAAACGTAATCGCCATGGAGCTCGATGCACGTTTGGTGGCGTGGGTAGCGCTGTCCGCCCTGCTCATCGCGACTCCTGGACCTGATACGGCACTGATCATCCGTAACGCACTCGCCGCGGGCCCACGCGCGTCGACCATGTCAGCGCTCGGCGTGGCCGCCGGGACTCTTCTCTGGGTCACCGCCTCGGCCGTGGGCGTCGGACTGCTCCTAGAACGTTCTTCGACGGCGTTCACGATTCTCAAGCTGGCGGGCGCCGCCTACCTCTGCTACCTCGGTTTTCGAAGTTTGTTTTCCAAGCCGCCTGCCGAGGTTGGTGATCCGACCGTTGCGAAGCTCAGCGACGGCAGCGCCTGGGGCCAGGGCTTGTTCAGCAACCTGCTCAACCCCAAGACCGGCGCCTTCTTTGTGACTGTGATGCCGCAGTTCATCGTTCCGGGCGACCCTGCGACTCGGCTCGTTCTTATGGTCGCCGCTTTCGAGGTCATGCTCCTGGCCTGGCTGATCGCCTACGGGCATGTCGTCAGCAGGCTGGGTCATAGCGCACTGGGGACGCGTATTCGCCGGGTCATGACCAGGTTGACCGGGCTGGTGCTCATTGGTCTCGGCGCAAGGCTGGCTTTCGAGCGCCGGTAGGCCGTCGCGGCGTACGATTCAGACGGTGCTAGTGATCGCTCTAGGAGTGCGAGCTTGAAAGGTCGAGCAACCCGGGAGAAGGGCGCATGGGTGCGTTCGGGCGAGTACGAGGACATCATCTACGAGACGTGGGACGGCATCGCCAAGATCACGATCAACCGGCCTGAGGTCCGCAACGCGTTCCGGCCGACCTCCGTGTTCGAGATGTCGCGAGCATTCGAGGTGGCCCGTGACGATCCGAAGATTGGCGTCGTCATCCTGACCGGGGCCGGCACCGAGGCTTTCTGCTCGGGCGGTGACCAGCGCATCCGCGGCGACGACGGCTACGTCGATCCGGCGGGCACGGGCCGGCTCAACGTCCTCGACCTGCAGGTCCAGATCCGGCGTCTCCCCAAGCCCGTGGTCGCGATGGTGGCCGGCTACGCGATCGGCGGAGGCCACGTGCTCCACGTCGTGTGCGACCTGACCATCGCCGCCGACAACGCCCGCTTCGGCCAGACCGGGCCGAAGGTCGGGAGCTTCGACGGCGGGTACGGCGCGGGCCTCCTCGCCCGCATCGTCGGTCAGAAGAAGGCGCGCGAGATCTGGTTCCTGTGCGAGCAGTACGACGCGGAGCAGGCGCTGGCGATGGGCCTCGTCAACAAGGTGGTGCCCCTCGCATCGCTCGAGCAGGAGACAGTCGCTTGGTGCCGCCGCATGCTGGACCTCAGCCCACTTGCCCTGCGCCTGCTCAAGGCGAGCTTCAATGCAGCCGATGACGGGCTGGCCGGCATCCAGCAGCTCGCGGGCGACGCCACTCTTCTCTATTACATGAGCGAAGAGGCGCAGGAAGGACGCGACGCGTACGTGCAAAAGCGAAAGCCCAACTTCGCAAAGTTTCCAAAGAGACCCTGATGGTTAGCACGGCGATCTCGTTGACGCCACGACGCGTCTGGTGGTCCGCGGTCCGCCCCGCGACGCTGGCCGCTTCCGTCGCGCCGGTGCTCGCGGGTACCGCGGTCGCCGTCCACGAAGGCAGCCTCCGGCCCGCAGCGGGATTGGGCGCGCTGGTGGTCGCTCTTGCGATGCAGGTCGGGGTCAATTTCGCCAACGACTATTCGGACTTCGTCCGCGGCGCCGATACACCGCGGCGAGTGGGCCCGGTCCGCGCGGCGTCCTCCGGGGTCGTCGCGCCTGAACAGGTCAGGTGGGCGGCGCTGGCCGCCTTCGGAGTCGCCGGCGCCGCTGGTCTCGCGCTCAGCCTGGCAACCGACTGGCGATTGCTGATCGTCGGGGCGGCCTGCCTCCTGGCCGGGTGGCTCTATACCGGCGGGCCACGGCCCTACGGATACCTCGGCCTGGGGGAGCTCTTCGTGTTCGTCTTCTTTGGCCTGGTCGCGACCATCGGCACAGTTTATGTCGAGGCGCTCCACGTGACGCCGCTGGCCGTCCTCGCCGGCTGCGGGATCGGCTTCCTCGCCACCGCGATCCTCGTCCTCAACAACCTGCGTGACATCGAAACCGACGCGGCTGCCGGCAAGCGGACCCTGGCGACGAGGATCGGCCGCGACCGTACATTGATTCTGCTCGTCCTTATTGTCGGCGGTGCGTTCGTGGTGCCGATCTTGATGTTCGTTCTGGGCTTCGCAGGCGCGACCGTGGCGCTCGTGCTCGTTGCGATCCCGATCGCTGCAATGCCGGTGCGCACCGCATTCGCAAGCCGCAGCGGTCCACCGCTGGTGGCCGCGCTCAAGCGGATGGCCGCAGCGGAGATCGCCTATGCGTTGCTGCTGACCGCGGGGTTGCTTCTGTGACGACCGAGTACGTCAGCGCGCACCACCCCGAGGAGGTCGCACGCGAGGTGGAGCGTCAGGTCAAGGTGGGTTGCAGGTCATTCGTGCTGCGCGCGGTCGCCGGGGGCGGCATGCTCGACCAGGAGCGTCTGGGTGCGGCTCGCTATGCCGCCGGCCTTCAGGCGCTGGTCGAGCTGGAGTCGTCCGCCGGCGTTCCGGCCGCCGCGAGGTGAGTGGCGAGCACGCGCGCGAACGCTTCCGGCCGCTCCTGGTGCACGGTGTGGCCGGCACGCAGCACGATCTCGATCCGCCCGTTGGGCACCACTGCCGCCAGCCGGCGCGCGGAAGCGACGTAGCCATGATCGAGCTGGCCCGCCACGAAGGTGCTCGGGACTCTGACTCGCGGGAGGTCGTCCCACAGAGGCTGCATGGCGCCGGCGCCCATTCCACGCAGCGAGGCCGCCAGCCCGGCCACCGTGTTGCCCATCCGCTCGGCTCGCACCTGCGCGACGAACGAAGGCCCGCGGCGCTCCAGGCCCGCGAACATGGGCAAGGCGGTCCACTGGTTGACGAAGGCCTCGAGCCCCTCATGTTCGATCCGCTGAGCGAGCGCCTCGTCGCCCTGACGCCGTCCTTCGCGCGCCTCCTCCTCGAGTCCCGCGTGAGCGCCGATCGTCAGCAGCGAGAGGAGGCGCTCGGGCACCCTCGTCGCCACGTGCAGAGCGAGCCTGCCGCCCATCGAGTATCCGACGAGGTGGGTGCGCTGGATCCCGAGGTCGTTCCACAGCATCTCGAGGTCCGCGGTGCAGGCGTCCATCGTGCACGGCGCGCCTGGCTGGATCCGGGTCTCACCGTGGCCCCGAAGGTCGGGCACCACCCACTGCCATCCAGTGGGCATGGTCGAGATGATCTCCTGCCAGCTGTGACCGCTCTGGGTGAAGCCGTGGAGGAGGGTGACGGGCGGGCCCTCGCCCGCGACGAAATAGTTGAGGCGCACGTCGGCACCCTCCAGAATCGGCACTCAGGAAGCCATTGAAGAAGTCATCGCCGGATCTTCGGCGCCCATGCGGCCCATCTCGTGGTTCACCTTCTCCGCTACTCGCTTACGAATCTAACGCGATGCGCGCGCTCCGTTGCTCGAAGCTTCACCCCGATCTGGACCACCTGGACACCGAATATCTCGCCGATGCTCTTCAAAGGCTTCCTTAGAACTTTATGGACATAGCGCACACATTCGCCGCCACATTCGTCGATGAGCTCGCCGCCCAGGGTGTTGAGTACGCATGCGTGTCGCCAGGCTCACGCTCGGCGCCGATCGCGATGGCCCTGCAGCGTCACCCGCGGATCAAGGTCATCATCCAGATCGACGAGAGGTCCGGGTCGTTCTTCGGCCTCGGGATCGGCAAAGCCACCGGCAAGCCGGCGGTGCTCCTCTGCACCTCGGGCACTGCGGCCGCGGAGTTCCATCCCGCCGTGGTCGAAGCCTCGTACTCGCGCACGCCCCTCATCGTGATCACCGCCGATCGCCCACCCGAGCTGCACGACGTGGGCGCCAACCAGGCGATCGACCAGCAGCATCTCTACGGCACCGCCGTGCGGTGGTTCTTCGACCCGGGCCCGCCGGTCGAGATCCCCGGCGCGGCGCGCGTCTGGAGGCGCCTCGCGGCAAGGGCGGTGGCAGAGGCCGCTGGCGGCCCGGTGCACCTCAACCTGCCGTTTCGCGAGCCGTTGGTGGCGCCGCCTGGCCAGGCTCCGTCTGCCGAAGGCGAAGCGGGGCAGAGCATCACACGCGGCCGCATGCTGCCCACCCAGGGTCAGCTCGCCAACCTCGCGTCCGCTCTCCAGGGCGCGCGGCGGCCGCTGGTGGTGGCGGGCGAGATGAGGGACGGCGAGCGGCTTGCGCCCGCCCTCATGAGGCTTGGGTTGCCAGTCTTGGCCGAGCCGGGATCGCAGCTCCGCCGCGCGGAGACCGGCGGCGCGGTCGAGGCCTACGAGGCCCTGCTGCGCGCGGGCTGGTCTCTGCAGCACGGGCCGGACCTCGTGATCCGGGTCGGCGCCACACCGACCTCGCGAGCCTTGAACGCATGGCTCGCCGCGGCCTCCGCGCCGACGTTTCTCATCGACCCGGAACACGAATGGCGCGACCAGGACCACATTGCTCGTCACGTCGTCGCGTGCGATCCCCATGCGCTGCTGGAGGCGCTGCCTCCGGTGAATCGCGTGGCGTGGCGAGACGAGTGGATCTCAGCCGGCAAGAAGGCCGGCGCGGCCATATCGGCGACGCTCATCTCCACACCAATACACGAAGGGCACATCGTGCGCGCGCTGGCCGCGCGTTTACCCGACGCCGCGCAGGTCTTCGTCGGCTCGAGCATGCCGATCCGCGCCGCCGACAGCTTCTGGCCGCTGTCCAAACCGCAGCAGCGCTTCTTTGGCAATCGTGGCGCGAGCGGCATCGACGGCCTCGTGTCGACCGGCCTGGGAGTCGCCACCGGCCGCAGCGACATTCCAACCGTCCTCTTGCTGGGCGATCTTTCCACCTATCACGACATGAACGGGCTGTGGGCGATCGGGCGGCATGGCATCAAGGCGACGGTCGTCGTGTGCGACAACAACGGCGGCGGTGTCTTCAACTTCTTGCCGCAGGCCCAGCACCCGGACGTCTTCGAGGAAATCTTCGCGACCCCGCTCGGTCTGGACTTCGCGCAGGTCGCGCGCCTGTACGGACTCGTCTACAGCCCGGTCACCGACCGGTCCGGACTCGAGCCGGCCATCAGCGACGCCATCGACAAATCGACCCCGACCATGGTCGTAGTCCGGTTCAAGCGCGACGACAGCGTGAGCGGCCACCGGCTCTGTTGGGAGGCGGCCGCCGCAGCTCTTCGGAGCTAGCTCGGAATCGAATTCCGCACGTCTTGCGCAAACCGCGCCTTTGAGAAGCGTTCCATACGCGCGTTTGGCGCAAGACGCTCGAAATCCGGACGACAACAACTGGGACCCCGAATAGAGCGCCAAGCGAAAGGTTTCCAAAGCGCAGCTTCCTGTGGGTTAGTCCTCCAGCAGAAAATCCAGCACGATCCGGTTGAACTCATCCGGGTGCTCGAGATTGAGCAGGTGCGCAGCGTCGTGGATGACTGCCTTGCGCGCGCCCTTGATGGAATCCATGATCAGCTCAACGTTGTCGAAGACTGAAGGGACATCTTCATCGCCGATCACGACCAGGGTCGGGGCGGTGACCTCGTTCAGACGGCCGATCGCCGGCGGGTCGAGCTCATCCATTGGTGCACTCTCGAAATCGCTGCGCATTCTCAGGCGGTTCATTTCCAGGACCAGCCTGCGGATATCGCCACCCACGTGACCGCGAGGTCGGCGAGGCCCATCGAGAAAGAGACGTGTCTCTGCCTGGTTGAAAGCCTCGAAGTCCTTCGCCTCGTCGGCCGCCCTGACCTCCGCGAACACCTCCGGGTACTTCTTGCTGAAATTGGCCCCGCTCACTCCCGGTCCGACCAGGACGAGCTTCGAAATGCGGGCTGGATGATCCAGCGCCATGTCGATCGCGAATCTGGCCCCCATCGAGCAGCCGATGAGGTGCGCCGGCTTGAGGGCGAGCTCGTCCATGATCCCGATCAGGTCGCCAACTGGTGACCACCTGGCCGCCGGCAGCTCCGAATCGCCGAATCCGCGAGTGTCTGGCCTGACGACATCGAAATGCTTGGCGAACTCGTCGGCCTGCGGCTGCCACATGCGCGAGTCGGCTATCGCCGCGTGGAGCATCAAGACCGGTAGGCCCGCGCCTTCGCGCCGGTAGTGAATGAAGGCGCCGTTGATGTCGGCTTTCATACCAATGCCGTCAACAGCGCTTTGAACTTCAGCTCGGTCTCCTCGAGCTCGCGAGCCGCGTCGGAATCGGGCATCACGCCCACACCTGCGTACAGCCGCGCGCCGTCCTCCCAGAGCAGGCCGCAGCGGAGCGCGACGGCGAACTCCCCATCTCCCTTGGCGTCGATCCAGCCCACCGCGCCCGCGTACCAGCCCCGCTCCATCGCCTCGAGCTCGTCGATGAGCGCATCGGCGGCATTCCGCGGCCAGCCTCCCACGGCGGGTGTGGGGTGGAGGGCGGCCGCGAGCTCGAGGGCGTCCGCGGCCGGCGGGCGGAGGTCGACGGAGACTGCGGTGGCCAGGTGCTGGATGTTGGTGAATCGCACAACTTCCGGCGGGCGAGCATTCACTGTTTCAGCAAACGGCCGTAAGGCGACGACGACGAAGTCAGCCACCAACCGATGCTCGACACCATCCTTGGCGCTCTGCTCGAGCTGGCGCGCCAGCCGGTCATCCTCCGCCTCACTCGAGCCGCGCGCAACCGAACCGGCCATAGGCTGCGCATAAGCCCGCATCCCCGAGCGGCGCACGAGGAGCTCCGGCGACGCGCCGACGAATGCGGTGCCGTCGGCGCCGGTCACGAGATAGATGAAGCACGACGGATAAGCCGAGCGCAGCGAGCGCGCGACCTTGGCCGCCGCGACGACCCCGTCGCCACGCGCGATCACCTCGCGCGCCAGGACAACCTTAGCCGCCTCGCCGGCGCGCAGTCGCGCCGCGGCTGTCGCGACCGCTGCGGTCCATGCGATCGGATTGCGGACCGAGCTGACGCTGAGGCTGCGCGCGGCAGGTGCCTTGAGACGGAGCGGTTCCAGGTCGAGCAGGTCTGCCGCTTCCGGAGCCGCCGCCGTCGCGAACGTGCGGCCTCTGATCCTCATCACCGCGAGGGCCGGCACGCGAAACAGGAGGGCGGGAAAGCCGGACCACGGGCCACCCGGATCGCGATCGGGCCTGTATGCGAAGCCGCCGACCGCGATCGGGCCGGCGAGCGACGGCTCCGGTGTCAAGACTGCACTCAACCGGCGCCACAATCGTGAAGCGGCAAGCAGCCGGTCGTCGCCGGGCTCGAAGTCGATGACCGCGCCCTTCGCATCCTCCAGCGCCACGCCGCCCGCGGCGGCGACGATGTCGAACGCGCGGCCCAAGGCGGCCACGCTGACCGCATCCGGCATCGGGCGTTCGATGAGCAACACTTCGTGCCCCGCATCGCGCGCGGCGCTCACCAGGTCGACGAGGTCGGGGGTGCGCTCGAGCTCCCAGGTGCGCACGGGAGCGGTGGAGATCACGACCGTTTTTCTATGTGCTCGCGGGCGGCGCGTAGAAGCGTGCGCTCGAAGTGATGGCGCACGAGCGTGCCGCTGGCTTCGAGCAGCTCGGTGAAGAGCGCCAGCAGCTTCCGCTCGGCGGCCTCGGTCTCGCCGCCTTCCGCCTGGATCCGTTCGCGGACGTGATGGTCGAACAGGTCGACCGCCTGGCGCGCGGTGCGGTCGATGCTCGTCGCATGTTCCTTGCCGAGCTCTAGCAACGAGCCCAGTGGGATGCCGGCCGCGATCAGCTTCATGCCGGCCGCGATCGCGTCGAGGTCGTCGGCGGGGTATCGGGCTTCGTCGCCGCCTTCGATGGGGACGAGCAGTCCTGCCTGCTCGAGGCTGGCCAGCAGCGGCTCGGCCACGCCGCTGCGCTCGGCCAACTCGGAGAGCGTCAGGGTTTGCGGCGCCGTGGGGCGTGTCACCGCCGCCACCAGGCCCTCGTCGGAGGGCTCTAGCTCGCCGGCTAGGAATCGCTGGATCACGGTCAGGTTGAAGCCGCGCTGCTGCAGGTCCCGGATCCGGCGCAACCTAGCCAGGTGGGCGTCGCCGTACCAGGTGACCCGCCCTTCGCGGCGGGGAGCGTCGAGCAAGCCTTTGCCCTGGTAGAAGCGGATCGTGTCCACGGCTACTCCCGCGGTGCGGGCCAACTGTTCGATTCGGTACTCCATGAGTACTTACTCTAACAATCGTCCGGACGATTCGACTGGCGTGCCTCAGCCAGCCAGATTTGTCCAGAAGGTGCCGTTCCACGCCCAGGTGTCGGCGAGGCCTCCAGTAAGTGTGGCCCACCCTCCGAACAAGACCATTCGGTGTCCAATCGGATCCCACGCCATTTGTGCTTCCTCTCGTCCCGTTGGTGAGGTCGGGGGTGAGAGCTTCGTCCACACGCGGCCATCGCCTTCCCAGGTGTCCGAGTAGAAGGTGTTGCCGTCGAAACCCCCAAAAAATACCCAGACGTCCCGCTGCTTGTCGAGGGCAGCAGCGGGCCTCTGCCTAACGCCAACGCCCCTCGTGAGTGGAATTGCGGGGGTTGGGCCATTGATCGGGAGTGCCGTCCAGTCGCGTCCGTCGAAGATCCACGTCCGGAAGTCATCAATTGACAGCGCGACTATCGAGTGTCGAGTTTCGTCGTATTCAAGCTGCAAGGCGGTGGGTGATGAAATGCCGTTGAAAATGAGCGTGTCAGGTTGATGCGCGGTCGAGATTGACGTCCAATCGGAGCCGTCAAACAGCCAGGTTTTGATGTAGTCGGGCCTGTGGGCGAAGTCCTGGACGACCACAGCGCGCAGATCAGGACTGTACGCGGCCGACTGACCCTGGCCGAGGGCGCCTGTCATGAGTGGGGAATGTTCGGTCGCGACGCGCCGCCAGGAGCGGCCATCCCATTCCCAGGTCTCTCCAACCTCTGACCCGCGAACCGACGCGACCAATACTTCGCGTCCGCGGCGATTGTCGTAGGCGAGCAGGCCATAGCCATAGGGTTCCAGGATTGCTGGTGGCTCCGATGGCGCCCAACTCGTTCCCATGAATGTCCACATGGACCGATCGAGGACACCACTGTCTCGCCCTGGGAAGCACATCATCATCCGGCCGTCCACTCCATCCCAGCCATATGCACCAGCCAAGCCGGCGGCGGGGGTCGACGCTGGGGAGGTCGATGCTGCGGGAGATGATGTCCGCGCGGCGGATGACAACGCGGTCGGCAGGGCTCGGCCGCATCCGACCACAAGCAGGAGTAAGACCACCCATATAGCCGGGGATCTTTTGGGCAATTGGGACCTTAAGGCCTCAACGTCCGCCATCGCGATTTGGTTTCACGCGCCGAGGCGAGATCGCCTCTAGCCGGTCGTGTTCCAGTAATACATGCGGTCGAGCCAGTGGGCGTCGGCCCGGTAGGCGCGGGCGAAGAACTCGACCGCGTCCACGTAGTCGTAGTCGTAGTTGTAGTGAAGGATGGCGTTGGGCATGTTGCCCGGTGCACCGTTGTGGACGAGCAGGCGTGCGGCGGCCAGGATCGAGTCATGAGGGTCATAGACGTTGCCGCCCTGCCCATACTGCCGCCAGGTTCCTGGGATGAATTGCATCGGGCCCTCCGCGCCGGCTGACGAAGGGCCGTTGACCCGGCCGAAGTTGCTCTCGATGTAGTTGATCGAGGCCAGATAGCTCCAGTCCACGCCGTACAAGCGCTGCGCCTCCGAGTAGTAGGAGCGCAGAGAGTCGACAGGCGCTGCGTCGCCATAGGGGTGGACGAAGTGCACGTTGACCAGGTAGTACTGGTCGATGCCGCTCAGTGCATACAGCGAGTGCAGGGCCGCGACTGCATCGTCGAAGGGTTGGGCCACCCTCGCCGGGAGCACTGGGATCACCGACGCCTGGACGCTGCCGTAGCTGGCGACCTCATACACGCGCAGCTCTTCCTGCCTGACCGCGTCACGATATGCGTACGCGGCGGCCTCGATCGCCAGCTCCCACCGGATGCGATCGCCCAGCGTAGCCGGCGCCGGCTGCGCCTTGAGGGCCGCGAGCTGTGCCTGCGCCTGCGCCATCGCGACCTCGGCGCTCATGATCCGAGCCGCCTCGTGATGGGCGCTCGGCGGCACCAGCGGATCCTGCGCGGAAACGCCGCGCGCGGGCAGCGCGAGCAGCAGCGCGGCCAAAGTCGCTGGCAGTAGCCTGCTCAGGCTGACCCCGTCATTGCGGCTGGCGTGTCACGCTCGTCTGGGACGGATGGCAGCTCTTCCGGATAGGGATCCGACTGGGTGGGCTTCCGTAGCCCGACCGAGTCAAGAAGACCGGAAATCTCGTCTCCGAGCAACTCACCCTGCGCAATCAGCGCTTCGGCTGCCAGGTCGATTGCCTCCTTGTTGACATACATGAGGCGCCAGTCGTCGATGTAGGCAGATCCTAAAAGCTGCGCAACGACGCGGCGTCCCCGTCGGTTGTTCAGGACCGCACCGGCCCAAGTGCCCTGTACGTGCATCCCTTGCGCTACCTCGGCCACGGAGATCAGCTGTTCCCCGATGTTGGCTGCTCGGACCGACATCTGCGGATCGAGCTTATCGGGGCCCATGCCGATTGTCCCCACCATGGCACAAGCCATAGCGGTCGCCATCCTCAAGTCTCCAAAAACGCCACTTGTGCCCTCGCCATAAAAAACATGCTCACACGCGATCGAGCCGAGGTCGTGGCGCAGCTCGGCAGTCATCTGCGAGCGGACGCTGTGGCACGACGTCGGATCGAAAGTCGAACATGTGAGTGATCAGTCTTGAAGAAGTGCGAGGCAACGGCGTGCCCCAGTTCATGGCGGGCGACAGCGATCTTGTCGCGCTCGGTGTATACGACAGGAAGCGCCAAGCCGGCTTCGACGTTGCCCATCGCCTCTCGAATGTCTTTCCAGTTAAACGATTCGCGTCCGTCCTCAAATGCATACAGCAGCGCGAGCGAAAGCACCTGTTCAATATCGGCCGGTGAGTACTTATCGGTAATGCGCGCGAACTCGTCGCGGCGACTCGGTGTGTCAAGCGCCGGGTCGTGCTGCTTCTTGCTGAAATACAGTTCGGCAATGTCTTTGCGATCTTCACGATCAGGCAAGCGGAACACGAGTTGGCGCCCAAAACGACCTGGTCTCGTAACCGCTTCGTCAAGAACCGACGGTCGGTTAGTGGCTCCGATAAACAGAATGTTGTACGCCGGCGCCTTGAGCGCTGGAATCCGGAGCTGTAGGCGGGTGCCGTTGAAAGCGATGACTCGGGGCAGAAAGAGTCCATCGAGTGTGAGGTTTACCAAACCACGCAGCTGTCTGGCGATGTAGCCAGGATTGTCGATGCCGTCCATAAGCACCAGCAACATGTTGAGGCCCATCATTCCGCCGCCCATCATTCCGCCCATCATTCCGCCGCCCATCATTCCGCCGCCCATGCCTCCGCGCCTCTGAGCAAGTGCGTCGATCTCGTCGATAAAGATGATGCAGCCACCCCACGCTTTGGCCTTCTTACGCGCGGCACGGACCATGAGATAGACGCTGATGGCATCAATACCCATGAACAACATGGCGAACGATCCGCCGTTTGCAACGTAGATCGGTACATGCAGCGAAGATGCGATCGCCTTTGCGAGCATGGTCTTGCCTGTCCCCGGAGGACCGACCATCAACACCCCGCGCTCGCGCTTGCCTCCGGCCTTCACATAAAGCCTGCCGTGCTCGATGAGCTTCAGAATCCTGCGCATCTCGGTGACTGCTGATTTCTGGCCGCGGACGTCCTCAATCTTCACCCCAAAGTTGGCGTCGTCCGGGCTCATCATGACCTTGCCAATCCTCGTCAAGATGTAGAACGGCCCGAGGAAGAGGACGAAGTTCGCGCCGAGCAGGAACAGGATGTAGAGCAGGTTGGTCAGGCCGGCGACGATCGCTCCAGGCAGTGCGTCCAATGCGTCCTGTGGAGCGAGACCAAAAAGGTAGTACGCGCCGGCGAAATAGAGGGTCGGGACCGCCGCGACGTACAGGCTGCGCTTCCAGAAGATCGCCCGATTCGTCTCGACTGTTCTTTCCAGGACATCGGTCTCGGGAGCTAGACGATCGCGGAAGATGAGCCAGCGGCGCGCCATGCTGAGCAGCCCGCGACACACAAGCATCGCCAGGACTGCGTACGCGATCGACCAGCCGAGGCCGAGCTGCAAAAAGATGTATGCGAAGGCAAAGGCCGAGCTGCCGACGAAGAACGTGAAGATCCAGAAGATGATCACGGCGGGTAATCTCCTATACGGCTTGAGGTTTCACTCCAGCTTAGTATCTGTGCCGGGCTGAGGAAGCGTCGCGAAGAGGACAACGATACCTATCCCCACAGCGATCACGAGGTCGCCTGGGCTGTATGCCGCCCTCACAGGCCACGGGAATCCAATCCAGTCTGCGAGCCATGTCAGGTTGGTGCCGGGCCCCATCAACACGTATTGCCCGAGGTGGCCTCGCTGGACGAGGACACCCGCCAAAGCCGGCGCGACGGGCATGCGCGCGCCGTTGGCCAGAATGACGATCAGGTTCATGGCGGCCCCGACAGAGACAACCCAAACACCCGGCAGGCGCTTGACATGCCACGCGGTCCAACCGACGAGAACGGCCAGCACTGCTGCATAGATGTACTGAACGCCTTCGATCCCGTTCAGCGGCTTCAGCAGGACTGCCTCCCTGACGACGAGCACAGCAAACACAAACCACGGCCACCGGATCCTCAGGCTGGCCAGGTTGCCGATCGTTCCGCCGGTAAGAAGTCCTATCAGCAGCCCAAGGACAAGCGGGACGAGGACCAGCACGCCCTGCGAGCGCTATTCGGCCGCGAGGCGCGACGCGGTCCCGGCCAGCACCTTCACACCAACCTCGAATGCGCTCTCGTCGATTCGAAAACCGGGCGAGTGGTGTGCGGGCGCGGTTTCGCCTGGCGGCATCGCGCCGAGCATGAAGTAGCAGCCTGGAATCCGCGTGAGGAACTCCGCGAAGTCGTCGCTGACCGTCAGCGGACGCCCCAGCACGCTGGCCTTGTCGCCGACCAACGAGGTCGCCACGTCGAGGACGGTCCGCGTGATATTGGGCTCGTTCATGATCGGCACGGTCCCGTGCACCAGCTCCAGCGTGGAGCGCACCTCGAATTCGCCGTCCACCTCCAGTAGGAGGTCGCGGAGCCGCCCCAACGCCTCGTCGCGCAGACCGGGTGTAAAGGTACGCAGGCTGCCTTTGATCGAGACTCCGCGGGGGACGATATTCCAGGCACCGTCGCTGTTGATGTTGCCCACTGTCGTGTGGCACTGCACGCCGTCGTGCTCGAGCCCGTCGACGATCGTGTGCAGGTGTTCGAGCAGGAAGGCCTGCGCGGAGAGTACGTTGCCACGCCGGCCCATCATGCCGCCGTGTCCGCCTGGACCCGCAAAGGTGATCTCGTATGCGTCCGACCCCGCCCACATCAAGCCAGGTCTGGTGATCACGGTGCCGGACTCATTAAAGCTGACGATGTGCAGCCCGATGACCGAGTCGGGGTGATGGTCGTCGAGCAGGCCGTTCGCGATCATCGCTTTCGCGCCGCTGACGATCTCCTCTGCCGGCTGAAAGACGAAGAGGTAGCGGCCGCCGACGTCCCAGATGCGGTCCACCAGCGTGCGCGCGACGCCGACCATGATCGCCATGTGCGCGTCATGCCCGCATGCGTGCATGCGACCGTCCGTTCCCGACGCAAAATCGACCCCCGACTCCTCGTGAATCGGCAAGGCGTCGATGTCTGCTCGCAGCATGACGGTCTTGCCGGGCTTGCCCGTGTCGAGCATCGCGACCACGCCTGTCTCGGTTGGGCAGCGCTTGAGCTCGAGACCCAGCTCGCGCATGCGCTCGCCCAGGCGTTTGCTCGTCTGGTGCTCGCTGAAGCTGACCTCGGGGTGGCGGTGGAAGTGACGGCGCAGCTCGATGACCTCCTCGAGCACGGAGCTGCTTGGGAGCGGCGTGGTCGACCGGTCGTCGCTCACGGAATTGCGACCAGGCTGTAGCCGCGCGCGGTCGCCCGCACGAAGTTCGGGCCTAATCCCGGTTCCAGCTCGTCCAGCCGCCGCCTCAACGTCAGCAGAGCCGAATGCACAGTCGAGTGGGCGGCGTCCGTGCGGAACAGCCCGGCCTTGATGAGGTCGCGAGCGGTCGCCGGCTTCGAACCCTGGGCAAGGTGCAGCACCAGCGCGGTCTGCTGGGGCGTCAGGCGAAGCTCGCGTTCGCCGAGCTTGACTGAACGCCGTATCGGGTCGAATTCCAGGCGCCCGAACTTGTAGCTGCCCGGCCGGCCCGTGCCGCGCTCGACCAGGCGGGCGGCGAGGTCAGAGTAGATGTGGGCCATGGGCACATTGCCCTTGACGAAGTATGAGCTGGCCCCCAGCTCATAGGCCCGGCGGATCGCGGCGGAGTTGACCTGGGCGGCCGAAAGCACGATCACCGGCAAGCCAGGATGGTGTTCGCGGATCCAGGTCAGGAGCTCGAAGCCCGAGTCCTCGGTCTCGTCGAGCACCAGGTCCAGGAGCACCGCCGCCATGCGCTCGCGTGACAGCACCTCCATCGCTTCGGGCGCCGAGGAGGAAGTTGAAGGCCGGTACCCGAGGTCGTGGAGGTCGATTCGCAGCTGCTGCTGCATCGCAGCTTCGTCTTCGACTACCAGCACCGCCGAGCCGAGCACCTCGGCCGGACGGTAAACCTCGAGACCAGGCGGCAAGGGGGGCAGCCGCACTTCACGGTTCTTGTTGCGCTGGCGCGTGATACTCGGGTTTTCCAAGCCTTGCCCTACATTACTCTTAACGATTATTGGCGGCCTGTAAACATTCAATCTCAACCGGCCCAGCGCATACTCTCATCCGAGCCTGGCCATAGTTTGTAAAACCAAGGGGTAAGATGGGGATGACCTGGAAGCTCAAAGTGATTCGCGTTGTATTCGCGCTTGCGATGGTGGCCGCGCTGGCCATGGCGCTGGGCGCAAATTTCGCCGACGGCGTGACCGACCTCTCGTTCGGGTTCTAGTCACTTAGTTTCGGTCTCCCGGCGCTCACGTGAGCGCCGGATCGCGGGTGGTAGGAGCGCGTACAGATCCGCGCGGTCAACCGCCTTGCTCATGTATCCCACAACGTCAGGATCGTCGGTTCCCGACGGGAACACCGGATACGCCGTGTAGAAGATCACCGGCAGCTTCTGCCCACGAGCCCGCAGCTCGGTCAGCAGCCCCCAGCCGTCCATCGGCTCGGGCAGCATCAGGTCGATGATGGCCACCTCGACCCGCCAGGCGCGCTCGTCATCCACGACCAAGACTGTGGAGCCGCGCAGGTCTTCGGGCGTGGGCGCGATTGGCTTCGGCGGAGTAAACGGCAAGGGGGATCTGGCGCAGTATATCGGTGGCCATGGCGAGTCCCGCCCGTAGCAAGCTCAAAGGCCGCCGGCCGGCCCGACCACTGAAGGGCCCAGCCCGCAGCGGGTCCGGACCCGAAAGACCGGCGCCGATGCACAAGTCCCACACCGCGCCGGTGGTGCCGACGCCTGCCGCCCTCGTCCACGAGCTTGGCAGCTGCGTCACGGAGGCCGACATCGCCCAGGTCTTGTACCGCGGTCTCCAGCCGCTGTTCGGCTACGACGTTGTGAACCTCCACGTGCTCGAGCGCGAGGGTTGGTACCACTCGCTGTCGATGGACTCCGGCGTGCTGCAGGACCTGCGGCGGCGGCCGCTGAGCGGATCGGTGTTCGTCAAGCAGTACGCC
>WNFD01011805.1_pt1 | contig 19735 bp, 15 predicted proteins | sample 5400491 | NCBI WGS metagenome assembly WNFD01 (sample SAMN13153343, study PRJNA577476) | soil metagenome | isolation source: 120 cm saprolite under Douglas fir tree site 2 hole 2 replicate 2 | place: USA:California | collected 2015-04-18
CGACGAGATTCTTGCGGAGGTCTTGCTGGATTCTTTGCGCGAATGGAAGAGTACCTACTGGAAACTCCGGCGCCGGGGCTCTTTCGATTTTCCCGTACTCTCTGTCGCCGCTGCGGCCCGCCTCTCCAGAGATAACGTGGTCGAGGATGCTCGCATTGTCGTGGGCTCCGCTGCCTGCCGCCCGCTGGCCGCTACGGATGCGGCTAAATCGCTGTTAGGCCGCCCGCTAAATCAGCAGGCCATCGAAGAAGCAGCCACACTCGCGGCGCGAATCGCCAAACCGCTCGACAACACCGATTTCGACATGACCTGGCGCAAGAGAGTCACCGCTGAATTTGTAACCTACGCACTGCGAGAGTTGCGTGGAGATGATGTGCGGGCCGAGCGCGAGAGCTTCACGCGGTATTCTTTCGCGTAATCGCACGGAGCCTTTCTTATCCGCGATGCGCGCGCGGCGCAACGGGTTAAACGCGACGGCTCCTTCTGAACGAATTGACGTTTTTTCGGATTCCTCTGGAACCTGTTATCCTCCAAACTCTTTGTTGTTTGCAATAAAACGAGAGTTACACGCTCCAAGCGGGCCACGGAAAAAAACAGATATGACCTCAGAACGAGGCTTTTATGGCTGGAAGCTGGTCTGCATTCTTTGGCTTCTGGATTTCCTGAACATGGGATTTCCACTTTACGGAGGCGCAGTCATCAACACTTACATGCTGAAAGATATCCCCATGAGCCGCAGCGCGTTTGGGCTGGGATTCACGCTCTTGAACCTCTTTGTAGGCATTCCCTCCATCTTGGTTGGAGCGTCCATTGTGCGCTGGGGCATTCGCAAAACATTCGGTATCGGTTCCGCGCTGATTCTTATTGGTGCACTGTGGCTCTCCCTGTTCGCCTCTCAGACTTGGCACTACTGGGTGGGCTTCGGTGTGCTCGCGGCAACGGGAATCAGTTTCGGGACCATTGTTCCGGCGGCCACGGCGATCACGCGATGGTTCAGCCGCTTCCGTGGAAGGACCATGGCGGTAACGCTATCGGCGTCGGGATTTGCGGGGTTTTTCGTTGCGCCGATGATCAACCGAATCCTGACTGCGAATGGGGGAAATTGGCGCCAAGCGTGGGCGATGGTCGCAGGAATTTCTGTCTTATCGGCGATTGTCGCGTTTCTGTTTGTCAGAGAGCGTCCCGAGGACCTCGGCCAGCTCGTCGACGGCGGGCCAAGTGCGGCACCATCGACGAAAGCGACGGCGGCAACTGCCCGGGTGACAAAATTTCTGTGGGAACCTCGACAGGCTTATCGAACGCGAGCGTACTGGATGATCCTTGTCGGAGCGATTGCCTGCCAATTTCCTTTTTTTTTCTTTACGGCCCACTGGTTGCTGCACCTGAAAGGAGTAGGTGTTCGCCCGGCAGACGCGGCATTCGCCATGGGCCTTTTCACGTTGGGAGCTGTTCTCGGACGTTTGATTGGCGGCTGGCTGATGGACGGCATGGAAGGGCGCTACGCTTTCATGATGGGCTTTTTCTGCTATTTTTTAGGGTCTTTCCTGGCGATTCGAGTTTCTCCGGAGGCACTGTGGGTCGCCTACAGCGCCGCGATTCTTTATGGAACGGGGTTCGGATGGACGTTTATTTGCCTGAATACACTAACGGGTCATTACTACGGACCGGTGGCTTTTCCAAAGGTTAATGGCATGATGCTGGCGCGTGCCTCTCTCTTTTGTTCGCCGGCCGGCTACCTAGGCGGGAAACTTTATGACCTGTACCACAGCTACAAATCGGCTTTCGAAGTGAATTCGGCGATCGCAGCGATTGGAATCGTTGCTCTCTTTTTTGCAAGAATGCCGGAGCCGCCGGAAGCAAACACTCCAGTTCGCAACTGAGAAGTAGAGCAGCGAGGGGCAAGAATTGGCTGGGAGACTAGGATTCGAACCTAGATAGCCAGATCCAGAATCTGGAGTCCTACCGTTGGACGATCTCCCACCCGTCGCGAGGAAAAAAACGAATCGCAGCGCGTTCCCGATGATCGGGGCAGCCACGATTCTACCTACTAATTTAATCGGGTTTCCCGTGGTCGTCAACCACGCGCTGGGCACGATACATTCCCAAGTTTACGAGCGCGGGGCGTCTTCCGCAGGCTTTGCTGTCGACCTCTGGCCGCCGGCGATGGGCACCATTCGACCCTGACGGATCAAATATTCAACGTTGCCCCAACGGATGCGATTCGAACCAAAGCTCGCCAGCCAGATCACGAAGTGGATTGCATCCCGCAGTGGCACCAGCCAAATCTTTCGGCGCAGAATTTCGTCTCCGACGCCCCAAATTCCTACCGTCCAGGCCATCGCAATTCGCAGGATCAAGTACGCCAGAAGATAGACGCCCGCGATCCATTTCACCGGCGCGACGAGCGCTGCAAGCAGACTCCAGGGAAGTCCTTGGGTAAACAATAGACCCACGTAAGATAGCGGCCTGCACAACCGCACCGTCCGTGCCCAGCGCACTTGATGGTCCCAGAAGCTGCGGAATGTCTGTGCAGGATACATCGTCCAGACGGGCTCGGGCGAGAGAACGATCTGGCCGCCCGCTTTGGCGATTCGGTTGCCCAGCTCATAGTCGTCTGCAAGAGTATCTGCAATGGCTTCAAACCCGCCCATCTTTCTAAGCCATTCCTTGGTCGTGGCGATGGAAGCTCCCAGTGCGAAAGAGATTCCTTCCATCCATGCCGCCATCAGCACTCCGGCGAAAAAATCGCTCGAAGCACCCACGGCTTCGATTTCCGCGCCGAGATTTTGCTCGGCTATGCCGCGGTAGAACGAGGTCACTGCCCCGGTCTTGCCGTCCGCGAGCGGCGCTACAACTTCGAGCAAGAAGCGTGGCCCCACGCGCACGTCGCCATCCGTCAACACGAGCACTTCGTTTTGCGCTTCGCGCGCGAGCCGCGCCAGCTTGTTTACTTTGCGGTTTGCACCCAGATGCTCAGCGCCTACGAGCAAGTGGATCCTCTGCCCGGGGAAATCAGCGCTGATTCTCTGGATCACCGGCAACGCCGGGTCGGCGTCGTCGTTCACCGCAAACAAAATCTCGTAGTCCGGGTATTCCTGGCGGCAAAAACTTGCGAAATTTTCGTAGGAGCCGAAGTCCACGCCGCGCACGGGTTTGAGTACGCTAACGGAAGGAGTGTAATTTGACAGGACTCGTGCGCGCGCCTGCCGGAAGAACCGCAACGCCGCTACTGTTGCGAGCGCATAGTAAACCAATGGAGCCGCTGCCAGCAGGAGCACTGCGTCACGCCACAGCGTGGAGTGCGCAATCATGCGGGTCTGCTCGTCATCGGCAAAAGTTTCGCACTCGATTCAATTCTCACGCCACTTTAAAGTTTGTCAGACAATGGGAAATTGACTTGAGATCTCTTGATCCAGCAAGAGCGGAGAATGCTCTTTCCACCAAGGCGAACTGCGGGTCGTGCTGCGCAAACCGCGAATTCACTCTCTCCTAGGTAATATTCTCAGAATTCGTAATGTTGGCGCTTAATCCTTGGCGAGCGCTATCTTTCACGAGGCTGGCGCTTGCCATTGGGAAGAGCAGGCCATTTTTTACCCGGTAGGCAAGACCGCGCCAGAGGATCCGTTCTGAAAAGAATCCACCCACCCAAGAGATGAAGCTGATGGCATCACGCAGTGGAACAAGCCACAGTTTTTTCCATGCCCCGGTATCACCCAAACCCCAAGTACCTGTCGTCCAAGCCAGCCCGAGACGCAAAACAAGGTACGCGATGAAGTGAGCCGCCGCAATTCCTCCCCATCCGGCTCGGGCTGCGAACGCCGCCGCCATCAGCGCCCAAGGCAATCCGTGGGTCAGCATCAGCCACCGGTATCCCGTGGGGCGCACATTCTTCAATCCGATCGACCAGCGGAGTTCGTGTCGAAAATATTGCCTGATCGTCTCTTGTGGAAACACCATCCAAACGGGCTTGCGCATCAATTCCACGCGATAGCCCCGACGCGCGATGCGGTTTCCCAACTCAAAGTCATCAGAATGATAATTCGCCATCGCTTCCCAGCCGCCAATCTCCGACAGGTGTCTCTTGGTTGTCGCCATCGTCCAGCCGAAAGCGAACTGCATCTTGTCCTCGAGCCTTCGCGCCACCAGCGCGCCCGGAGCGGAGTCCAAATACATTCCCAGTGCGTCTAGATCTGCAGCGATGCTGGCCGCGGTAATACCCCGGTAAAAACCGGTGACAGCGCCAACTCGGGAATCGGCAAACGGCGGCACAACTGCCCATAGGTAATCAGGATCGACGCGCACATCGCTGTCACTCATAACCACGAGATCATATTTCGCTTCTTGCACCAGCCGGCACAGGCTGTTCACTTTGCTGTTTGTTCCTATTCGCTCCGCACCCTTAATCAGCCGGATGGAGCATCGCGGAAAATCCGTCTGCAATCTTTCGATCACGGGCACCGCAGAGTCATCCGGCTCGGCCACGGCAAAAATGATTTCGTATTCCGGGTAGTCAAGCCGGCAATAGCTGGAGAAATTTTCGTATGCCTCGCGGTCCACGCCACGCACGGGCTTGAGAATGCTCACGGGTGGCGAATACGAAGATTTCAAGGGAAGAGATTTCCGCAGATCACGGAAATACCTGACAACGCAGTACAAAGACAGGAGGTAATAAGCCAGCGGCGCGGCCGCCAGGACAAGCGCGATCAAGTAGAGGGTATGTAACAGCATTCCGGTCGCCCTAAGTCCCATCGCGTGGCATAAACCGGTGCAGTGGGATCCCGTCCGTCACGCAGGAATTCTGATCTACAAACTTCCTTTTCGGGTCAGATGCCACCCTGTTTTGGTTGGTTGCCGCCGGCAAACCTGGAATCCCGTGCCGGCGCCAATCCGTCCCCTAGACGCTATCACTACTTGCCGATTTGTTGATGAACATTTAATCTGAGGCTGTTGCTCAACCCGCCGCAACCAGGGCAACACCCAAGCAAACCAGCACGACTCCCGCCCACCGCGCGGCGCTCACGTGCTCGCCAAGGATATATTTTGCGCCGAGCGTGCCGACAACATAGCTGAACGCCGATGCGGGAATCACGAAGCTGATAGGCTCCCAAGAAAGCAAAACCAGCAGCGAATAGAATGACAGGGCCATCAGCGGCACGCCAGCCCAGAACCATCCATTGCGCACGGCACGCCGCAGAAACTGAAGTAACGCCAGTGGCCGCATTCGGGCCGGCTCACCGGTCGCCTTCATTCCGTGCGTGATGGCGATCTCTCCGCCGGTGCTGCCCAGAATCAAGACCGCAAGTGCAAGTAGGACGCGCATCAAGCCACGGCCTCACTGGCCACTGCGGTCGTCCGTGGTTTCGTTTGCCCCACCAGCAGCACGCCCACGCAGATCAACACCACGCCGACCCAGCGCCGGGACGAAACCGACTCGTGTAAGAAAACAACCGCCAGCAACGTGAGCAAAGCATATCCAAACGCGCCTGCCGGCATCACGTAGCTGTAGTCCGCCCAGCTCAGCACGGTCATATAACTCAGCATGAAGCCGGTTAGAAAGAGAATTCCAACCCAAATGGTCCCGTTCGTGACCGTCAGCCGAAATGCTTGGGCCAGTCCCGGAGCCGTAAGTTCGACCGCGCCTATCTGCGACATCCCGCGCTTCAGCATTAGGTCGCCTGCATTGGCACACGCCACCATTGCCAAGACCATAGAAACCATGGCCTTGTCGAAATCGCCGCCCTTGCGAACCCATTTCAGGCGCTCGGCGCGCAGCTCCAGGAATTCCGTTGCTTCGTGGTACAGGCGCTTTCGCTCGTGGCTGTCCCAAAGCGCTTCTTTCACGATGCGCCACACTACCTTGGGGCGGAAGTAATACTCATCATAAAAGCGATTCACGCCCGCCATCATCTCCGCTTTCGACAGGTGCGGGTACTCGATGTGCGGCAATTGATGGCCGCCGGAATCTGCGAGCGCTTCGACCTTCAGGAAACCCTGTTGCGCCATGCTGTCGTGCAACTCCGTTCCCGGCATGGCGTGAGCCAGCGAAACCTGGATTGTCTCGCAATCCAGTTCCTTGGCGAACTCGATGGTCTTTTGAATCGTCTCCTTCGTCTCGCCAGGCAGGCCGATAATGAAGTCGCCGTGCACCTTGATCCCGACTTTGCGGCAGTTCTTCATGAAGGCGCGCCCCATTTCAACCGTTGCGCCCTTCTTGATGTTCTTCAGGATTTGCGCGTCGCCGGATTCGAAACCCACGATAAAGAGTCGCGCTCCGCCGTCCGCCATCGCTTTTACCGTTTCGTAGTCGCTGTGTACCCGCGCCGTCGAAGACCACTGGAACTTCAGCGGCTTGAATTTCGCGCAAAGATCCAGAACGCGGTCCTTGCGGATATTGAAGGTGTCATCGTCGAAGAAAATCTCTTTCATTTGTGGAAAGTATCCCAGCGCCTGCTTCACTTCCCGGGCCACGTTTTCCGTCGAACGCGTCCGCCAGGCGTGTCCCGAAATCGTCTGCGGCCACATGCAGAATGTGCAAAGGGCCGGACATCCGCGCGTCGTGTAGAACGACACATAGGGATGCAGGAGGAACGGCACGTTGTAGCGCTCGATTTCCAGGTCCCGCTTGTAAATGTCCGTGGCGAACGGCAATGCGTCCAGCTCTTCCGTATGGAGTTGCGGACGCTCGGCGTTGTGCACGATCTTGCCGTCCTTGCGATAGCTGACGCCCAGAATCCCGCTCAGCGGCTTCCCGTGCGCATATTCAACTACCGAATGATCGAACTCCCCGCGCGTTACAAAATCGATGTCCTCGCTGGCATTCAGCGTCTCATCGGGCTTGATGTGCCCGTGCGGCCCGACGAAAGCAATTTTCATGCTCGGGTTGGCTTCCTTGATTTTCCGGATGAGCTTGACGTCGCTCCCCAACCCAACCGTTGACGTAAACAGGACCAGAAATTCGTAGTCTTTGCAGATTTGGATCGTCTGTTGCCAGTTGACTTTGTGAGGAGATGCGTCAAGCAGTCTGCTGCCGGGGATCATTCCCGCGGGATACGTCAGCCAAACCGGGTACCAGTAGGATTCAATCTCGCGTGTTGCAGGCCAGCGCGAGCTCGCGCCACCGTCGAAGTTTTCAAAGCTCGGCGGATTCAACAGCAATGTCTTCATTACATCCGGCATTCTTCACCCTCAGCCTTCGCGTTCAAATCTTGGCCGTTTCGAATCTTTGGCACTTTCGTCTGTTTGTAATAGAGAAGGGCCGCGCATAGGCGCGGGGCTTGGGCCCCATCTATAGATAGTAGTTTACCTGACTTCGTTGCATGTCCCCAAATCTTTCTGTCATTGAGTGTTAACTGGGGCGAATATCTATCTCTTAAGGGATCAATTGCGAGCCCCAAGGATCTCGTCCACAGATAATGAAAGCAAGTCCCAAATGCGCTCCACCCAATCCAAGTGTTCCGGCTTCATAAGCACGGAGCGCAGGCAGGTGATGGTCTCACAGTCGCGCTTCATCCGTCCCAGATTAGCTTCCCAAAAGCGAATCGGCAATTCCGCCACTGCCAGGTGCAGATCGTGCTTCGCTGCAGCTTCGAATATCTTGCGGCTTAGGATAGAAGCCTCGCTGACGCTCGATACTTTCGGCGCAAATACGATTATGTCCAGTTCCGGTGCAAAGGCCGTCACAAATCGCGCGTCCGCGCGAAGCTTTTCGAAAAGCGTGAGCGCTGCCTTCCTTCCTCGTTCCAATCCGCTGGCAAATTCGCCTGACTTTTTTAGCGGTAGCAATCTCTGAGTGGCCCACAAGGCTGCCGCAGCCGCCCCCGGACGGGAACATTCCAGGCTGATCTCGCCCAGGTGCAGCTCCGCAGAGCTGAAATAGGTATAGGGCGAATCATGCCTGTACAGTCGGCCGACTTCCGGGTCGCGAAAGAGCACGCAGCCGCAGCCGTAGGGTTGTAAGCCATGCTTGTGCGGATCGATCACAATGGAGTCCGCTTCTCCGATCCTTGCAAAGGCCCCCTCGGCATCTTCCCCGAGATTTTCCGTGAGCACGAAATAGCCCCCATATGCCGCATCCGCATGTACTCGGATTCCTTGTTTTTCGCGAACCGCGAGGATTTCCGGGAGTGGATCCACCGAACCAGTCGCCGTGGTACCCATTGTTGTGACGACTGTCCCCACGTCGCCGCGCTCCACCCGCTTCGCAAGCGCATTCGCGTTCATCCGGCCCAGCGTATCGCACGGAACCGTTTCGAATGGCAATTGCAGAACACCGCTGATCCGCCGGTGTGTATAGTGGGCTTGCTCGCTGGCGAGAATTTTCTTTCCCGGATGTAATTGTCCCGAAACCCACAGGGCCTCGAGATTCGCCATCGTTCCGCCGCCACACAAGTGGCCAAGAAAGTTTCTCCAACCGTACATGCCAGCGATCTCGGCGACCGCTTCCTTTTCCATTGCCGACGTCGCCCGCCCACCATCCAGCGCGTGATTATTCGGATTGATCCACATGGCTAGCGCATAGGCTAGCCGCGCTACCGGGTGCGGCGGCTTCAGCATCTGTCCCGCGTATAACGGATGAAAATAAGGATAGTTATCTTGCAACCGCTCTGCCGTCGCGTTGAGCGTCTCCGCAAGCCGCTCGATCCCTGGCGCCTTACTCTCGTGCACTGGCAATTCGGAATAGCTGGCGTCCAGCCTTTTGATGGCTTCCCAAAATGCTGGCAATCCTTCCTGATCGAGCATTACCAGTCACCTGTCACCACTCCTTCTCATTGCCACACCTTATCCAATTGCCCCGCCGTCTTCAGCAATTCTAGCTGCGCCTGCTGCTTTTGGAAATTTGCGTCCAGATACGCCATCCACTTTTCGTTCTCTTCGAGCCTGGCCTTCTCGACCTCGCGCAGATTCAATTTTCCTTCGGCGAATTGCGCCTGTTGCACCGCAACGTTTTGTTGCGCAAGCTGCAATTCCAGCCGCGCCACCTCTTTCGCGGCCTCTCTCTCGCGCACGCGCCGCGTCTTCTGCCTGACGTCCGCGCTCAATTCGGTCCTCTTGTTCGCCAGATTGACCTTGGCCGCCTCCATGTTAATCCGTGCCAATCCTATCGCCGCTTTCGTTTGCGCGCTGAAAATCGGCACGTGCATGTCGATTCCCGCGTTGTAATTGTTCCGTTGAAAAGTCGTGAAAAATTGGGAGTAATTGTTGAACTTTCCCAGCACGCTGTAGATACTGACGAGTTCCAGCGTCGGCCAATAGCCCCGCCTTTCACCCTTCAGCCGAAACTCTTTCGCGCGAAGGTCGGACTCCGCGAGCTGCAAGCCGGGGTTGTGGGTTATCGCCATCGCCACGAGGTTGTCTCCCGCCTGCTCGGCTTCCCCCGGCAACTCCTCGGGTGTGACCTCAATGGATTGCGCCTCCGGAAATCCGAGCTGGTATCTCAGAAAAACTTCCAGCTCATCTTCCCTGCCCTCCAGTTGCAAAATTCGCTGAATCACCTGCGCCTTCGTCAGTTGTGCCTTCGTCACTTCTACCGGCAGTTCGTAGCCTTCCCCCTGCCGCTCCTGCGTCACCTGCAGAATCTTCTCCGCGCTTTCCTGTTCCTTGCGCAATAGCTCAAGGGAATGCCGCACCTTCCCCAATTCCAGATAGGCCATCGCCGTTCGAGTGATAACGCTGTTCTTCACATCCTCTAGCAAAATCTTCTGCGCTTTGGCTTGCTCCTGCGTCTCTTTCGCCTGGCCCCGCAACGGTTCATTGAAAACCTGTTCCGTGTAGGACACGTTGAAGATCGATGGCGCGCGTCCGCCCGGCGTTTCCGGTATGCCGTACGTGTACCCCGCTCCCGAGCCCGCGTAGAGATTGGGCATGAACTGGGCTTTGGTAATCTGCGCGGCGCGATCCGCAACGCTTGCTTGAATCTTTGCCACTTGAATCTCTTTGCTGTTCTGCAGCGCCAGCTCAATCGCGCGCTTCAGCGTCAGCGCCACCGGCTCTTGATCTTTGGGCGCCTCCCGCGCCGCGGGCTGGCTAGCATTCGGCACGGACGGCTCTTGCCCGCCCGCAACGCTGCCGCACAGCACCAGCAACGTTGTCATCCCTGCAACACGCCCCAGTAATTGCATTTTCATGCTCCTTCTTCGCCGAAACTCATTCTGCCGAAAAACAAAGAGGGCTGCCATCGGCGCCCTCTGGTTCACTTTCCATGCCTATTGCCTGCCGCCTGTCCCCAGTCTTCACTCATATCTCAGTGACTCTACCGGTTGCAGGCTCGCCGCCTGATTCGCCGGCAAATACCCGAAGAACAGTCCAGTTGAGCACGACACCACGAAGGCAATCACCACGCTAAGACTCGACACCGGAACCCGCAGATTTCCCGGCAAAAAAGATTGGATTGCCACCGGCACGGCGATTCCAATCAAGATTCCGATAACCGCGCCTCCTCCGCTGATCAAGAAGGATTCGATCAAAAACTGGTACAGAATTTCCCGCCGCGCTGCTCCTATCGCCTTGCGAATCCCGATCTCTCTTGTCCGCTCGGTCACCGTCACGAGCATGATGTTCATGATCCCTACCCCGCTGATCACCAGTGCGATGAACGCAATGATAATCAGAACGATCGTTAGTGCGAGCGAGATATTCCTCGCCGCGTTCAGTATTGCTGTCAGCGTTAGCACCTTGTATTCCGCTTCCGAGGGATGCCGGGCTCGCAACAGTTGGCCCACTTGCCGCTCGACGGATGGTACGTCTTCCGCACGCGCCGCCTGCGCATCCAGCAAACGTACCACTTCTATGCCCGTGTAATACTTCATGAGCGTGAAGGGAAGGATGACTGAGTTTTCCTGAATGTCGGAAAGGCCGAACGTCTCGACGCGTTCACGAAAAACCCCGATCACCGTAAACGTCAACTCTCCCATGCGTATCGGTCTCCCGATTGGATTCTCTTGTCCAAATATCCGATCAGCCAGCTGTGTGGTGATCAAGCAGACTTTGCTGCGCATCTCCATGTCCCCGGCATCGAGATAGCGTCCGCGCAAAACAAGTAGCCGCCGAATTGCCTGGTATCCCCCCGTCACTCCGACCAGATTCACCGGACGCTCCACACCGTCGACAACCACGGTCATTGGCAGTTCTCGCGTTCCAGCCACTTCAATGACATTAGGGATGGCTCTTACCGCTTCCAGATCTTCCAGTGTCATTTCATAACTGAGGGGCTGCGGCTTGTCCGGCCGTTGGACCAGCTCCACCTGGATCAGGTTGGAGCCGACGGCCTCGATCTGCGAAAGCACGAATTTCCTGCTGGTCAGAGCTACGGTAACTACCAGAACGATGGAAGCGCTTCCGATTATGACGCCGAGCGAAGTCAGGATCGCGCGCAATTTATTCGCTCGCAGCGCGTCGATCGCCACTGATAATGTCTTTGACCGGAATTCTCCGGCGGCGGCCGCCACTAGCCTTTCTTCAGCCGCTTCAGCGCTTCCTGCGCCATTTTGTTTTTTGGGTCCAATTTCGCCGCGCTTTCAAATTCCTTCGCGGCCTCTTCCATCTGGTTCTGATCTTCAAAGAGGCGCCCTATCCACGCGTGTGCCGTGGCCGGACGCGGATATCCCGATCGCGTCGGCGCCTTATCCGCATATTCTTTCATCAATCGTTCGGCTTCCTCCGGGTTCTCCCTCTTCAAGACTAGCGCAACACCCCTGTAAAACTTCCCTCTCGCGTCGCCGGGCGCCACGCGCTCTCCGGTGTCCGCTACCTCCAGCAGCCGCTCCGGCTGGCTGCGTTTGATTGCATAGTCACCGATGTCATAGATCAGCTCCGCTGATTTTGGATTGCTCTCCAGTGCTTCTCTAAATTCCTCGTCCGCCGCGGCGAACTCTTTCTTCTGCCGCCGGCAATTCCCCGCCGCATAATGCCCTTCGGCGGCATCCATCTCCGCCAGTTGCTTGATCTGCGGCAACGCCTTATCTTCGCCGCCACCCACAATGCCTGGAGCGCTGCAATCGAATTCAATCAGCGCCTGCCGCGCCGAATAATTCCTTGTGTCAAGTTGCACCGCCGTTTCGAATTCTTTGCGCGTTTTCTTCGCGAGCGATATCGCCGAAAACCAGCTCGCGTGACCGGCCTTTTCTCCGTACGCTCTCCCTAGCCACTCATGATAGATCGAATTCTGCGCGTCGATGGCCACCGCCCTCTCCGCGCTCTTGATTGCCGGGTCATGTTGTTGCAGCTCCAGGTAACTCTTCGCCAGCAGTAATTGCACGTCGCCATTTTGCGGATCATTGGCCGCCGCCGCCTGCAACGTTTGTATCGCTTTGGCATAATCACTGGCTTCATAAGCACGCCGTCCTGCTTCGAGACCCGCTTCCTGCTTGAGGTTTGTCGCCGCCATCGCCGTGCTCGCGATGAACAAAACCGCAAGCGGCCATTTCCTCCCGCTAACCATTCCATCGTCTCCGGAAAACCACAACTTCCGTGGTAACTACGATCACGGTCATTCCGTCGCGAAAATCAACGTCCCCCGGAAGCGCCACAAGTTCTCCCTCTTGCAGGCCGCTCACCACTTCGTAGTTCGTGGCGTCCGCAATGCCCACGTGAATCTCTCGTTTTTCGAGCGTGGATTTGCCCACGCCTAGTTGGCTCCTTTTCACCACAAAGACGTAGCGCCTGCCGCCGTCCGCTTCCACCGCGCCCCGCGGTACCGACAACACGCCGATCCGTTCTCGAGAGTTGATGCGCACGTTCACGTTGACATTCGGGAGCAACTCTAGATTGTCGTTGTTCACTGCGCAAAGTAACTCACCCACGCTGCGGTTCTGGTGGGGCACCACTTGTTTGGGGACAGTCTCTGTCTTTCCTGCCCACGTCTTGCTTGGCAGGGCATCCCAGGTGATTTTTACCGGCTGGTTCGCTTCAAGCGCACCCAGTTCCGGCTCGTCAATGAACGCTCGCACTCGCACTTTGTGCAGGTCCGCCATCTCGGCCAACAGATCACCCACCTTCACGTAGTCCCCTGCCTTCAACGGTGTGGATTCCGCGCTTCTTCCCAGCGAATAGAGCGTTCCGTCCGCTGGCGCCGTGATCCGGCCCTGCCGCACCTTGTCCTCGAGCGCGGCCACTTCGTCCTGAATCTGCTGCACGCGCAGCACTGTCTGGATAGCGTCCAGCCTCACGCCCCGCTCAAACTCCTGCTTGGCCGCCAACCATCTGGTTACCTCGGCTTGCGCCTTGATCAGCGAAAGGTCGTTCGCCGCAAGCTCATCCTGCGTCGCCGCTTGCTGCGCGATGAGCCGCTGCAGCACATCGTTGTTCTTCTGCAGCCGGTCGCGTTCCGCCTGAGCTTTCGCCAGGTCGCCAGTGACCCTGGCTGCTTCATCAACTTTTCCTCCTGCCTTTGCGGACCGCAAGTCGTCCTCCGCCTTCAGGAGTTTCGCCTTCCCTTCCGCAAGCCGCGCCGCTGCATCCTTGACGTCCAGTTCCAGCAGCAGTTGCCCCTTCTTCACGGGCTGCCCTTCGTGCACGCTCACCTTCTGCACAAACGTATCCAGTTGCGCCCGCATCACGTAAGGCGAGATGGGCTCGACCTTTCCGTTGCTGCTGATGGACGAGACCAGGTTTTCGCGCATCGGCGTCACCGCCGAAATCTTGGGCACCGGCTTTCGCCCGCTTACCTTCACCCCAGCGTACGCCAGCACTCCCGCCAGCAGCAGGTAGAGCAAGATTCGGTTTCGCAGCCTGCGATCCATTTCTTCCTATTCTGCGCGGCCCCGCACTCCGCAAGGCGCAAGGACACATCCCTCAGGCGCAGCGTTTGTCTTACTTGTCCGTGGCTTGCTTGACCCCTGTCAGGTAGGCGCCAAGTCATTTCATTCTAGCAAGAGCAGCGCGGCTTTCTCTAAATTCCTTGCCGGCGTTGTTTACTCTGCGTCTGCGCCCTGCTCTCTTAAATCATTCTGCCGACCTCGCATCTCTCACCTCTAACGGATGCGTCTTTTGTATCCTAGGGATGCCGTTGCCTGCCTATGGACGCATGCCCTCGTCGTGCTAAAATCCTGCTATGTCAGCTGAGAGCATCCCTAACAAGACCGCCGCTCCTCCTTCGGGCGGCTTGCCCAAATCGCCCCAGCCCGCTGCCGTCATTAGTCCCGTCATCCATCGCGTCTGCATCCAGTGCAATAACATGTTCCGCGTCACTCCCGACCGATTTGATGCTAAGCAGTGCCCCACTTGTCACAAAGGCTGAATTCCCTCTGCGAATGGTGTTTCCCTCGCCCACCGGTTTCAGCATCCATTGGCATTGTTCCTCTATTCCCTAATCCCTCGCTGTAACATTTCCCCCGCCGCCGCGTAGTACACTCTGAACGCTCTTTGCCCTGTCTTACGAACTTCCAACTAGGGGTCCCTCGATGATTGAAGCTCGTGGCCTGTCCAAGCGCTTCCAGGACAAGAAGCGCGGTGAAATCCGCGCTGTCGATAACGTCAGCTTTACCTGCCAACCCGGCAAGATTTACGGTCTCCTCGGCGCTAACGGCGCCGGTAAAACCACCACTCTTCGCATGCTCGCCACCATCCTCGAGCCCACCGACGGCACCGCCCTCGTCTGCGGCCATGACGTCGTCGAGCACCCGGAAAAAGTCCGTGCCAATGTCGGCTTCCTTTCCACCGCCACAGCTCTCTATCGCAGGCTTACTGCTCAGGAATTTGTCGAATACTTTGGCCGCCTCAACGGTTTAGACGAAGCTACCCTGAAAAAGCGTGTCGACGACATCTTTAATCGCCTGGACATGAATGGTTTCCGCGACCGCCGCTGCGACAAGCTCTCCACCGGCATGCAGCAGAAAACTTCCATCGCCCGCACGCTCGTTCACGATCCCCCGGTGATGATTTTCGACGAGCCTACCGGCGGCCTCGACGTTATGACTGCCCGCACCATCACCGCTTTCATCCGCGAGTGCCGCGACAACGGAAAAACCGTCATCTTCTCCACCCACATCATGAGCGAAGTCGAAAAGCTCTGCGACATCATCGGTATCATCCACTCCGGCAAACTCCTCGCCGAAGGCACCCTCGCGCAACTCCGCGACAAGTTTTCCGAGCACGACCTCGAGGAAATCTTCGTCAAAGTCGTCACGCCCCACTACGTCGCCGAGGAGGCCAACTGATATGTCCCTGCGCAACGTCGGCATCGTCTACAGAAAAGAACTCACCGAAGCTCTCCGCGACCGCCGCACCCTCATCTCTACGATACTTGTGCCTCTCTTGCTTTTCCCCGTTCTTAGTGTTGGCTTTGGCTCGCTCGCTGTAGCTCTCGTCGGCAAGGCCAAGGAAGAGACTCCCAAAGTCGTGCTTCGCGGTGGCCAGGATTCTCCCGTTGTTGTCGAAGGCCTCAAGAAGCTCGACAAAATCGAAATTGTTCCGGAGACGCCCAATTGGAAAGACCAGATCATCAACAAGGAAATCCGCGCAGCCATCGAAATCCCCGCTGGCTTTCAGGCTGACGTCGCGCAGCAGAAATCAGACACCGTCAACATCTACAATTACGAGGGCGAATTGAAGTCTGAATTTGCCACCGACAAAATTGAAAAGTACATGAAGGACTACCGCGACAAAGTTGTGAACGAACGTTTGGCAGCCAAGAACCTGCCGGACACCGTCCTGAAGCCCTTTGAAGTGAAGCGCGAGAATGTTGCCCCGCCCGAAAAAGTCAGCGGCGCCGCTTTCGGCGGGATCATCGGCTACATGGTCATCCTTCTCTGCATGACCGGCGCGATGTATCCCGCCATGGACCTGACGGCCGGTGAAAAAGAGCGCGGCACCATGGAAACCATCCTTTCCAGTCCCATCCCCCGCATGCATCTCGTTCTTGGCAAATTTTTCCTCATCCTGACGGCGGCTCTTGGCACTGCCGCTCTCTCCGTGTTCTCCATGGGCGTTTCTTTCTCCGTCTTGAGTCACTACACCGGACAAACTGCCGGCGGGCGCGCAGCTGCCGCCGGTTTTCTCCTCAAACTCGGACCCAAGACGGTCATATCCGTTTTCCTCATGGCTCTCCCCGTCGCCGTCCTATTCTCCGCTACGCTTATGACCATCGCACTCTTCGCCAAGACCTACAAAGAGGCTCAGAGTTATCTGACGCCGATGACCTTTGTCGTCATCATTCCCGCTGTCGCAGCCATGCTTCCCGGCGTGGAGCTCACTCCCAAGCTTTCGCTCATCCCCATCCTCAATGTAAGCCTTCTCTGCAAAGAACTCGTAGCTGGCACCTATCACTGGAACTTCATCGCCATCATCTTTTCCTCCACGTGCGTCTACGCCGCCGTCGCCCTCTTCCTCGCCATCAAAATGTTCCAGCGCGAGTCCGTCCTCTTCCGTTCCTGATCTCCCTCCTCTTTCTTGTGGGGTCGCGCTCGTACGCCACTGCACTTCGGCTTGCTAGCACAGCCGCTCCTGGCTGTGCGCTTCTCTTACCTTTTCCGTTTCATTTCGCCAGAAGAATCGCCGTTATGCCAATCTAGGCACATCTATCCTTGCCTCTATCCGCGGGCACCAAAAGAGCGCACACTTGTTCCGAGGTTAAACCCATGGTTGCTACTGCCGGTGTTTGGAAGAAGAAACGCGACGATTTGAAAACTAAAAGGAACTCTTTATTCGAGATCTACGCGAAGGACCCGCAAAACTTTCACCTCGCCCGGGAAATTAAGGCGCTCGACGACGAGATTGCCGACTGCACCCAGCACTTGGAACAAGAAAGACGATCGGAGCGTGCTGCTTCATCCGCCAACAGGCTCGTCACAACTCCAAAATAAGAGCTGTCGCGGCAATCCCCCGCATCTACGAGCCTAACTTGTCTTCAGCCCCATTGCTGTCCCAGCTCGTGGCCGCGCTCGAAGTATCTTCGCCTCTCCTACAACAGCGGCCCAGGCCTCTTTACGTAACTCTCCGCCACTGCGTCCGCCGTCCGATACGTCAACGCCAAAATAGTGGGGGTCGGGTTCGCCCCGCCTGCCGTTGGAAACAACGATGCACCCAAAACAAAAAGGTTTGCCGCCTGCCAATGCTGCCCATAGGTATTCACCACGGAACTCTCCGGCGACGAACCAAGAATCGTGCCTCCCTGTACGTGTGTCGACTGATAACGCCGGGCATCGTAATTTCGCAATCCTGGGAAAGCATTCACTTCTGTTGCCCCCATGGCGCGCGCGATTTCCACCGCTTTCTTCGTTAGGAACTCCGCCATCTTCCTTTCGTTTTCCCTCCAATTCAGCGTCAGCCGCAGCAGCGCGTCCCCATGGCGATCCTTGTACGTCGGATCGAGGTCCATGTAATTCCCTTTGTAAGCGAGATGCTCTCCGGAAACTACGATGCGGCCTGTCCTGTCAAAATACTCGACCGCCGCCTTCTTCCACCTCGAGCCCCATCGCGCCCCAACCCGCTGTGGCACTTCTCCAAACTCACCGATGGGATGCGCTCCGGTGTTTCGCGCTTCCAGCAGACCTCCGCGCAAGAAGCCCAGTTGGCTGTGATCGAAATTATCTCCGTCAAAGTCGCTCATCAGCATGCCGGAAGCGCCGGAGCCCATGAACCGGTTCAGCGGCTTTTCGAAAAATGCTGTGGCCGCGGCAAAACTCACCTGGTGTGTCAGGTTCCTCCCCAGCGCGCCTTTCCCCGTGCCGGGATCATACGGCTCTCCGATTCCCGACAATAGCAGCAGCCGCGTGTTGTTTAGCGTCCAGGAAGCCAGGAACACGATCTCTGCCGGCTGAAAAATCTCGTTTCCCGCCGCATCGATGTACGTGACCCCGAGTACTCTTGATTCTCTTCCCGCCCCGTCGTGCGCGATGCGCCTCACCCACGCGCCCTTGCGAATCGCCACGTTTTTCTTCTTCTCGATCACCGGCAGCAGTACATTTGTCGGCTGAGCCTTCGCTCCAATCATGCATCCGAACCGTTCGCAGTAACCGCAATAGACGCACGCCGGCCGGGAGATTCCGTCGGGATTCGTATACGCCTGGCTCGTCGTCGCGGCTGGCACGGGGTAAGGGTGATAGCCCAGCGACTTTGCGGCATCCCGGAACATCGCCGAGAAATACGGCTGCTTCGTGGGAGGCGTCGGATATTCCTCGCTCCGCCGGCCCTCGAACGGATTTCCGCCTTCCACCTTCTGCCCTCGCAGGTTGCCGGCCTTCCCGGAAAGCCCCAGCAAGCGGTCCATGCGCGTGTAATACGGCTCTAATTCGTCGTACGTGATGCCCCAGTCCTGGACCGCGTGATCCTCCGGCAACCGATTGGCGCCATACTTTTCCTTCGTGCGTGAAAACAACTCGAAGAAATCGGGCAGGTTTCTCGGACACTGCCCGTTCCAGTGCTCGCCCGCTCCGCCTACGCCTGAACCCGGAAGAAAGGATGCGTATCGGCGCAGCGGAAGCGCTCTCCCGCGCGCGTCGTGCCGTAACGTGACCGTTTCCTGCGCCGCGTCCTGCATCATTCGCAGCCGGATCGCGTAGTCCAGTTCGTCCATATCATCTGCGTATTTCTCCGTGCTGCGCGGCACTCCCCGCTCCAGCACCACGATCGAAAGCGCCGTCCGCGTGCCCAGTTCCTTGGCCATGAGCAAGCCTGTCCATCCGCCTCCCACGATCACTACGTCGGCCTTCCGCAGCGTCTTCATTTCTCGTCCTCGCCCGCCTCCACGGAGTGGCCGCTCACCTCGCGCAAGCTCGCCGGTTTGGGACGGAACACTTGTCCGTAATACTTTTCGATTTCGTCGTAGTTATTCAGGCGCGGCCCGGGAAACCCGATTAGTTGCCAGCCCACCATGTCCGCGTTTCCTCCATGAATGGGATCGCAGAACATGCCTTCGATCGTGTGCTGGCGCAGCAGAGAGAAGAAAACAGAGGTCTCGATTTTTTCCAGGGCGGCGTCCTGATCATCGGCGCTCAGATGATCGAACCCTCTCAGCGCCTTCAATCCCTCCCGATAAATTTCGCGCGGCGTGGCTTTGCCCTGATATCCAAATTCCGGTGGCGCATCCTCAAAAGGACTTTGCGTATAGCGGTAGCGGTCGCTTCCGTACGGCCCGGCAAGCTGCCGGTCGATGTAGATAATGACGCCGGCCTCTTTCGCTCCCGGACCGCCGTCATCGCTCGGAAAAATACGGGAAACTGCGGCAGCAACGAGCAGCGACTCCGCCTCATCGAAAAACCGCAGGGGAATGCGTAACATTTTGTCTTTGTTTTTTTCGTCCGGCCTGAGAAGGGAAACTTTCCGGTCCAGCGAGTAAACCAGGACGCCACCCAAAGTAGCGCACGAAAGTGTCAGGAAGTGACGCCGCCGCATTGCCGCCGATGGTACCAGAACCCTGTTTTCCCATGCCATCTTTCCACGCACGTGTTTTCCGTGTATGCTCTCTGCATATTCCCGCCTACGGCTTCGAGCCCCAGGAATTTCGCCGCCGCGTCCTCTCGTTCTTTGCGGAGAACTCCCGTGTGCCCTAGTTCAAAGCAACTACCACGCGGTCGCAGGTTTGCAGATGCAAGAATCAATTTTTTGTTTCAGGTTTCTGCTGGGGAAAAGTTGCGGGGACAGGTTCAGCCGTGTCTCGTTTGTCCAATTTTCAATTTCACTTTTCCAATTTCCGCTCTTCTCCGCTCAGTGCACGGGATGTTGCCGCGCTTCCCACTCCTGGCTCAGCCGCCGCACCGTCTCCCGCAAACGCACCGCCAGCGCGGCAATCGTTTCGAGCCTC